>Ga0099848_1000438_pt1 | contig 19572 bp, 13 predicted proteins | sample CB_VirMetaG_3_FD_78179 | JGI IMG/M metagenome (GOLD analysis project Ga0099848, IMG submission 78179) | Freshwater to marine saline gradient viral communities from Chesapeake Bay - CB_1508_1S Viral MetaG | ecosystem: Environmental > Aquatic > Marine > Coastal | place: USA: Chesapeake Bay...
GATTACCAGGGAGCAAGCCACGAACGAGGAAACCACGAACAGCGGTATTCCTCGTAAGTTCTACTTCGAAGCCGACTCCATCGTGTTCACGCAGCCCATGTCGCAGGCAGCTACCCTCGAACTCGTTCTGGAAGTATCCCCTGGTAAACTCGTTCTCTCGACTGCGACCACAACCGTGTCATCAGTGGATTTCGATACCGGAGTGGTGGTTGTCGCAGGTAATCCCTCAGGATTTGGCTCTACAGTTGAATACGACTTCATCCAGCAGCTCGGCTATGGGAATGCCGTCCTTGCGTGTGGCCTGACACCCTCTTCAGTGGTGGGAACGACCTACACGTTTATTGCAAGCGAATTGCCCAAAACCCTGACCACTGGAGACTACATCACACTCGCAGGGGAAACCCCCATCCCGAACATGCCAGATGAAGCCGTGGCCTGCCTGATTCATGCGGTGTCAACCCGCATCTACCGGCTACGGGGTGATTTCGATGGTATGAAGGCAGAACAGCAAGAATTGCAAAACTCGATTCTGTATTTGCAACAGGCCCTCGCCGACAGAGTGGAAGGGGCGCGAACAACCGTGCATAATGATACGTCCCTATTACGGTCGGCTAGTGTTCGGAGACTGCGATACCTATGACTAGAATCAGGACAAAGAAAACCTACGGTCTAGCACTACAATCGAACTCACTTATGGTTCCAGATGGAGCTACTGAGAGGCTTGTGAACGTCCTTCATCAGCGGGACGGGTTGTACATCAAGGAACGTGGTTTCAACGAACTCTATGACCCGTCTGAAACTATCTATGGATGCTTCGAGTTCGGTGATTACATCGTGGTCATCCTGAATAGTCAAATCATACGGATAGACAAGTTCGGCAACGTCCAGGGCGTCAAGACGAGTTCTTTAGTCCCGTTCGAACAGGATGGGACACTCAGACCAGCACCGTTTGCATTTTTCGCCGCACCGTTTTCGGAGATTATGAAAGAACAAGCGTTCTTCTGCACTCCAGAAGGTATTAGGGTCATGCGGGACGACGCTTCTAACGACTCGGATTTACCAGGATTAGATGCACCGACGATTGATATCACGACGACTATAACTGCGACAGAAGACAACTTTTTCACCGGACAGGGAACAGTATCCTATAGAATATTAGGCGCTGCTGGAGTTAGAGATACGCAGATATTCTATGCAAATGATTTCACCCTCACAGTAGCAAGAAAAAACGCCACGCCTCCAGTTAACTCCGATTGCCTAGCCGACAGTGCAATTAGCTTCAAGGCAGTGCTAAGAAGAGAACTACCAAACGGTCAGACAATCGAGAGTCCTCCGAGCAGTCCAGTGTTTGCCTATAACAACAATATGACAAGGGCCAGATGGGAAACAAACGTAGGCGGCGGTGGATTCGGGGCTCTTACAGCGAATGAAATCTATGTTTATCTCGTCTATGAAAACAGTGTTGCAACACGATTTGTTGTTAATGGCGTTTACACTGGCATATTAACAAACGCTACCTCAGATGTTTTCGATGCTACTTCCGGTAGTCTGATAGAAAGTGTTCCTAGTCCAGAAATCAATGGAAGATACGAGTTTACATGCGTTGCGACTAGTCTCACTCTATTAGGTTCAGTGGTCTATGAAGAAGTCGCTTTCAAGGTCGTATTGCCGAGACCACCAGCAACAAAAGAACAGATTGATACTTCAGTCGCCGGTATTGTGAGTTATCCTTCGGATGAAAGTATCGGATATGTGGACTTCGGACTTGATAGGTTCTCGTCGATTGAAATCGAAGTCCCATCAAGTGCTCAAGCCGGTGACTTCATCGATATCTATTATTCCAGGACCGAAGTCCCTCTCAGCTCGAACCCGATTGCCATTCCAGATGGTGATTACTACCTTGCTAAAGAGATAGAAATAACTGGTTCTGGATCTCCTGGATGGACGATATCCACAAACTTCTCAGATGGTATCTTCCAGAAGGGACTACCTCTTTACACAAATCCATCCGATGGGGATAGAAGCCGACTTCCAAACGTAAGACCTCCAGGGGCGAACTGCATCGAATCCTGGAAGGGGCACATGTTCTATGGCAACACATACCAAAGGCACACAGTCGAATTGACTCATATCGGTGGTTCTCTTACGACAAATAGAACTCTAAGCATACAGTTTACAGATTCAGGGACACCCGAGAACTTTACATTCCAGTTCCTTCAAACAACTGGAGACGGTCCAACTATCAAGCAGCGAATCGGTAGGCTAGCAGCTACTATCACACTGTCATCTAGCAACTTCCTTGCTTACCCAAGTGACAGCACGATAGAATTCCCCGGTGGTTTGACAATCATTTCGAGAGTCCCTAACCGTGGGTTCAAAGTGTTCGTGAATAACTCGGACCTCGGGAACTCTTTTGAACCGGTTGTGGGAACGTCGTTCGCTGCAACAGAAGTTGTATCGACTCAAGAGTCCGTAAGGAATAGACTTCACTGGTCTAAGCCGAACCAGCCTGAATCCGTACCGTTCTTTGTTGATATCGGTTCTGAAGATGAAGACTTGTTAAACATACGAAGAACCAGGGACAGCCTGATAGTTGTAAAACGCGACGGTATTTTCGCTGTCTATGGGGAACCAGGTTCAGGCTCTCTCTCAGTACGCGAGATTGACACCACTGTTAAGGGCATATCTGCAACTGGTGTTGCAAGGCTCGGGAACAGAGTGTTCGCAAAAACAAACCAAGGTATCGTCGGTATATCAGACACGTCTATGAAGCTTGTATCCAGGAATCAGATAGAACCTCTTATCAAGGTTTCGGATGAAGACTCGACACAAGACACCGTTATGTACGGGCTTGAAGACGATAGACAACTCTATATCGCAACGGCGACCTCTCCAGTGGACGCAACGAAAACCGTATACAGCTACAATACTCTGACAGAATCCTGGTCCACGATATCGAAAGTCTTTACCTGGGGCTTCGTTATTGATAACAACTTCACCTTGACGAAGACATTCCAGAATAACAGAGTCATCACTGATGGGACAAAGATATTCATCGAACGCAAGGACTCACTCCTAACAGACTTTACCGATGCGGATTTTGCTTTCACAGTCTCAGCGATATCAGGAGACGGGTTGACCGTGACCCTTAGTGGGGCTTTCAGTGGTCCCGTGGGCAGTGCGCTCACATGGTATAACGGGACCGTCACCAAGATATACCGAATCACCGCAGTCTCAGGAGCTGACGTGACACTGAACATCCCGTTCTCGGGTGCCGTGTCCGATGCTGTGACTCTGTACACCCCCATCGAATCTATCATCAGGACATCCCCCATCGATGGAGGGGATTCGAGCTATGTGAAGCAGTTTACGAAGTTCGTTGTCAACACGCGCTATGACTCACTCTCAACCGCAAACCTTAGCTTTCGCAGTGACTGGTTCGAGTACGGTATCGATGTCGATTGGACGAAGCGGGACGAACGGCGGGGATGGGGTCAAGAACAGTGGGGCCGATTCCCATGGGGTCAGGCTACAGCCCAGAATCTTGAATACTTGACGAAGCCTTCGCAAATCATACAAACCGAGGTGCCAAGGACCCAACAGAAGACGACCTTTTTGCAAGCCGAGATCGTGCATAACGTGGCCTGTGAAGGTATGTTCATTCAACAAATGGCATTTGAAGTCGATACAAAATCTAAGAGGCCAGCACGATGAATAACGGTTATTGGGCAGCAGAGAAAGACACCGATTCGGTCGTTTCCAAGATTGGAAGCTTCCTATCCATGTTCAGCCTGAATGCGGATGCGGGGCAGTCTACACTATCCGGTGTCTGGTCGAGAAACCTCCGCATGTACTATAATGCCGTGGTTTCCCTTGACTCGACCGATTCAAGCCTCGGGTATGGTGGCGAGAACGGCGAACTGATTGATATGCACGTCCCCGTCGCTCGCTCCGACGTGCGGAAGATGATTGCTATTATCTGCCGTCAAAGGCTTTTCTTCAAGGCACAAGCCGAAAGCGGCGAATGGGTGACCCGCAGCAACACCCAGATAGTGGATTCCCTGTCTCAAGACTATGCCACCGACGAAGATATCGACCTGAACCGGGTTCGTGAGAAGCTAGCCGAACTCGCTATCGTATGCGGGCATAGCTTCCTGCTAAACCAGTGGGACGCAGATAAGAAAAAGCCTATCTTCCGGGTCATCCCTCCCTGGATGACAACCTATAACTTCAACGTCGATTCATTCGATTCTCTCGACTGGTTTGTCGTCCACTACTTCGTAAACAAGTACAGCCTAGCCGAAGAACACCCCCAACACCGGGAAACCATCCTGAACGCCGCTTCAGACCGTTCAGCAATTAACCCCTGGTCCATTCAGTTCGGTGTTCTTGACTACTCGGAAGATGATATCCTTGTCTCCGAGTTCTACCACAAATCGACACCTGCTCTTGAGAAGGGCCGGTTCATCAAGTTCGTCTCGAACGTCGGTATCGAGGATATCGATAACCCCTACCTCGACACTTCAGGACGGGCCGAGATTCCGGTATCCATGTGCGTGCCAGAACTCATTCAGCCCTACCTGATTGGCTATCCAAAGATTTGCGACTTGCTCCCGCTCCAGGAGATGACGGACCATCAGTTCTCTGTTATGGCGACTATCTTCAGCGCCTTGGGTGTCCCCACTATCTTGAACCCAAGAACAAGCGGGATGAACGCGTCAAACATGAGCGGCTTGAAAGTCATCAGCTATAACCCGCAGCTAGGCGATGGTCTGAAGGCAGCTAAACCCGAGGTTCTCGAACTCTGTAAGCTTCCCCCGAACTTGCTCGATACCATCAATATTATGCAGCAGTTCCAGCAGAGGATTTCAAACATCAGCGGCGCACTTCAAGGGCAGCTCCCTCCTGGCGTGACAGCCGCTAGCGCAATCGCAACGCTCTCTGCCAATGCCGTTGAGTTCATCGAGCCTATGAGCCTCGCAGTCAACCGAACCATGGAATCGGGTATGATGAAGGCAATCACCCAGACCGCTCAATTCCTGGACGAAGCGCGAACCCTCGAAATCGTGGGGCCGAACAATGCAACAGCAGTTGCAAAGTTTACAGGCGACGACTTGAAGGGCATTAGACGCGTGAACCTCCTGGTGCAGAACCCCCTCATGCTCTTCGCCGGTGGGCGCCAGAAGATTGCCGAAGATTACATGAAAATCGGTTTGATTCAGACTCCTGAACAATATGATGCGGTTATGGTTTACGGCTCTCTTGACCCCGTTCGTGAGAAGTCCATGACAAAAGAAAACCTGGTTTCATGGGAAAACCAGCAGATGCGACAGGGCGAGCCTGTTTACGCGCTTTCAACAGATGACCATGCCTATCATATTTATAAACACACGGTTCTTGAGAATGACCCGGAGATTCGGAAACGTCCAGAACTCCTAAAGATTATTGACGACCATAAGAACGAACACCTTCGCCTAAGCAGAGAAGTTGACGTAGGCTTGTACGCCATGGCGCAGACCGGCAAGAATTTGCCACCGGACCAAAATACGCCAACTGGTATGCCAGAACAGGCCCCCATGGAAGGGCAGATGCAAGCACCTTCTGGTACACTCGAGGGGGCAGAACAAATGGCAGGAGGGGCCGAAACAGCCGAACCAGCGAACCCGGCTAACCCCATTTTTGACCTCGGAGAAGCGTAATGCAACGCGAACAAGATTACCTGGTATCTCAGCCGGGAGGACAACAGAACGAAGACACCCAGCAGTCGTATAGACTTGCAGGGGGTCCGTCGTTCGGTGTCAGTTCGACAGGTGGTCAGATTCGACCGGCTTCCAACTTCCAAAACGCGCAGCAAGCAACACCCGACAGGTCGAGGCAGACTTTCAGAACAAGGGAGAGGCAAATCCGCGAAGTTCGTCCCGTGGATTTTACCGTTTCTCAGGCAGAACCCACTAAGAGATTAATCGAGTCAGATATACGGGGCCAAGCAAACCGCATCACCCAGGACTTAGCAGAGAGCGCACCCAAGGTCGAAGAGTTCCTCCCTGATTACCAGAAAGCGTTGTCTGGAGACCAGGAGGCAATCCGAAGAACTGGCGAGAGGCTTCAAACGCCGTTCGAAGCGCGGGAAGTTCCTCAGATATACAGTACAGAGGGCCAGTCTCTACTCGATTTCCTTCGTGCCCCATCACAAGACACATTCCAGACAGAGCTATCAAGACAACGTGGCGGGCCTTTTGGAGTGAACGCTCTCGACGCTGCGAGACTTGCAGCAAGTGGATTAGGGGGCAGCGCATTCACTCAGGCAAGCAGAGATATCGGGCAGGTTTATAATCTCATACCAGCCATAGAACGCGATATTAGGGCCAAGGAAGCCGGACGAGAGGCCGACTATGGTTCTCGTGTCGCAGAGCTATTGGGCCTCATAAAATCCGATGAAGGTGCCTTACGAAGAGAATCCGAGAGAGAAATCGAAGCTTACCGGGGTCGTAACGTGGACCCGGAATTGAGAGCGATTGTCGAAGAACTGAAAGTCACTAACCCGGAGTTAGGACCGTACCTTGGTATGGACTTTGGGCAACTTGCACCATTTATCGACAGAGAACTAACATTTGCAGAGACCCTCAGTCCAGAAGAAGCCGACAGATATAACGTACTCGCTGAACTTCTCGGAACGAACCCTGTTCAAGGGATAGCACCGGAGGCCGGTTTTAACAGAGAGTCGATTATTGCGGCTTTGCTTGCCGAAGCGCAGAATGAGCAAAAGGAAGCTAAAACCTTTGACGAGATGTTCCGTCAAAAGACTATAGAAGAAGATAAAAAACGACGGGAAGCATCCCGCGGTTCAATAGGCGACGTTCCTATACCAGATGTTCCAATTATTCCCGAGCATAAAAACCGGCAATACACTCCACCCGCTCCGAAGCGAGAAGAACCTGGTGGTATAGGCGGGGCAATCAAGCGCGGGTTTGAGTGGGCTTCCGGAAAAACAGGATGGAGACTCTAAAATGGCAGCACCCGTAATAGCAATGGTAGGAATCGCGGCGGCTTCATCCATCGTTCAGTTTCTGAACTCTGAACGCGGCCGAGCTATGGCTCGTGAAGAAAGAAAGCGGCTTGAAGCTCTTATCGATAAGCTCGAATCACCGCAATTTGATACAAGCATCATCACACCCCCTGAATTGAAGCTTCTCGAGACATACACCCCTGAAGTCGCTCAATTGGTTTATGAAGCCGACCCTGAACTGATCACAGCAGACTCGGACAGGGCGATTGCAGGTAAAGCAGCGCAGCAGGCAACACTCAGCAGACTCGAAGCTATCGCAGCAGGTCAAGACCCTCTTGGTGATGCGACTATCATCAAAGCAATTAACGACGCTATCGAGGCCAGCGGTACGCAGAGGAACGCTATCCTGGCAGATATGGCTAGGCAAGGCATGTCGCCGGGCTCTAGTGCTTATGGCTTGATGCAGTCTCAGGCAGCCGGTCAGAGTCAGAAGAACATGTTCGACGCGTCTCTAAACGCTGCAATCGCCGAGAGGCAGAGACGACAGAACGCTATGGGTGAAAGCGCAGCACTCGGCGGTAAGATGCTGCAATCCGAAATCGACCTCGAACGTATGAATGACAGCATCATCAATGCAATCAATCAGCGCAACACACAAGCCCGTAGGCAGTACCTTGCAAACCGTGCGAACACTCTAAACGATGCGCAAATGAGGAACCAGAAGGAAAGACAACGGATATACGAAACAAACGCGTCGAACGTCTTCGAATCTCAGCTCCGTGGTCAGGATTTGAGAAACAAGCAAATCCAAGCGGATTACAACACGCAACGCGATAAACTGAACGCCTATGCAGGAAATGCCCGGTTCCCTGAAATCACCGAAGAAACCCAAGGACGTAACCAGGCTATCCAAGGGCTTAGTAACGCTGCCTTGATTGCGTCGCTATTGGCCAAAGACAGCGGGCCGGTTCCACAGGACGCTAGTTCGGTGGATTCGCAAGGGTATCCAAATTATATTAGACCATCGAACGAAATACCGATTTGAGGTGAACCATGGGGATGCGACAAACAACAGCTATTGAAGAACTTCTTCGAAGCAGAAAACAAAGACAAGACAATCCATACGGCGGTGACAGGGCAAGGGCCTTGGCCAGTGCGCTCAGTGGCATGAGCGCATCTGCTGGAACCTATGGCGGTAAAATGCCACAGTCTCCAGGGTTCCAGGAAGGACTCAAACTACTCGGTCAGGATGAGGCGACAACCGATGACCAGCTATTTGAAAACATTAAGGTCGCAGGGCTTGCCGACGAAGCGCAGAAGAACGAAGAGCGAAGGTCAAGGGTACTGGACCCTCTAAGCCGTGGTTTGCTTGAATCGCGTATCAAGGCACTTCCTATCGAACAAGTTGGCGAAATCGATATTCGTCCTGATATGACCATGGGTGAAGTGGAAGATGACCCTATCCTTGGCCAGTTCATGAAAGAGTCGCTACCCAAGAGGCCCACAGTCACCGAGGATATCGCAAGGACGAAGGAAGCCGAGAGACAAGCCCGTCGAAGGCAGCCGCTATCTGATATCGATAAAAAGTTCCTCGAAAAGAAGATGAAAGAGTTCGGTATCGAGAAGAAGATACCAGCAGGGTACACCCGCGGTGATGCTGAAGATAATATGTTCTTTGAACAGTATATCGGTAAAATGCCGAGTGATAAAGCCGGTTTGACTCCCTATCAGCAGATCACTCTTCAGAGAAATATCCAAAAAGATATCAGGGATGAGAATCGATACCAGGAACAGAAAGCCGAGAAGAAACGCGAAAAAGCAAAACCAAGCGAGAAATTTACAGAGCAGCTTCAGAACTATGATGATGCTATAAAGCTCATTGATTATATTCAGAAAGAAAAAGCAGCAAACAAATATGAAACTGGGAGAATCCGTTCAGCAAAAGAACGAGCTAGAGAATTTTTTAGCGAAGCAGAAAGCCAGTTCCTTGGTACAGATTTCGTTGATGACCCGAATGCTGGTTATCTAGCTTGGGAAGGTGAGGTGAATAGAAACCTTGCGGATTATATCAAACGGATATCGGGCGCTGCTGCATCTGATAAGGAACGCGCTTTCTTGTCTCGTGTCGAAGTTTCGACGAACGATACTTCAGAAGTGTTTGATAAGAAGCTTCAAAACGCAAAAGACAGACTTGAAAAGGCCAGGGAGTCCGCTCTTGAATACCAAAGAAGACTCGGTAAGGATGTCGAAGAGTTTATCCCCATTCCAGGGCGAGTCGATTTAACTCCTTATAATGAGCCGGTAAAAACTCCTAAGAACGTCGGGCCTACAGGCGAACTTCAAGAGAGACTAACAGAGGAAGATAAGGCAGCAGCAGACTGGGCGCATAAGAACCCAGACGACCCAAGGTCTAAGCAGATATTGGAGGCAATCCGTGCCAAGTTTCGACCCTGATTCCTATCTGAAAAAGCAAAAAGACTTCAACCCCGATGCTTACCTTCAGAAGCAGCAACTTCCTATCGGTAAGGATATCGAGCCTGAAAGCGCGCCACGGATTAGCTTTGGTCCCGACGTGCCGATTCTTGAGGCATTGGCTAAATCATATGGTCAGGGTGTCACACTCGACAATATCGAAGAAATCCTCGCAGGGGCAAAAAGCACCCTCGGTGAAAAGTCTTATGAAGACTACCTTGCTGAGGAAGAGCGAAGGATGCAGGAAATCGAACAGGAACGACCTTTGACATCCTTTGTCGGTCGTACCGGTGGATACCTCACGACAGGGGGCCTCGCAAGGGGCTTGGTCAAACCAGCGACTAGGCTCGGTACTGCTGCCATGGAAGCGGGCCTCGGTGCTATCCAGGGCTATGGTTCGGCAGAAAGTGACGAAGACAAGCTTTCGTCGATGTTAGAAGGCGGGGCTTTAGGCGGTGGTCTAAGCGCGGGGTTTGACGTAGCTGGAAAAGCAATCAGAAGCGGCGCAGGAAAAGCCTCCGACTTGTTCTCCGACGTTATCCTGAACACCCCGAAACCTGTCTCTCAGGCCCTCAGGAAAGACCCGAAATACCTGGATGACGTTGCCGAACTGGACGAAATATCCGAGAACCTTGCAGCTAAACTAAGAGGCTCGCAAGCAAGTGTCAGGGGCATGAATGAACAGGCAATCGGAACCCTGGCCAATAGACCCTTGCAGAACAAGGCGCAGGTGGTAAGTGACCTTGAAGAGCTGCCAGGTAGGATGTCGCTAACTGGTGTCGAGGACTATCCCGAGAACCAGGCAATCTTGAACGAAATCGAACGTGCTCGAAACGTGGTCATGAATGCCGAGAATGAGAGGGAATTGAAAAACCTCCTGACAACACTTGGCAGGAAGGCAGACTTCGGAACCCCCGGAGGCAGTGCAATTAACTCTGTCAGGAAGCAAATCAGGGGAATCGTAAACCGTGGCCTGAAAGAGCAGAACCCTGAATATGCGGCTGCAATGCTTCCCCTGGCCAAACAAACCAGGGCACTTGAAGCGGGAGTCAAAGAATCCAGGGTCGGGCTTGAAGACGGGATGTTTGTACCGTCCAATAGAACCGTGTCACGACTCGAGACCTTGATGAACAGCATCGATAAGAGCAAGAACCAAATCGCTCGTTCAGACCTTGAGAGGGTATACCCTGGACTCGAAGAGGCTCTCCGTAAACAGAAGCTATTCAGGCAGAGTCAGGGGGGGACGCAGACAGGTTCAAGGAACGTAAACCTAGGCGGTTTTGGATTAGGTGGGGCAGGAGAAGCTATAAATGCTGTAACTGGGTTAAACGTGCCACCGGGTATTATCTTTGGAACAAGCGCATTAGCCGGTGGTGTTATCGACAAGTACGGACGTTCACTTGGTTCGGCAATTGCCAAGGCAGGGGGTAGGGCCGGTAAGTTCCTCGACAAGTACGGTGACATGTTTAAAACATCGGCTAATAAGGAAGCCACGCATCAATTCCTTATAGAAACGGACCCCGAATACCGGGATGCTTACCTGGAACTTGAACGGGGTTTTAACGACCCCGCATCGCTTGCGAACCTAGTGGGTTCCGCGGTGTTGGGGAGTGACTTGACCAGGGGTGTGGCCTCCGTGGGTGCCGGTATCGGTGGTGCCATGGAAGGCAGGCCCTTCGCCGAAGGTATGGAAGAACGCTACCGAGAACTCGAACAAAACCCTTCACAGCTCGAAGGTATCCTGAGTATGGCAGGGGCTATGCTACCAACTGGTAGAGCTGGAAGCATCGCTTCAAGAGTCGTTCGAGGTGTCCAGGGACTCGACGAACTGCTGTCTGATACAGGCAAGCAGAAGAACGCGCCAAATTTGATGCATATCAAAATGCCAGATGGGTCAGAGTTCAAATCTAAATTCAGAAACGCAGAGGAAGCGGCAAAACTAATCGATAAGATGAAACTGAATAACGAGAACGTAATAAACATCATCCGTGCCGATGGTAATACTATTGAAGGTAGAATAACTCACCCTGACTACCCAAATCACACAAAATTTACCTTCAATAAAGACGAAGAAGGTCTGTGGTCCTTAAATTCAAACTATCGGGACGACAAGTTTGCCAACATCCCACAGCTCAAAGGCTCTTCCACGGATATGCGACGCGCGGTCGCGCAGGCTCTTGGTGGCATTGGTTCCGATTGGGGTGGCAGAAACTCTAAAGTCGGTCAGATATCCTATTTACGAGACGAACAGGCAATGCCTACTTCTCCTAACCCTACAGACTGGAATTATAAAAGAGAAGGACCGACCACTAGCCAAACACGTTTTTTTACACCCGGAGATGAAAAACAAAAACAGGACTTCATCAAATCTTTCCAAAAATCCTACAAAAGTAAGCCGGAAGATGTCGATAGGGAAAATTTGATAGAACGATTATTTGAAAATGTTACGCCACCGAAAGGACCAGTGGAAGATTTTGATTTAGATTACAAAGGAATTACACCCGAAAAACTCAAAAGATATATAGAAAGTCCGGAATATCAAAGTCAAAGACTCCAAGCAAAACGTGATTTTGATAAAGCTATAAGCAATATCAGAAAAAGAATTAACAGTGGTACAATAGTCAATCGTTCAGAGATTAGACAATTAGTTTCACCTGATTTTGACCAAAGACCTAATCAGATAAATGAGGCGTTTAAATCTGGAGACAAAGAAGAAATATTTCGCATCCTTGAATTAAGAAGGCGAGAAAAATACTTATCTTCTCCTGAAATTGCAAAGATGATAGAAAAAAATAGAAACAACTTTAACACTACGGCAAAAAGGGTTTTATCACAAAAACCAGTTTTTGATGAAGAAAAGGTTCAGAGGTTTCTAAATGATAAAATATTAATGGAAAATATAGATAGATATATTGAAACATCAAAAGACATGCTTGGAGCATCTAAATGGCTATTAAAATCAATAGCAAGTGGTAACGTAGTAGACGTTGATTCATATGATGTTCGACATTATGAATACATGAGAGATCATATAGCAAGTCTATTAGAAGCCAAGAGGCGTATCCAAAAGAAACAAAACCAAATCACCCCCCAGGACCTGGACCTACTTAGGGAGCTACGTAAGAAATGACCCGAACCTAGTCAGCACGGCTCTTTAGCTTGTCCTGCTTCTGTTCGCGCAGTCTCTCGATTTCGAATTCGATTTTAATGATTCTCTCTTTCAAAGTATCGATGCTGACATTCAAAACTTTCGTGTGACTCGACAATTCAAAAACGTGATTTGATAATTCTTTGATTTCAGTGTTCATACTTTGAAGACTTGAGACAGCAATGCCAAGCAATCCAGTCGCGGCAACGCTAAGAATTTTTAACAAGATATTAGAAAACCAACTTTGATTATCCATTCCATTTATTCCTAGACGTTCTCATGGTATGGTACCATGAACCATGAGAGAAAATATAGTTCAAAAATTGGCGAGATTGTTCCTAGTTGCATTGGAAGAACACATCCCTATAACCCATTGGCGCATCCCCGTCGAAGGTCGGAGAATTGGCGCAGCAAACGTGTCAAACCCCCTCAAAGGATTCGCCGACCTCCTCATTTGCTACAGGGGGCTCTATATCCAAGCCGAAGCCAAAGGGGCAGGCGGGAAGCAGAGCGAGAGACAGAAGCGGATGCAAACTCAAGTCGAGAATGCCGAAGGGGATTACTTCATTTTCGATTCGCTTCACGCGCTGTCTGCAAATCTTCAACGAATTGCAGAGTCTCGGCTACAATCATGTCTTGCGTCTCACGACAAGCAAATAATGGGTGCTGTAATAGATGACCTTTGTAATAGAAAACAAATAAAGCCTCTTCTTTCCCCGTCACCAGCATCTGGTGCTGCATCTGAACCTCATAATGCTCGGGAATCTTCTTCACCATTTCTATGAAACTCGACTCGCGGTAGGGGCACTTGATTTCAATTTGATGGTTCTCCCCTAACCCGTCAATCTGAGCCACCAAGTGGGGGTGCTTTCTGGACTGCAAAACCAGTTCGTCCAGCTTCTCCCCGAGTCGCACTTCCATCATTTCCCTAACCTTGGGTTCGAGAGCCTTGCCGTGTTCCGTGGCAGCATTGGGCTTGAACTTCTCCATCCCTAGCTTCCTCTTGAGGCACTGGAAGCGGGTCATGAACGGACTCACCCCTAGTATCGCAGGGGTTTCACTCGCGCCGATATGCTGAAGCCTCCACTGAAGCCAATCTTCGACTAAATCAAACGAGTAGGTGACGTATGGTAGGTGAAAACCTTCGGGTACTTTTGGTCCATGTCCTTCATCATGACATAGGTTATCTTCTCTCCCGACCTGAGAATCTTCCATTTTGCTAACCCGCTCCTCCGCGCCCATTGGTTCGGGTGATTGATGTTCAGCCAATCTGTGAAAACCCCCCTATCCGTGTGGATAGTCACAAGTATTGCATCATGTCCGTTTCGTGTTGTTATTGTTTTATAGGAAAGACTTTTCACCTTCAACTCTACCAAAGGACTAACCGGGTTCTCCCTTGGCTTGATGAACATGTAATCGCAATACGGACACACTCGTGTACTCGCTGACACCTCCATTTCGCACTCGGGGCATTCCTTTGTCGGGGCATCCTGACCGAGAGAGAGGGAGATATCGTCCCTCTCAGCGGTGCTATAATCCATCGGGTTCGTGATATCCCCGAAGCGGTCAAGGTTATCCGTGAGTTCTAAAATGGTGGCCTCTTCCTTCCCTGGAAAGACCCTTAGTGCCCGTCCGATTGCTTGAATGTACAAGCTTGCGGACATGGTGGGACGTAAGAAAACAATGCCGTCACAGATGGGGATATCAGTACCCGTGGTGAGCACGTTGCAGTTCGCAACAAATTTCTGTAGTCCGTTCTTCATTCGCTGGATGAGAGTATCTCTGTCCTTTGTTTTCGTCTCCCCATCAATATACGCGCAACCGGGTATCGCCTCTGAAATGCGTCTCGCGTGCTCCCTGGAGCAGCAGTAGATAATGACACATTTACAGTGCATCATCGACGATAGTATCCAATCTCTTGCGTTTTTAATCTCTTCATCCTGCGAAGCCTTGGCACCCAGGGCCTCATACTCAGCCTTAGTTATCTCTCGGTTTGACTTGCCGACCCTAATCGACGTTGACCCCTGGATGAAACGGTAGGTCGAAAGCCTGTCCATTGCGACAAGCTCCCTAATACCCAAACGATACGAGCATATCTCAAAAGGTTTCTTTTTACCGTAGACTTTCCCACCGACAAGTCGGTATGGGGTCGCACTCATGCCAATGATATAACGTGCCCGACAGTTCGAAAAGATTTGCTGATAACTACTCGTTTTCCCATTCGATACCATGTGACATTCGTCAACGATTATCAGGTCGAAATACGGCAAGCTTTGATGAGCGCGGATGCTGTCCCGACTTGCAAACACAACAGGGCCGCTCATGTCTTTCTGATTCAAACCATTACAGTAGATGGAAGACCGAATATCAGGGTTCAAGCGGTGAAGCGCATCCCTGTTCTGAGTCAAGATTTCCCTTACATGACACAAAACAAGGACGCGGGCTTCAGGGCTTTTGGTCATCGCTCGGTTAGCAAGTTCGGCGGCTATAACTGATTTTCCAGCCCCAGGGCCTAGCTCCAGCATGACACGTGCAAAGCCACGGCGAAAAGCCTCGATAGTCTTCTCAACTGCCTGTACCTGGTAATCGCGAAGTTTCACAGAGGAACATCATCCATATTCTTGACTGGGACAGCCTTGCCCTTAATGCCGTTGATGATGTTCTTGTCCTTGTAAACACCCAAATCAACGTCGCATTCCATACCAATGAAGTTCGCAAGGTCACGAGGGCCTCGAAGAGTTTTTAACCCGATGACTTCGCAGAGAGCCTTAAGTGTGGCCCGTCCGTTCTTGACAGCACCTTCCCATTCGGGATGATTCAGATACAAGTTATTGAACAGCTTCCTGTTTCGATGCGGTCCTTCAGTCACTGTCATCATAAGCTTAATATAAGGATTGCCGTGCTTATCTTCATTTTCCACGCACTCTTCCACACACATCGAATAAACACCCCTTGGAATCGGGCCGTAACCGCCAAGCTTTTCTTCGACTTCACTTGCATCAAAATAACTCATTTGCTTGCCCTCACTGCTTTCTCGAGTTCCAAAAAGAGACGCTCGTTTTCCTTGTACATGCTGCGGGTTCTCTCCACCGTCGCAATGTTAAAAGGTTCCGTTTTCATCTTCCCGATTTCCTCGCTGTTCGACATAATCTTCTCGAACAGTGCTCGCGCCAAATCCTCAGAGGGAATCGAAGATTGCCCTTGCTGATTCGTCGTTTTTGATTGGTATGAACTTTTCATGAGTCCCCCTGGTTTTCGCTACTACCGCACCCGAACTACTCGTTTGCGCTAAAATGTTATTTCTGAATTTTGCGACGGGTTTTGCTCCATCTCTCTCTGCGACAACTTTCTCTTGATGCAGATACCAAATGTAATCAACGTTCGCCTTGATACGTTCGCTAATCCTCTTGTCAAGGGAAACATTGAATCGGTCGTATCCCCCCGATGATGGGTCCTGGAACGTCTCGACAGTCGCATGAGCAATCAGGATGACGTTCTTGTTATGTTTCTTCAGCGACTCGACCAGCTCCAGGAACAAAGCCGCTTCAGCCGAAAGCTTCTGATACCCTGCTCCGTAACCAAAAGCAGCTAGCGTGTCTTTCGGTCCCTTGTCGTCCCCATTCTTGCAAATGTCTTGAATCATAAGTTCCTGAAGCTTAGACACCGAGTCAATCACGATGGTTGTGAATCGCTCACTGTTGAGACACTTCATCAGAAGCTTTTTCACTTCCGGCCAAGAGTCGATGGGGGTCGTCGCAAAAGCATCGTAGCTCTTCAGGTCAACACCCTTCAAACCGTTCTCGATATTTATAATCAGAGCCTTCGGTGCCTTCGCCGCGAAGGTCGTCTTCCCGATACCGCTTTCACCGTACAAAAGCATTGTCCATGCCTGGTCCTGAAACTCTTGGACTATTTCTATGGTCATTGCGTAACCCCCTTCCAACTGGTATTCCGATAAAACCAATGCACCTTCTTTATAACAGTCGGAGAGAAAGTCAATGTTCAAAACGTATCAAAGGCTAAATCTAAAACTCCTGAGGGTTTACCGGGCCGATAAGAAGAAATGCGCTTGCCCCGATGGTTTTGCTTGCCGCGCTCCCGGCAAACATCCCGCGCCGTGGGACGGGGAAGCTAACCAAGGAGTCTACAACGCACGGGCCGAATACGATGCGGAGAAGTTCCAAGGGTACAACGTGGGTATAGCTACCGGTGGCGGGCTTTTGGTTGTGGACGTGGACCCGAGGAACCACGGTCATCATACCTTCAACGCAATTTGTGAGGGGGAATCAGTACCCGAGACTTTGACGGTTCAAACAGGGGGTGGGGGAATCCACTACTATTTCAAGCTTCCCGATAAGTTCGAGATGAAAAACCTAACGGTCCAGGGAATCGACTTCCAATACGCTGGAAAGTATGCAGTGGCCCCCCCGAGCATTCACCATTCGGGGGCGACCTACCACATCGAAGACTTCGAAGAAAACGATGAGCAAATCAGAATTGCGAACGCTCCTGAATGGCTTCTTAAATACATCGAAAGCAAATTGCAAACACTTTCGCAGCATATTGAGGAAGACACCCTCGAAGCCGTGGAACCCGCCCAATGGGAATGGGAATGGATTGATGAAGTCTTAGCCAAGCTAGACCCGGATATCCCCTATGAGCAGTGGATAGGGGTCGGAATGGGGCTTCACCTGACCGGAGATAAACGGGCATTCCGCATATGGGACAAGTGGAGTTCCAAAGGTAAGAAGTATGTGAGGGGAGAGACAGAACGAAAGTGGAGAAGCTTCAAAGTTCAAGTCGGAAAACGCCACACCTACAGATGGATATTCTCGCTCGCTGCGATTTACGACATCCCCTTCGGGCCTCCAGACTTTGATTACACCTTCGGAGAAACCCCCAAGAAACGGGCCGATGTTCAATACCTCTGCCAGAACAGCGGGGCTTTGCTGTCCGAACTCGTGAACCATTTCCGGGATAATGCCAGGGTCGATAGGGCCGAGTTTGCCCTTGCCAGTGCCCTTGCCGTCCTATCTGCATCGGTCCAGGGTGCCTACTCCGGGCCGAACAAGGTGTCTCTAAACCTCTACCAGTGGTGCGCCGGTCCTGCTGCAAGCGGTAAGGACAGCTATTTCCAGGGGACCAGGAAGCTAATCAGCAAGATTAACTCAAACCTGAACAGCGACAGATGCAGCACAGTCCAGGGGTTTCGGGTGTCCCTCATGGCATACAACAGCCGCATCCATATTCGGGACGAATTCCACGATGAGTATTTAACCATGACAACCAGTAAGATGGACGCTGCAAGGGAAATCCTCAAAGATTATAAGATGCTTTACAACAGTCCAGACGAACTCGAGTCGGTCATCATTAAGACTTCCAAGCTCCCCAAGATAGAACACCCCTACTTTAGTCTGCTTGGCTTTAGCACCGTCGCAGGACTCGACAAGTGTTCGCAAGGGGATTTTCTAACCAGTGGGATGGGGTCCCGCTTCCTGTTCTGGATATGTGACCAAGCCGAAAAAGAGACGTGGCCGAAGGAGACACCCCTCTGTGACCACGTTCTGGACGTTCTGAAGCGGTTTAGCACCCAGGGCCTTACGACAGTCGGTCGGGGTTCCAAGAGCGCAGAGAAGAACCTGGATAGCATCCAGGAGGGCATGCGTGACCCCAAGGGCAAGGCGCAGGTTCATATGGCCCAGACCGTGGTTCTTGAAACCCTCGCCATAAGTCCAGATGCAAGCCGGGCATTCCAGGTATACAGCGAGCAAAACCGGCAGCTCATGAACGAAGCGGGCAAGGATGATGCTCTCCAGTCCATAGTCGGCCGTAAGGGGCAGCTCTGCCTCCGTCTCGCTTCCCTCCGTGCTCTGAGTGATGAGAGAACCACAGTGGAGGAATCCGACTTCGAGTGGGCCAAAGCTCTGACTGAAATCAATGTGGAGGCCGTGGGCAAGCATTTTGCTTTGAACGTAGGCAGCTCTCGCATTGACGTTGAAACCGAAGAACGAGCAGCTCGCATCCTTCGAATCGTCAAAGCACTCACCGACAATGGGAAGTCCTTGGTGATGAAGGCCGAGATGATGAAGAACAAAATTATGGAACCAAAACAGTTCGATAGCGCCCTGATGGTCCTCATAGAAACGGGCGCAATCAAAGCGTTTGACAGGGCAGGACGAAGGGTCTATCCTGTAAAAGTTGAACGAGGTCTGAGGTTTACAGTCAATTCCGAGTTTAGTTAACCGGATTCACATAAAACCCAGTCTTATCCATCAAGTAGGACTTCAATGGAGGTAATCACCTGAGAACATACGGTTAATTCATACGAGCCTATTCCTGAGTCAAAACCAGATGATAGGGTCAGAATAACCTTAAAACCGTCCTATATAGTCCAGGGGTTTTAGAACCCCACACAATCAGATACTTACGATTACTTTATTCCAAAGGTAATATGGCCAGCCTATTACTCTGTCTCCCCCCCGTAAGGGGGGGAGTGGTTAAAATATACTCCTCCCTCTAAAAATATACCGCAAATCACATCACACTATATATGTATGGGAACCATGGAGGCTTCGCCTCCAATCAACATCTTTTGGAAGAGTGATACGGTCGTACGGTCACTTCGTGACCTACTCCCTTTAACCATTAGAGTTTTTCTTATATTTAGATACACGGTTTTTGACCCGGTGATTGCCCGGTTAAACGGTTATTCCACCCATATTCCATTTCAGCCTCACCACTGCATTGCATCATGCTTCCCTAGTCTTCCATCATTCCCATTATTAAAATGCAGCCTTGCCCCCTTAAAACGATTCGTAGGGGCATACCCTTCAGTATCCCTTCACCCCGCCTTCACCCACTAGATTTCCCTTGATATAAAGTTTACAGCTTGATATCCGATATATCTAACAGGAGGCAGATTGCCCATGACCTACGTCACCATCAA
>Ga0099848_1000439_pt1 | contig 19572 bp, 29 predicted proteins | sample CB_VirMetaG_3_FD_78179 | JGI IMG/M metagenome (GOLD analysis project Ga0099848, IMG submission 78179) | Freshwater to marine saline gradient viral communities from Chesapeake Bay - CB_1508_1S Viral MetaG | ecosystem: Environmental > Aquatic > Marine > Coastal | place: USA: Chesapeake Bay...
CCCCCGTAGCAATGCCGGAAAGTAAGTCAGTCACGTAAGTATGCGTTTTTATTGGGGGTGCCCAACCCGTTTTCACCGCGCCGGTAATTTTTCCAGACTTTTTGAAATGCCCTTTGCAGCATTCTAGCAGGCTTTTATCCTTTTGGCAACCTATGGCAAGATATGGGCAAGATAGCGTAAGCATTGGCAATGTTGTTGCTAGAGATACTATTTATAACATGCAAATGAAACGATTATTAAATGAATGGAAGAACTATCTTTCTGAAGCGGAACAACAATACCGCTATCATTTTAAAAATAAAGAATTAAAAAATAATCCATCATCAGTTCAATCTTTTTCAAGTATTGGTTTTGCTCCACTTTCAAAAGAAGAAATATTAAAAGGAATAGATCAAGGTTTTATTGGTAAATCAACACAAATTAAAAGAGTTCAACAAGATGGAAAAGAGCAAGATTGGATTAATGCAGTTGAATTAGAGGAATTTGCCGATCAAATCAACCAATTAAAAAATAATACGGCTAAAATAACGCCAGTGACAAATCCGCAAGAAATGGAAGAAAGAATTAAAAATGTATTAGTTAATAAATTTGAAATTCCAAAAGAACATTTTGATCCAACAAAAGACGTTAAATTTAATTTTGTTGATAACGGTAAACACTTGGGGCTTGAATTAAAACCACAAGTGTTTAACTTTATAACTCAGCAACCAGATAAACTTAAAAAATTTATTATTTTTATAAATGGCTTCTTGGGAACAGATCATTATGATGGTCGTGAGCGTAGCTCATATTTATGGGCTTCTGATAAAACTGGTGGTTATTTTAAACTTACCATGTCAAAAATAATAAGCTAACCATCTATCTCGTCATCTTCGACCCAATAACAATTATCATCAACAACTTCAAAGCCTTCGTCGTAATCAACCGTTAGCTTTGCGTCGGAATTTTCAAATTCAGTATCCCAATCGATCAGCTTGAATACTTTATATTCTTCATCAGAAGTTGTAATTGATTTGGTTATATACGCTGTTACTTTTAATGTTACAGTATGATGCTGTGCCATTGTTTGTTGCCTCGGATATGTATCTTACTCAATTTTATCTTGTCTGTCAATAGCGACTATTTATATTATGATTAAAATACTATTAAAAGAAGCTGTTGAAAAAATCACACCTCAACAAGCAAAAGAAATTCTTGTTAAAACTATGCAAAGTCTTGGTTTGGAGTATTGTCCAGATATAGAAACAGATTTTGCGTTAACGGTTGCATTCCGAGAATCCAGTTTTAATCCTTATGTCGCTAGAGGGACAAAATTAGGTATATTTCAAGTTGGTAAAGAAGCAGCTAGAGAAGTTGGAGAACTGGAAAGTTATCCTATGGCTGCACAAGATGTTAATGTGGGTATAAGAATTGGTCTGAAATATCTTCAACGACAGTATGACTTTGTAAAACAAGAGTATCCATCATCAAAATATAATCTTTATGCTCTTACATATATTGCTTTCAATATGGGTAGAGTTGGTTTGGTCAACATCGTTCGTACCGCAGAGGGAAGAGCCGAACCAGATCCAAATGTTGCTAGTGCGGTGAAAAAACAAACAGAAGCATTTGCTGGTAAAGATGATAAAGAGACTATGATAAATTATTATAACACTATTAATAAGTTATTTGCTCAATTTAAATAAATTCTCGAACCTTTCTTCCGCTTATTGGATAAATTAACATTCTTGCTCCATTTATCCCGTGGCTAGCTCTCTGCCCACCATATCTTACAATTATGATTGGTTCATACCCAGTCCCAAAATCATCTGTAAATGCTTGTCTGCCCATCATGTGAGCGCAAGTTAAATTATAAGTTCCTTCTTGATTTTGTGATAACTTAAAAATTCCTTGGGCAACTATGTCAACATTTTGTGGGCTTCCCGCTCCACTTTTATCAAACTCATTTCCAAAAATTGCCATTAATTTTAGTTTGGTATCTTTTATTTTTCTGCCAATTGTTGAATTTGTATTTAGAAAGTATCTACCATCTTGTTGTCTGACATATTGAGAATTTTTTAAATCTTGCGCGAACTGAATAATTTCTGGGTGTTCAGAAATTTCAATTCCTGCTTTTTGTGAAACACCACCCCATTGTCCAAAATCATTTGGTTTTGTGCCGTCTTTGTGAGATATGTAAACTGGATTGCTACCTTTACAAATCAAAACAAAATCTGCTTTTGGATCCACGCCACCAATTTTGCTTTGATCGTCTACGCCTGTTACATTGCTGGCGGTTAACAATTTATTTCCATGACTATCTATAAAGTTTATTATTATAGAATCTGTATTTGCTTGTAATAATACATTATCAATAAGCTGTTGTAATTGTCCTCTAGCAGCGTATTCTTTTTCTAAAAATCTTGTTGAACTTTTGCCACCTAAATCTTCTGTCTTCTTCAAGTCAGTTATTCTAATCGTTTTGCCATCGCTTGTCAATAGCATTGGATTTTTGCCAAATATATTCAATATAGTTTCTTGAGAAAAATCTCCTCCTTGCATAAGCATCTGAAATTTTTCAAGATTTGACTTATCCAAGATTGCCTGTTCTCCATTATTTAGCTCAAATGGAGAATCAGTTTGTATCTTTTCTATTATTGCCGCAACTCTTCTTGGTCTATCTTTCAAGCTGGAAAGTGAAAGATTGGCTTCGGTTAGCAATTTTTTTACAAACAATTTCATGATAACATTATTTCCTTTTTTAGTAATTCAATTCTATAATTATCTTTTCCGTTGTAAATTTCTTTTAGATTTCCTGATTCATCAAATATAAATAAAGTATTTTGTTTGTTATTAAAATTCTCTGAAAGAATTGCAAACTTATTGTTAGAATGCTTTATATTTGCCTTCGTTAGAATTTGTGCAATTAGTTGTTTATCAGTCATATATCTATATTACCAAATTCTATAATGTAAGTCAATATACTACTTATAATTAGGAATATAATATATAAATGGACTCAAAAGATAAAATAATAAAAGAGCTTGAGAGTGAAATAGATTCTCTTCGTGATGAAAACGAATCATTGTGGTTTTTGTTAGAAGAGCTACAAAATTCTAATAAAGCCTTATTTGAGGAGCATATAACAAAAGCTCTTGTTGATTTGAGAGTAAAAAGTCTAATGACGACAACCAAAGTGGCAGAGGGATAAATTATGAATTATGATGAAAATTTGACTTACGAGTGGTTGAGAGGTTTGAGAGAAAAACTTTTAAAAGAAGAAAAAGTTCGTGATTTTGTTAGTGGAAACATTGCCAAAACAGCTCAGGCGGTCGGAGCATTAGATATAAATTTTACACACGGAGCTGGCGATGATATAACTTTGGATCCAAATTGGGTTCAACAAAATATTACCACTGTAACTTTGCATGACGGTCAAAGAATTCAATTCAATAAAAACTATGCAGAATTATTAGTAAACGCTTTTAAAAATGCCTGCGAAGCATCACAACAAGCTGGTAAACCATTTTGCCCAAAAAACAATGGCGCTTTCAATACAAGAACATTGAGGGGAAAAGAAAAAATTAGTAATCATGCATTTGGTACAGCAATAGATTTCTTAACAGCGCGCACACAAACACAAATTACAAATTATCCAGAATTTATTAACACAATGAAGCAAAGTGGTTTTATTTGGGGTGGTGATTGGTCACCACAATATTATGATCCAATGCATTTTGAGGTAAATGTTGGCGGCGCTGTTCCAACCGGTGTTGGTGGAGGCGCTCAAAATATTGCTGGTGGCGCAGGTGGATTTTCTGGTTTTTCTGATTGGAAAACTCATGCAATTTCTGGTCTTCGCGCCATGGGAATTCCAGACAACCCACTTAATATCACAGAATCTGAAGATAAACTAATAAATCCAAAAGATAAGTTCAAGATAAAAGATAAAACCAAAGATCATAAACTTGAAAAAAACAAAAAAGTTTTGTTGGACATGCTTTCTTTTTATGATAAAAAACTAAAGTTTGAGAAACCAGTTCTTATCAAATTTATCGATGATGAAGAAAATGCTGGCAAGATTCTTGGCAAAACAGCATTTTATGATCCAGACAAAACTTCAATAACAATTTTCACAACAAATAGATTGCTCAAAGATATACTTCGCTCTCTCGGGCATGAGCTTATTCATCATAAACAACACTGTAAAGATGAATTCCATGATGTGCAAACATTTGAGGGTTATGCACAAAAAGACAAGAAGTTGAGAAGAAAAGAAAAAGAAGCCTATTTATTTGGCAATATGCTTTTCAGAGATTGGGAAGATAATTATAAGAGTAACCACAAGGAGACGAAATAATGAGATTAGCTGAACAGAATAAAAAGAAAATAAATCCAAGATACTTTCTAAATGAAGAAGTGATGGAAAGATCTACAGCCAGACAAGAAATTCTTGATTATATGGCTTCTAAAAATATAATGCCTTCAGCAGATCCAAACGAAGAACTTGTGATTACAAAAGCAGCAGAACGAATTATGCAAGGAGAAAATCCTGTTAAAGTTAAAGAAGCAATCATCAATCAAATCTCTGCAATGAGAGATATAGAATTTAGAAAACTATCTGGAACAGCAACACAACAACCAGATGCGCTTCGCGCTGGTTTGGAAGCAGTTGAGACACAATCAAAAGAAGGTATTCGTTGCAGAGCAGCTGCACTACCAATTCAACAAGCTCTTTTTGCTGCTATATCAAAATACAACCCAGCACTGAGTAATAACGCAGCATTGAAAAAAAGACTCTCGGATGGCGTTGTTGGACATACAACTATTCAAGCAATCAATCTTATTTCAACTGCTTCTAAAGAAGCAGGAATACCATCATTTTCAGATGATAGAAAAGGATTCGCTGAAGTGTGTCGTCTAGATCGAAAAACAAGCAAAGCAATCGTTGATGCTATTTCTTCACTAGATATGCGAGTGATAAGCGCTTTATCCAATCTTGTGCTGAGAGACGAAGATAAAAGAACTGAAATTACTACGGGTATATCTGGCACCTCCAAAGTACCAAAAGACCTAAATATAAGATATGGACCACAAAATTGGCAAGTACCAGAATCTGGTTTGCTACAACCCAGACCTGAAGAAGCCGGTCGTTCGCTAGAAGAATCCAAAGCTAGAGATGCCAGCTATAATGCGCTAAAAGATCAAAAGAGCAAAAAACTATTTGAGGCGTTAATGGGCAAAAAAATATTAAAAGAGCAAGATGACGCCGTAGGTTTACCGGGAGATATAGAAGCAAAAAAAACCACCACAGATAGTGAAAAAAAAACAGATGAAAATTATCAAAAAATAAAAAGTATAATCGAAAAATATTCTAAAATATACAAACCAGAGGAAGACCCACAATTAATTTCTAAAATTCAACCAATTGTTGAAAGAAATTTAGCATGGTTGGGAATTGATTACGGTACTTCAGAAGGTAAAAAAATATCATCATTAGCTACAAAAATAACACTAAAACATTTTATGGATATAGGTGTACAAAGCATAAATCAAACCACACCAGAGATGATTGGTGATTTTGTACAATTGATTAAATTAATATTCCAAAATGCAGGTTCTCAATTTATATTTTTAATAAATCAATTATTAAGCTCAACGGGCAGAGGCGAAGCTTTGAAAGCGTATAAAGAACATGCAAAAATGCTTCCTGAAGAATCAAAATGGCTAGCTAAAGAAATTTATTTGCAAATACAAAGAGGACTATCATCATTAAATGAAGCAAAAAAAGGTGCAGCTGGTGCTGGCGCAAGTGCCGCCGTTGTTGCAGTTTCTCAACAAGTTGGTTCGGGGTTAGCCGGAGCCGCAGCATCAAATGCTGTGAAACAAAGCGTGATAGAAAGATTTCTTGCTTTTATAGCAAGAAATGAAGGAGGCATTTCTGCACTTTTAAGATTAGCACCAAAAACTCTTTGGGTCGGTTTTACCTTAGTTGGTGCCATTGCATTGTACGCTCTTGCTCAATTAATAATGACGGCTTCCAATGTCGTTGATATAATTAATATGTCATCACAAAGAGCAAAAGAAAAAGTAGAAAGATGGCTCGGTCCATCAACAGCACCAACAGCACCAGCTACTGTGACACCTGCGACACAATGTCCAGCTGGGCAAGTAAAAAATGCTCAAGGATTTTGTGTAGCTACAGTAGATGATTAGTAAATATAAATTAAGGGTTTATCATAAATGAATCAATATCAAATAAAAAATGTAGTTTCCGGTCTTGTGAAAAGAGAACAAAATATGGACTCTTTTGAGCCTAAATTTATAGATGGAACGTCAAAGCAATTTGACGTTCAAGACTTTAACTCAGCATTGGGCGCTGGAACCGAACTATCATTTAATTTACAAATTGCAAATTTTGATAATCCTATATTACAAAATGCAAAAGAATATGAAAGATTACAATCCGAAAGAACAAATAAAAAACTTGATAATAAAAATTCAGCGATGAGATTGGACATTATATACGAAACACCAAAAGGAAATACTAATCGTTTAGTATTAATTGTCGGAAAAAATGGTAAATGGATTGTTTATGATGAAAATACCAAAAGTCAAAAAAAGAGTTCAACAAGCTCAAGTGATTTATTTCAGTTAAATGTAACCCAAGCTCCCCCTGTTCAGAAACAAACAGATTTTCTTGATGATGTTTCTGATTTTTTTAATTTTAGTGATTTAACACAAGGAAATCCCACAGATCCAGAAATACAAAAGATTGTTGATCGGATGGGTAAAACTTTTGGTATAAGTCAAAACATTCTTGATGTTGTAGCACATTGGTTTACAAATAATCCAAGAGTTGGTAAATTGCTATTAGGCGCTGGAGCTGCAGCTGCTGTTTCATATTTAGCGCCATTATTATTTGGTGCTGGTGGTGTATTATCGGGAATTCTTGGAGGGGGAGTTGTAAAATATGCAGCTATAGGAGCTTTATTAATAGCTTTTGGTCCACAAATTATGCAAGCCCTCCAAGGAGTGGGTAGTTCCATCGGCGGTGCTTTAGGTGGCGGTGGTCTTGGTTCATTGTTTGGTGGCGGCATTGTTCCGGGGGCTATGGGCGCTCTTTTCGGCTCTGAAACAATGGGAACTTATATTGCGTATGATGGTGGTAAAGAAGTCGACAATAAGAGCACAGCCCCATATCAGCGCTGTTTGATTAGACTTGGCAAAGGTAATCTTGCCATGGAAAGAGCAAACTTACAACTACCAGCTTATAATCCTGTAATTGGCATAAAAATCCCCGGTAAGAAAAATTATGCCGATGATGGTCGATTTGGCAAATGGACACTCGATGCTTCAAGAAATTTATTTCAAGTAATAAATGATTTAAATAAAGACAAAATTAAAGACAATCCAAAATTTGAAATAAAAGATCCCGCAAGAGTGCCAGTTGAAATTTTAATTTCTCCAGCTTGTGCGGGAAATACTCAAATGAGTCCAACAGCAGCAGAACAACAAGCATTTGAGGCAACAAAAAAAGTTCCTGCTAAAAAACCAGAACCAAAAAATCTTCCAGAATCAAAAGTATACAAAGATTATGGTTTCCTTTCCACAAAGAATGATAAACTTCACTCCATCCTTATGGAACAATTAAAGAAAGATCTAAAAAGAGGGTAAATGAATCTCAAAACAAGAAGACTGCTAAGAACTTTGGTAAGACAAAATCCAGAGTTGATGACAGTGAATCCGCAACAAATTCTCGATCAACATCACAACAAAGTTCTTCATATACCAGTAAAATTGGTTGATTCTGAACCAGTTATTGCTGAACCTGTACAAGAACCAGTACAAATTACTGGTAACACAATTGATCTAAATTCACTAGATTGGAATTCCATCCTAGAATTAGCTAAAACAAATAATATAACTAATTATAGAAAGATGAAGAAGTCTGATTTGATTTCTACACTATTGGAACTCCAAAATGATGGAAGACTTTCACAAACTAACTAAACGTTTTATTCTCAAAGAAGAATATAATCCTAGTATATTAGAATTTCTAAATATGCTAGAAAGTAATCTTCGTTTGATCAAAGCAACAAATCGAGGCGATCATTCTCGGCTAGAAACTGCCAAGAATACAATTCGTGAAGTAAAATCAAGAGTTAGAAAACTAGAAGAAAAATTACAAGTACTAGAAGAAAGACTAAAAGTTTTAGAAGAACATAACATTGTACGTGAAGAATAGTAAGATACTATATCATGCAAGAAGACATGTCAAGTATATAATGAGCACGCATAAGGATAGAGAGAATATGGATACCAAACAAGAAGCAGTTCTAAGAAAACACATAAGAAACAAGATTCAGCAAAAGCACAATCAAATTCTTATGGAAAGAAGAGTTATTCAACTTCAAGAAAAGAAGCTTCGTAAAGTTATTCGTGGTATTTTATTGAAAGAAGCTTCTGAAGTAAATTTTGATTCTATGTCTCAATCAACTGGTATCAACATCCTAAAGAAAACCATGAAAAAAATTGCTGGCATTCTTCAGGATACATATATGTCTCTTTCTTCTTCAAAAGAACAGAGAGATTCCTTCAGAGCACATATTTTGAGAAACATAGTTGACTTGTTTATTAGAGTTGATCTACTATCTGATCGTAGTGAGGCTGGTGAAGAAGAAGGCGCTTTGCCAGTTGCTCCAACCGAGCCAAAAGCAGCAAAACCACAAGAAACAATACAAGAAGAAGAGAAAGGCAAGAAGAACGTAAAAGAAGAAATTGACGTTGATGTGAATGAAGATGATGAGGATGTTGATGCAGCAGCACCAAAAGCACCAGCAGCAGGGGCAGAACTGCCTCCAGAGGCAAATTTTGTTGATGCAGAGAAAAAGAAGGAAGGTCCAGCTTCTGATCAAGTAAAAGATAAAGAATTTATCAAACTTCCCGGTCAAGACCCAACTGGTCGTAATGTCTCAATGGAAACTTTCCCATTTATTCAGAAATCAATTGCAGATGATTATTCTCTGCTCTCTCTAGAAAAAGATAAAGATGAATATAAGAAGTATCTATTGGCAAATGTGAAAGCTTATTTTGATCAAGGTGAACAAAAACTTGCTGCATCTGTTTCTGAACCATATTCTTCAGAATATGAAAAGGTAAAAGAAAAATATAAGCAATTTGAGGAACCTTCTCAACAACAAATTGCTGAATCAGCCACATACTTCAAGGTAATGAAGATTTTGACAAATGGAAAACAAATCTTATAGCCTCACAGAGCAGCTTATTGAGTCCAAAAAAATAGATGAAAATTTTGTTCGCATGATTGACGGTCTTTCTCTAGAAGAGATTATTGGCGTCAAACTTGAAGCAGCGGCGAGGTATGTCAAAGGCAAGCTTCATGGTCTAAAGATATATCATACAATGCCAGTTATTGTTCGTGAGGCTTTGTTGCGATATACAGTCAAGAAATTCAAACTAAAAAGCCATGCTGCCAATTTTCTTGGAATCACTCTAAAAAGGTACAATACACTAGTTAGAAGAAGAGGGATTTCGGATGCCAAGTTATAATTTAAGCTCTTCTATTAATTATGCAATTCTTACAGATCAAACCGGTTCAGCAGTCTTTGATACTGGTGGTCCTTCTGGAAATTATGGTAGCAACGAAAATTTTTATGTAATGATTGCCCCGGCATATGCCACGGGCACTCTAACGCTAAATTTAACATCTTTTAGATCTGAAAATGGTTTTGATTATTTAAGAATCTATAGTGATATTCCTCCAACATCATCTTTTAGTTATAATGCAACTTCTGTTGGCGGGTATCTAATAGGCGTTTTCACTGGACCTTCAGTTACAGTTCCACAAACAGTAACATCAAGCACTGGAAAAGCATATATTAGATGGAATTCTGATGGAAGCGTCGAAGATACTGGTTTTGCTTTACAATGGACAGGTAGCGGTTTTTATACAGTTAATAGTTCTAGCGGAGTTACAACAAACAAATATGCCCTAACTATACCAAAAGGTGCCGTCTCTGGTTCTGTTTTAGGTTTTAATAATGGTGTCTTTACTGGCAGCTCTATTTTGACTGCCGATAAAGACATTTTATTTGGTGCTTGGCTGAAAGCAGACAAAGGAAACCGTGATGCTACCAAAAGAGGTATTTTCGGGTTAGGAAATACAAACGGTTCTGGCATTACTATCGCAAAAGAAGCTTCTGGTCCTGCTGATTTTTCTTTCTACTATCGAGATAATAACGGATCATTTATAACATCATTTTCTGATATAATGATGGGTGGCAATACTGGTGCAGAACCTATTGCCATTTATATTCCACAGTGGCACTATTATGGTGTAGCATTAAGAAAGACTTCAACAACTGGCGCTATAGCATACGCTTATCGCGATGGCTATTTATTTGCTTCTAATCCCATTACATACACTGCCTCTTGGGGCGCAGTTTCGTCATCTGCGGCAACATTACTTGTTGGTGCCTATAGAACGTCAAATACGATTCAATCATCTAATACTTGGTCTGGATCTGTTGACGACATGTTTATGGCTACAGCAATAACTGGTGCCGGTGAATCTGCTTTTAATAATTTTTATTCCTCAATTTATAATTCAGGAAATTGGGCAGATCCAAATGCTGTTATAACCGGAGCATTTAGCACGTCTAGTTATTCACCTAGAGTATTGTTCAATTGGCGCTTTGAGGAAACTGGTTCAGTTCTAAATACGCTAGACTATGGGTTTTATGGGATCCACTCAGCATCCACAACAAGCAGTGCTGGTGGCACTTTATCATTAACACCAACAAGCAGTGGCATTTCTTATACACCATATTCAAGTTTAGCATACACAGTTGCAGCCAATTCTGGTGTACCCTCACTTACAAGCGCTTCTTATGGCACTGGTGAAGCCTCCGGTTCGTTGTTTGTTTATGTTGATCGTTTATCTGGTTCAGCCGGTGCTTTATCTGTTGATTATTCAACTGTAAATGGTACCGCTGTTTCTGGAACAAATTATACAAAAACAACAGGTTCTTTCAGTTGGGCAGATGGTATAACAACAAGACAATCTGCAAGTATTCCAATTTTATTTGATGGCGTACAAACGGCAAATAAAGTATTCTATTTTACTTTATCAAATCTTTCAGTTGGTAGCTTTGCCAGTTATCCGTCAGCAATATCTAGTTCAACGATAACAGTAGTCGATCAGGAACAAGGCACATTTAGCATTGAATCCTCTTCATATGCCGTAATTGAAGGTAATAGCACAACCATAAAAGTCAATAGATATAGTGGTTCTTTCGGTGCAGTGAACGTAAATATAACATCCTCTAATGGTACAGCTCTTTCTGCAACAGACTATAACGCAATAAGTCAAACATTGGCGTTTGCAAATGGAGAAACTTCTAAAACTCTTACGGCAACAACCATAGACAACGGTACGGACGTAATTCCGCCGCCATTATATTTTACAGTCGGAATAAATACCATAACTCCAGAGTATTTGCCATTAGCAAAAGTTTTTACTGGAACCAATCCATATACAACAGTTTATATTACTGATAATGAGACTGGTTCTGTAAGATTTACAAATAGTTCCCTCACAGGGGCTATTGGTTCTACAATTACTATTCCAGTAGAAAGATATGCTGGTTCAGACTTTGCAGCTACAGCTTCAGTTACTAGAATTGGCGGGACTGCTGTTGCCGGTATTGACTACACAGAAATCTTCTCTTACAATGTGTCTTGGGCAGATCAAGAATCTGGAGTGAAAAACATTTCTCTACAAACCTTGAACACCGATGTGTGGAGAGGGAACAAAACACTCACTCTAGAACTAACAAGCTTGACAAACCTAAACATTGGCTCTATAATGACTGCATCAATACTTTTTGACGCTGGTGTAATTACAGAATCTGCTCCTAGCTTACCAAGCGTTTCACCTGATTATACAATAAATTCTTTTACAAATGCCTCTTCACAATATACTAGAAGAGTTGAACAAGTTCCATTGAGATTTGGTATAAGAGGTCCAGCGTCAATTCGTGGTTCAGAATATAAAGTAACAAAAGAATAAACGAGGTTGTAATAAAATAAAATGGGATACGAGAAAGAAGATCTAGATGTTCTACAGGAGCGTTATGCTGATATTCTAAAAAAACTTGATTATATAGAGTGCGATATTGGTTGGTTTGACATTATTGATAAATGTCTCGCAGACATTCTAAAAGTCTCTTATGAAACTGGTTTTGATGTTCAGGTTGTTCAGATAAAAGAAAAATTTGCAGGTCTTCGCATTTATTATGACATTGCAGATGACGCAGATGAAGATACTCGTCGTGCAATCAACGATGCTATTGGCAACGCCGAAATAGAGTCGTATACTACCTGTGAAGTTTGCGGCGAAGAAGGTAAGGTGCAGAAAAAGGGATGGTGGAAAACCCTTTGTATTCTTCACCAACACAATTTAGGAAAATAAAATGAAGATCGATGTTGTGCTTGGGCTTTCATATGGTGATGAAGGCAAAGGTAAAATTTGTCACTCTTTACTTGAACAAAATAAATATACGCATGTTGTTCGCTTCAATGGTGGGCACAATGCTGGTCATACCATTTATCACAATGGCAAGAAGCTAATTACTCACATTATTCCTTCAGGTGTCTTTTACGGAATAAAGTCAGTTATTGGTCCCGGTTGTGTTGTGGACATTGAGAAGCTTTTCCGTGAGATTGATTATCTTGAAGATAATGGAATCAAAACAGACGGGCTTATTTATATTGCCAAAAATGCTCACATTATTCTTGAAGAGCATTTAGCCGAGGATGGAACTGATACATCAATCGGAACAACACGCACTGGCAATGGTCCTTGTTACCGCGATAAATACGCTAGAAAAGGCGTGAGAGCAGAAGAGATAGACATTTTACAGCCATATTTGATCGACATTTTTGAGGAGTTTTATGGCTCAAATAACCGTAACATCAAAATACTTGCGGAAGGTGCTCAAGCATTTCATTTGGACATTGATTGGGGCGACTATCCTTTTGTCACTTCTAGCCATTGCGGCATTGGTTCTGTTTTATTGAACGGTTTTAGTCACAAACATATTCGTAATGTTTATGGTATTATCAAAGCATATGATACATATGTTGGGGCAAAAGACTTTCAACCTGCTGATGAGATTTTTGAGCGTATTCAACAAGAGGGTCAAGAGTTTGGTGCAACCACTGGTCGTAAACGTAAATGCAATTGGCTGAATTGGAATAACATACAAAAAGCTATTCGCATGAACGGTGTAAATAAACTTGTTGTGAATAAAGTTGACATTTTGGAAAAAGTTGAAGAATTCAAGATTCTTCGTGATGGTAGTATTCTCAATTTCCCAACCAAATTTGAGTTTGAGCAATATATTCGTAAAGAGGCTTACAAAATTGGTACGACAGATGTTTACTTTTCGTATAGCCCATATGACTGTAATCTAAATCTCACAAAAGAACCAAGTGATTACAAAGGCGTCAATACACATATGGGGTAGCACTTGACAGCATCCAAAAAGCTTGCTATACTGAATGCACGATATGAAGGACAACCAATGAGAATGTACGAAATCACATTATTCGACGAAAAGAAAGAAATTACAAAAGTTATTCAACTCTCAAGTTTTTCATTTGAGTCTGCTATGTCAGACGTATATGTAAAGAAGGGTGCGCTAAATCACTCTTTACAAGCAGAATTCAAAATTGTAAAAGTAAACGATCTAAATTACAATCCAAAATACTAAAAAATTATCGTGTAGGTATTTTTTCTAGTGGAAGTATTCCATTATCAAACTCCCAATGATGATTTGGACATAAAACAACAATGTTTGTGTAATGATTTACTTCTGCCAATAAAGCATCATCCTCAAATGATGATAAAGCTTTTATATGCGCCAATTCAACGTGTGTTTTGTATCCACAAACTTGACAAGATTTTTGCGTTAGTTCTTTGTTCCAACTTCTGTTTAGTCCTCTTATTCTTGCAAATTTCCAAGATGGATGTACGCTGTTGGAGACACAATAATCTTTAATAGTTTGGTTTTTTATTGTTTCTGTTTTTATTATTTGATAATTTCCATTTTTTTCTTTACAATCTAAACAAATTTTATTTGAGCGATTATTATACTTTCTAATATATATTTTATCACATTTTACACATTTATATTCTTTTGGTTTATTTCTTTGCACAAATAAATTATTCTTTGATGCAGAACAAGAGCGAGAACAGTAATGTTTACCAGTTTTAGAACGTTTTATTTCTGTCAATGATTTATAAAAAGTTTTTTCACAATAATTGCACTTGACAAGTTGTTGGTTGTTTGTTATCATTGATTCATCCTTTGATGCCCCACGCGGCGGATCCGCAGGCAGGTCTTCTAAACCAGCTATCCCTGTTCGACTCGGGGGTGGGGCGCTAAAATAAATAGTTCACAGGAAACGAACATACAACCAACTTTATAAAAAAAGTTGTATAAATAACGGAAGGCTGGCTGGGCTGGTAGCCAGCGCATGATTGGAAATCATGTGGACACTTGTGGTCTTGGGGGTTCGATTCCCTTGCCTTCCGCCCAATTATAAGGAGTAAATATGTATTGGATGGCTCGTAAAAAGAAAGAAGAAATGCCAACAAATGAGCATGAAACACAGAAAGTTGTTTTTCTAGGTGGTGATCATGGTCCACATGACGTAGGCGGCTGTGGTTCAGGCGTTGAAGTAGAAGAAAATAAAATCTTTTTCTATTGTTCCGTTGGTAGCAAAGAAGTTCTTGAGCTAAATCGTGCTCTTATGCGTCTTGATTCAGATATGCAAGTTGTGGGTCTAAAACTTGGTATTCAGCCTCCACCAATTGAGCTTCATATTCATAGTGAAGGTGGTTCTGCTTTTTCTGGTATGGCAGCTATGGACGCAATTATGCGTTGCAAAACACCCATTCATACATATGTTGATGGTTCAGCCGCAAGCGCAGCAACTCTTATGAGTGTGGCAGGCGCAAAGCGATTTATCAATAAGAACAGTTTTATTCTTATTCATCAGCTATCAACATTTGTGGCTGGTAAATATGAAGAGTTCAAGGACGAGATTCGCAATCAAGAGCTATTGATGAATACTATTCGCCAAACTTATAAAGAGCGTAGCAAAATGACAGAGGATCAAATTACCGAGCTTCTCAAGCACGATCTCTGGCTAGATGCAAAGACTGCCCTAGAATATGGTCTTGTTGACGAGATTGTATAGTTAACATAAATGGCAGTTGTTTTATACTTCTGCCATAATGCATTGGTGGTGAAATGGTAGACGCGGCGGACTCAAAATCCGCTTCCGAAAGGAGTGAGAGTTCAAGTCTCTCCCGATGCACTAAAAATACGCGAGCGTGGCGAAATCGGTAGACGCAGCAGACTTAAAATCTGCCAACTTAGGTTTTGTGAGTTCAAGTCTCACCGCTCGCACTACAACTGGGGTATATATCAGTTGGTTAGATAGTCGCTCTGATAAGGCGAAAGTCGGTGGTTCAAGTCCACCTGCCCCAACCAATAAGGAGTTATTATGGGAGCGTGTGTAGATAATTTTTCAACAAGCAAATTCACTCTTAGAACCCAAGAGGCAGCAGATCATATCAAGAATCTAATTGAATTGCTAAAAGATGAAGATAATCTTGCTTCTGGTTATCAAGGCAGTGATTTTTATGCTACTATTTATGACTGCGGTGATTTAACTTTCCAGATTGATACTGGCAACTATTTTGATGGCGGTCCAGATCTAAAGAGAGGCGCTGTTTATCCAGATGATGAAGGTGATGCGGCAGAATATGCTGATGATGATTATGTTAATCTATGGAGCGAGATTCAAGACCGTCTAGCAGAAGATACATACTTTATTCTTACTCGTCATACGATTGATAGCGAACTTGCTTTTGGTATGAGTGTATACAAAAGTGATGGTTCTTGGTTCAATAGAAATGAATATGATATTAGAAAAGAATTGTTGAAAGAAGCGGGAATCGAAGATAAATAATAGACTATTTATTCATACTAATCTAGGAGTATGAACATGAAGATTACAAAAGAATATTTGAGAAAATTAATTAATGAAAGCATAGAAGAAATTGCTGGAGAAGATGACGATTATGATTTCTCCAAGAGAGATGATAAATCAGTTAAAAGTAATTTACGCGCTGGTGATATATTGGTTGGAGAAAGTGCTTATGGTCTAGCCGTACATTTAATTTTATCTGGCGCTTCTGGTCGTAATCAATTTCACACTGAATGGCGAGCCTTGGAACACTCTGGGGCGCAAAATGAGGAAGCTTCAGGTGAAATATCCTATTATCATAATCTAGGAAGAAAAGATAAAAAAGTAATGCCCGGAACTCCAGAATATGATCAAGCAGTTTCAATATTGAAAGATTCTGTTAAAAAGACTTTAACCGCCATTAGAATGATCCAAAAACTCTAGATTTTTAATAAAAATACAATTTTGCGAGTTTATTTGTGAAACAAGAGTTTATCATCTTTACAGGTCCAATGTTCGGAGGTAAAACCTCACGAATGTTTGCTTTGCTTGAGCGAGCAAAATATAAAAAGAAAAGTATAAAACTATTCAAGCCAAACATTGATACTCGATACTCAAATAAAGCTGTTGTATCTCATAACGGAACACGTTGGGAATCAATCAACATTGATAAAGCAGAGGATATATATGCTTACGCCGAAAAAGCAGACGTTATTGCCGTCGATGAAGCATTTATGATTCAAGGCGTTGCAGATGTTTTGATTGACCTATATAAGCGTCTCAATAAAAGAATTTATGTATCTTCATTGCAGCTTTCATCCGAGGGTAGAATTTTTACAGAAGTAGCTAAAATGTTGCCTTGGGCAACAAGAATTGAAGTTTGCCCTGCTGTATGTTTTTGCGGTGAGGATGCTTTTTATACAGTATGCTTGACAATGAAAGAAGAAGATGTTAAAGTTGGCGGTAAAGAAGAGTATGAACCAAGGTGCAGAGAACATGCAGAGTGTCTAAGAAAATAAGGAAGGTTGCTGGAGTGGTCAATCAGGGAAGACTGTAAATCTTTTGGCGTAAGCCTACGGTGGTTCAAATCCACCACCTTCCACCATAAAATCTATTCCCCGATAGCTCAGTAGGTAGAGCGAGTGACTGTTAATCACTATGTCGCGTGTTCGAATCACGCTCGGGGAGCTAAAGCCGTCATAGCTCAGTTGGTAGAGCAGTTGATTTGTAATCATCAGGTCAGGAGTTCGACTCTCTTTGACGGCACCATGCGGGTATAACTCAGTGGTAGAGTGTCAGCCTTCCAAGCTGTTCGTCATGGGTTCGAATCCCATTACCCGCTCCATGCCAAAATAGCTCAGTTGGTAGAGCGCAAGCCTGAAGAGCTTGGCGTCGGTGGTTCGATTCCACCTTTTGGCACTTTGCAATTTTTACAAACTACTTATAACCAGAAATGTTAATTATTTGGAAGCTGGGCTTCTGGATAAGTTTGCTCTTTACGTGTAGAGCATCTGATTCAGAAATAAGCGACAAAATAATCGACTCTGTTGAATTCCAAGAATCGAGAGGCGTATATAGCGTTAGAAGCAATGGCAGTTGCACTGGCTTGATGCAAGTAAACTATCATTATGCTCCCTTTTCTCAATCATTATTAAAAGTTCCAGTAATCAATAGAACTGTTGGTACAAGGATGTTGAGACACTGGAAAAAACGTTCCAGAAATAATATAAAATATGCACTTGCCGCATACAACTGTGGCAACAAAGGTCTTGACGGACGCTGTGGGATAGGTTATGCTAGTTCCGTCTTGAGCAGAAATCTTCATTATCGAAGATACAATATACCTGCTTGCTCTTTGATTGGTCGATCAATAAATTTTTATATCGACAATGAAAAAAATATAAAAAAGGGCTTGACAAGGCTAAAAACATCGTTTATAATAGAATCAAACTCAAAGAAACACAAATGGAGGTAAAAATGAGTTCTGTTCATCAAACACTAAATACTGTAGTAGAAGCTCTAAATGCTGCTATGGTAGATGCTGAGAAGTGTGACCGTGGCAATAAGGCTGCTGGTACTCGCGTTCGCAAGGCTGCACAAGAAGCTGTTGGTGCCCTTCGTGAGCTACGTAAGCAAGTTGTAGAATCCCGTAAAACTGTAGAAGGCTGATAATGCTTCCTGAGCATGAAGTAAAAAGGCTCACTTCATCCCCATCGTCTAGAGGTCAGGACGTAACCCTTTCAAGGTTAATACGAGAGTTCAATTCTCTCTGGGGATACCTAGCCACCTGTGGCACGATTGGTTAATGGCAGTGTTCTTATAAAGCATGGTATGTTGGTTCAAATCCAACCGGGTGGACCCAAATGTTTCAATTATATTTTGCAATTGCAATAGTATTTTTTATTATAAATGGTTTGTCATATAATTTGGCAATCATGGAATATGAGAAAGACATTTCTCTAAAAGTAACAATAAGAACAGCTTTTATATATATTATAATTTCGTTGTTTTGGCCACTTCAATTGGCTTATTTGATAAGACTATTTTACGAGGGACTAACAAATGGGAAAAGTGACTGACAAGATCAGACTAATTATGCTGCAAGAAAATCTATCTTTACAAGAAGTATTTGACAAGTATCCCTATCTTGCTGATCTTCAGAAAGAAGAGATGTTTGAGGAATACGAACAACTAAAAGAAACCAAAAACAAGAAAGAATTACTTCAAGGATAAAAATGAAATTTTATAATTGCCCACTATGTAAAGCTAAAGGTCAGCAAATGGAAGGTAATCCATTAGTTTGGTTTCATCCAACAACTGATCACAGGGGAAACCCACTTACGCACAGATGGTCTGTAAATTCAGGTCGTATGTTTCGTCTAAAAGCCGATGAAGATGATTCGGTTGTATAATAAAAAAGGAGTTTATTTTATGAAGAAGGTTTTATTTGTTCTAGCTGCACTATCAATGGTAGCTTGTGAGAAAGAAGAAAAAGCTACTGAAACTGTTGCCGCTGACGTTGTGACAGGCGATTCTAGCACAGTAGAGACTTCCGTTGATGTTGCAGAATCAGCGACACCAGACGTTGTTGTGTCAGAGCCAGACGCTGTAACTGGTACTTCGGAAGTTACACCAACCAAATAAGGTTTTATGGACTCAAAAAAATATGAAAGGCTGGGCACTGAAATAGGTGCCCTAGTCGATAAAAAGAACGCAGCTTATGGCTCTTCATTTGATCGTTCAGGAAAAATACTAGACATTTTATACCCTCACGGGGTTGACGTAGGTAACTACGATGATTTCTTGGCTATAACAAGAATTCTAGATAAGTTATTCAGAATTGCCACAGATCAAGATGCTTTTAATGAAGATCCGTGGATGGACATTGCAGGATACGCGCTGCTAGGAGCAGCACGCAAACGAAAACAAAAGGAGCAAAAATGACCGTAGATGTTAAGAATCTTACGATGGATGATGTAAAGTTTGTTTATTTTCGTAAGAACGGTGGTACGATTACCGTTGCATACACAG
>Ga0099848_1000440_pt1 | contig 19550 bp, 17 predicted proteins | sample CB_VirMetaG_3_FD_78179 | JGI IMG/M metagenome (GOLD analysis project Ga0099848, IMG submission 78179) | Freshwater to marine saline gradient viral communities from Chesapeake Bay - CB_1508_1S Viral MetaG | ecosystem: Environmental > Aquatic > Marine > Coastal | place: USA: Chesapeake Bay...
GAAGTATCGGTTTGGGATGATCTTAATGGCATAGAAGATTTACTAGGAACCACTCGGGGCGCAGCTCTCAACTCTGGAGCTCAACTGAATGGTGGTATTCTTGATCTCTCAACAGGGATTGCGATTTTCGTTTCGAGTTATTCCAACATGGCTGATTTACAGCCACTAGTTGCTGGAGGAGGGAATATCTCATACGAGGCTTGGTTTAACTTAAATGGAGATCTTACAGTTAATACTTCTGCCGGTATTTATTCCAATGAGTATGATCCTAATATTGGTTTCAAAACTTTTATTTCTAATATTGGAGGCCAATATAAATTAAAGTTCACAGCTAAACTCAACGCTAATGGTAATCAACCATTATTTCAAGTCGATGGTGATGTGAATGTTGTTGTCGGAAAATGGCATCATGTTGTAACAACTGTTGACTCCAACAATCTAGCTAAAATCTATTTCGATGGTGCAAAGGTTGCAGAAGTCCAAACAAATGGATATAGAGGCATGAGTGCAATAGAGAATGAGAATATCTTCTCTTTGGGACACTTTAATAAAAATCGTAATGGTCAACTTAGAGGAAGAATGGATGGCGTTAATGTCGACAATACGACCGTATGGTCCGATGCTGAGATTTTAGCCAAATACCAAGCCATCGCAGGCACTATCTAGGTACACCACTCAACAACCAATAAATAACCTATTTAAGTCAAGACAGACTATTTATTAACAAAAGGAATTAAAACAATGGCTAAAATCGCAAGAACACCTTACAATGCCGCTCGATGGCTTACAAAAGAGGTTAACACTGATTTAGAGATCACTCAAAAACTTAGTGGCTACTGCTTATTTGTAACAGCGGACTCTACAGAAGTCAATTTAGAACTTAACTACGTTGACCAAGGCTCATATATAAAAATAATATTAGCTGAGGATTCCAGTAGTCAATTGAACATTTCTTTTCCTGCTATGGAAGGTATTGCAATTTATGATCAAAATGGCGTTGGAGTCTTGTCTCTTGGCGATTCCGATCAAACAAAATTGACTTTACCTGCCGGTGCTACGGCTGGGTCTTATGTGGATCTTATTTGCGATGGGAACAAATGGTATGTTCAAGCAATGACCCATGGCGTTATATGGCAACAATCGAATTAATTTTAGGAGAATAACATGGCTAGTAATAGACGTAAAATGAAAAGAAGAATGATTAGAGAGCGAGCTCAAGCACTTAGGGAAGCCTCTATGAAAAAAGTAACAGAAGTCATCGAGAAGGTCGAAGAAGCTGTAGAGAAAGTAAAAGAAGAAGTTGTTGAGACAGTCGAAGAAGCCGTCGAAAAGGTCGAAGAGATTGTTGAAGAAACAAAAGAGGATGTTGCAGAGATGCTTGAAGAAGCAAAAGCAACAGCCGAAGATGTTGTTGAAGAAGCGAAGGAAGCTGTTGAAGAAGTCAAAGAAAAAAAGACAAAGAGAAAGTCAACTCGCAAGAGCTCAACAAAGAAATAAGAATTGTTGTTCATTTTTAACCTCCTTTCCCTCGGACATGTAGGTGCTCGGGGGTTTCTTTTATTTTAAACTATTTAGATTGACGGAGGGTTTAGCATGTCATTTCCCGATTTAACACCGGTGTCTAAAACATCGGCAATAACACTACCAGAAACCGGTCAAGAGTCAGAAGTTGCTGATTCCTTAGCGATTGGTGTGTATGGAGATTCAATTCCATTTTTATCCGGTGCTGCTTCACAGGTTGCATTCACTTATAAAAGACTTGGAGGAGATGTCCTGGATATTGAATTAACTGCTAAGAACGTCTATAACCACTACGAGGAAGCTGTTTTGGAGTATTCCTATATCTTGAACCTCCATCAAGCTAGAAATGCCTTGGGGAGCGCATTAGGAGGTCCTACGGGCACATTTGATCACAAGGGCGAACTAGAAGGTGGACAAGAAGGAATCGCAACCAAATATCCAAAGTTTCAATTTGATTATGCCTTCAGAGCTGCAGATAAATTTTCAACAGAAGCTGTGGTTGGTGGAACTGAGCCTGTCTATTCTGCTTCTTTTGATATCGTGTCGGGCCAGCAAGATTACAACCTACAAGCAGAAGTTGAAAAAATGGCCGCTGATGACCCTACTTTACCATGGGCAAGCATGTCCAGCAAGAGAATTAAAATTCGTCAGATATATTATGTAACCCCGCGGCAAATGTGGAGATTCTATGGTTACTATGGTGGCCTGAATGTTGTTGGAGACTTCCACAACTATGGACAATATGCTGACGACTCTACTTTTAATGTAATTCCACCATGGCAAAATAAACTTCAAGCAATAGCCTATGAAGATCATTTATATACAAGAACATCTCACTATTCATATGAAATAATAAACAATAACGTTAAGATATATCCGGTACCAGATTCAATAACCGATAACAAATTTTGGTTTAGATTTACAGTTGGTGGAGATGATGCATTTGAGGATTCGAATGGAGACAATGGTGTTGATGGCGTCAATAATATGAACACAATGCCGATGGAGAATATACCATATGAGAATATAAATTCAATTGGTAAGCAGTGGATTCGAAGATTTGCATTGGCGTTATCCAAAGAGACTCTTGGACAAATAAGAGGAAAGTTTGGCGGGAGCATTCCAATTCCGGGAGATAACGTTACGCTCAACGCCTCAGATCTATTAAGCCAATCGTCCACAGAACAACAAGCTTTGAGAGAAGAGCTTAATAAGCAATTGGACGAGATGCTATATTCCAAACTTGCCGAAACCGATAAAGCCATGGTCGATAATATGGATGCTATCGTTTCTAAGGTCCCAATGAAGATTTTTGTTGGATAATAAATAAAAATTAAAGGAAAACTATAATGTCTAAATGGGAAAGGCCAACGCAACCACCATCTCCGATGTTTCTCGGAGAAAAAGAAAAAAACCTTGTTAAGCAAGTCAACGATGAAATCATCGAAAGAGTTGTTGGTCAGCAATTATTATATTTTCCGATCGACCTAGAGGCCACTCCATACCATCCATTGTATGGAGAGGCTATCCAAAAAAATTTTTTGCACCCTTTAAGGGTTTTTGCTCTTGTTACTTACAATGGAGTGGAAACTGCGGACCTTGAAAACATGGCTTTGGACAAAACCACAAAGATAACTGTAAATTTTCACAAGAGAAGACTTACGGAAGATCAAGAACTCTTCGTAAGAGAGGGCGACTTCGTTAGATTCGGACCTATTTACTATGAGATAGTCAAATTAATCGAACCAAAACTACTTTTTGGACAACCAGAGACGAGATTTGAGATATCAGCCGAGTGCATAAGAGCAAGAGATGGACTATTCAATGCAGAATGAAACTTTAAATACACCTTCTACATTAGAAAATATAGATACAGCTGTCTATAGATTTGTTAATGAAGAAATTGACCCACATACTCTTACCAATAACGGTCGAGACAAGGTAAAAGTCATCTGGCTTGGTACAGAGAGAGCTTTCCAGATCAAAAACAATAAAGAATTAAGAGATGGTGTTGGAAAATTGATTCTTCCGCTCATAACTGTGTCTAGATCTTCGGTTTCTCGTGATGATTCATTTAAAGGACCCTTTCAGGCAACCTATAGTGAAGAGAGAATCAATGGAGAAGACTATATCCCAATCAGAACAGTCATAAAACAAGATAAAACTCAAAATTTCCAAAATGCCGATCATCTAAAAGAGACAGAAGGCACAATACACGGAGTTTCGTCATCAAAAAAAGTAGTATATGAAACTCACTACGTACCAAAGCCGGTCTACATCACATGCAATTTTGATATTCATATCAGAACAGAGTATCAGCAACAAATGAATGATATCTTGTCTTTATTCATTCCTAAAAACAAAAACTATGTTATCATAGAGAACGAAGGGTATAGGTATGAAACATTTATTCAAGATGATTATTCAATAAGCAATTCTACAAACCTAGGTCAAGATGAAAGAATGTTTACGGCCAAGATACAGTTGAAAGTTTTGGGATACTTAACAAGTAACTCGAATAGACAATCTCATGTAGTAAAAAAAGAGTCAATCGTCGAAGTCAAAATTCCTAGAGAAAGAGTTATTGTTGGAGATTCAAAGCCATGGGATAAGACAGGCGAGAAATTTAGAGATTTATGACTTTGAGCTTTCATTTGACTATTTACTAGGAAATAACATTTTAATAGGAGAAAATTAATGCCTACCAAGTTTGACTTTGTGTCTCCCGGAATTGAATTACGCGAGATTGACCAATCACAAGTTGCCTCTGTGCCCGAAGAAGATGGTATTCTACTTATTGGTAGATCCAGAAAAGGACCTTCAATGAAGCCAGTTAAGGTTAGCAGCTTGGAATACTTTGTTGACGTATTCGGTGCACCAATGGACGGTGTAAAGCGTGGAGACCCATGGAGACAAGGTAATACAGGCGCTGCTTCATATGCAGGATATGCTGCACAAGCTTATCTAGCTTCAGGTGTCGGACCAGTTAAGTTTATTAGACTTGGCGGGTTGTCGAATCCAGATGATCCAACGGATGGATTGGCCGGGTGGAAGGTTGATCATGGGTTGAATGGAACTAGAACAAATTGCTCTGGAGCAATTGGATTATTTGTCGCTCCGAGTGGAACCGCTCAAGTAACTGGAACTCTTGCGGCTATTTTCTATACAAATGAAATCTCCCTTGCTTTAACGGGAACCATGTTGGATGGAAACGCACTGACCGCGGAAAAATCCACAACCTTTGTTAAATCAAGTGGTAACAACAATGATTTTAGCGCTGTATTGGATGACGGTACAGATCATAATATTACTTTTAACTTTAACAAAAATAGTGTTAGCTTTATTAGAAACGTATTCAATACAGATCCAACTTTATTTGATGATAATGCAGCTTCTTATTTCTTGGGAGAGACCTTTGAGTCTCAAGTATTAGAGTTGAGTGGCGCCAACACATCAGGTGGTCTTGTTGCTTTTTTCGCAGGGTTGAGAGATGGAACTTCGACTAATAATGATTGGACAGTGTTTCAAAATGAATTAACTCCTTCAAAGTCTGGCTGGTTTATTGGTGTTCAGCCGTCACAAAAAAAGTTATTTAGACTTGTTGCATTGGATGACGGAGAAGCATTCCAAAAAGAATATTACGTTGTAGTAAAAGATTTACGAGAAGCTTCTGTTTCTAAACCGGATGCAACATTCTCAATTGAAGTTCGCAAATATGGACAACCTGGTTATGTGGAAAAGTTCTCCAACCTTACTTTAAATGCTGATTCTCCCAATTTCATCTCTAAAAAGATTGGAGATCTGCATCAATATTGGAAAGAAGGTACTGGAGGTCTATCTGGTAAGATTAATATTGAAGGCACCTTCCCTAACTCATCTGACTTAATTCGAGTTGAACTAGCTGGTGGGGTTAATCGATCTGATCTTCCTGTTGGTTTTGTCGGTCCTCGTCGGCCATCCGCTGTTGAAGTTAATGGTGGAGGTACCACAGAAAGTGATTGGATTGCTGGAGGAACAAACATTCCCGATGGAGGCAATATAGGCATTTTCATCTCAGGTGGTACTTCAGGATACAGTGCATCTATTGAATTCCCAACTCACCTATTAACTACTACCGGCTCTTATCTCGGCTCTAGAGACTATCCGGCTTCTCAAGAGTTTGGCCTTCGTTTCAAGCAATTGAATGGTCGTGATGAAACAATTGGAGATGTAGGAATTCTTCGTAATGCAATAGACCCCCATTTAGCCGAAGGTGACGGCTTAGACAAAGCAGCATACGTATTCTCTTTAGACGATATTATTGCCGATTCAACTGAGACATCATTTTATTTCAAATCTGGATCTTATGATACTAGTACTTCTCTATCTGCAACCCAAAATATTAGCTACGTTATTAGCGAAAAAGGAGTCAAACAATTTGCTGCTCCTTTCTTTGGTGGTTTCGATGGAAACAATATCCTACTTGATAACCCTTATAACGAAGCTGAGCTGACTGAGTCTGCTGGATATGCTTTACATACTGTTAAACAAGCAATTGAAATGGTTGCAGATAGAGATATTCTTCGCTACGACCTTATTTCAATGCCTGGGATTACTAATGATGTTCTCGTTGGAGATCTTTTAAGACAAACAGAAGCTCGCGGTGATTCTCTAGCTATCGTTGACTTGAAAGGAATTTACCAATCAGCAGAAGACTTGGGAGAGCAAAACCCAAGCGAACAGAGCATCACAACCATCGTAGATAAGGTTAACGAACTTGGCTTAAACACTTCCTACGGAGCTGCATATTACCCCAATGTGAGACTCAGAGATAATTTAAATGGTAACGGGTCAGTTCTTTTCGCACCACCTTCTGTGGCTGCTATCGGAGCAATTGCTAAATCAGAAGCTGATTCTCAACCATGGTTTGCTCCTGCTGGTTTTCAGCGTGGAGGCTTGAATCCATTGGGAGGACAAGGAGGTCCAGCAGTTTTAGGAACTGTTGAGCACTTAACAAAAGCAGATAGGGACAAGCTTTATGAAGTTAACATTAACCCAATCGCTCGCTTCCCAGCAACAGGAGACACTGTGGTGTTTGGTCAAAAAACACTTCAACAAGAAGCCTCAGCTCTTGATAGAATCAATGTTCGTCGCATGATGAACTATATCAAAAAAGAGATCGGAGATATTGCCGACACAATCTTGTTTGATCAAAATGTCCAAACAACTTGGGCCTCTTTTAAGAATAGAGCAGAGACAGTGCTTTCTCAAGTGTACACGGACTTTGGTATTTCCGAATACAAGCTCGTTCTTGACGAGACAACAACCACACCAGATCTTCAAGATAGAAATATCATGTATGCAAAGATCTTTGTTAAGCCAGCTAAGGCAATTGAGTTCATCGCAGTTGATTTTGTTATAACTCAAAGCGGCGTAGAATTTTAATTTAAACTAGTTAAGAACAAATAGGAGAACCAATAATATGTCTTTCTGGACCAGTAACGCAGTAGAGCCCAAAAGAAACTTTCGATGGAGAGTATCATTTAATATTCCTGGTAGCAGTGGCGCTAACGCTACCACACCCACACCTATCTGGTGGGCAAAAACTGTTGATACCCCATCTTATGAAGTAACAAGCGTTGAGCATTCTTTTTTCGATAATACATTTAAGTTCCCAGGTCGAGTAAAGTGGAATGATGTGAAGATGACCTTAGTTGATCCAATCACTCCGAATGCAGTTCAGGCAACAAATCAAATTATTTTGAATTCTGGTTACTATATCAAGGATAAAGATACTGCAGATAAAGACTTTGGAAAAAAACCAACATCAATAACTAAATCTGCAGCGGTGAGTGCGACTGGTGTTGTTATGATTGAGATTCTTAACGGCGCGGGCGAACCAGTAGAAACATGGACTTTAAAAAACCCATTTATTACAAATGTAAGCTTTTCAAACTTAGACTACTCAAATGACGATATGAGAACAATTGACTTGACTTGGAGATATGATTGGGCGGAATGTGAAAATAAAGATATAAGTAACGGAATTAAAGATCAGTTTAAAAAATAACCAAAAGCTAATCAAGGAGTCATGAGTGAGTTTCTGGACGAGCACAGATATAGAACCCAAAAGAAACTTTAGGTTTAGATTAAGCAATGGAAAGAGTTTCCACTGGTGGTGGGCTAAAACAGTCGACAGGCCTTCTTTTGATGTCTCAAACAGTGAATATCAACTAATCAATCACAAGTTTAAGTATCCCGGGATTGTAACTTGGAAACCAATAAGTATAGCAGTTGTTGATATAGGTCAAAGAATTGATGAACTTTACACAGAACTACGATTGTCTGGCTATACAAATCCAAGTGAACCTACACAAAGCTGTGGTTTGGAAAAAGATTACACCAGCAATATAGATAAAATGAAAATAGAGCAACTAAAAGGTGACGGAACTCCAGCAGAGACTTGGACTTTATATGGGGCCTTTATTACATCAGTATCGCTCTCCAAATTAGATTATTCTAGCGATGATTTATCAGACATAACAATTGAAATAGCATATGATTATGCTACCTTAACATAATGGAGGTATAATGGGAAGAAATTCCAATCGTCTTGGATTAGACAACAAACCAGAGCACTCAGATGCTCCACCAATGAGTCCACTAAACTTTGTGGCTCCAACAGAAATCGTAGATCTCCCTTCTAAAGGGTTAGGCTACCCAGACGACCATCCTTTAAGCGGAAAAGATTCAATTGAAATCAAATATATGACCGCAAGAGATGAAGATACCTTATCAAACCAGTCTTTATTGAGAAAAGGAATAGCACTTGAGAGAGTATTGGAAAACATCATCATAGATGCTCAAATTAGCCCCTCAAGCCTTCTTGTTTGTGATCGCAATGCAATACTTATCCAAGCACGTGCAACGGCTTACGGACGAGGATATGACGCCGTGGTGACGTGCCCAAAATGTACCACAAAAAACGATATGGTATTCGACCTCATGAAGCCAAAGATTGAAGGAGGGTGGACAGCGGACATGAAAGATGTTCAATATATTGGTAATGGACTCTATCAGACAACCATGCCCGGGACAAAGTTCACCATTCAATTTCGTTTAGCAAATGGTGAAGATGAAAATCGCATTATGGAGATGGCTGTTCAAGGAAAGTCAGTTGATTATGGTGCCGTTGAGCAGTACAAAAAGATGATTAAGTCTGTTGAGAATTATTCAGAAGAAGAGGTCATCAATTCTTATGTCGAGAACATGATCATTGCAGATGCGGCACACCTTAAGGATTGTCTCAAAAAATGTACCACAAGCATTAGAGTAACAGAAAATCTAACGTGCAAACAATGCTCTAACGAGCAGGAGGTAGACGTTCCATTTGGAACGGACTTTTTTTGGCCTAACCTCTAAGTTCATGGAAGGGGTCTATGAACAATTCTTTGTTCTCAAACATTTCGGAGGCTGGTCTTTCACTGAGGCTTATAGTCTACCCATTGGATTAAGAAGCTGGTTTGTTGAAAGAATGAAAAAGCAGTTCGAAGAAGAAGCGAAAGAAATGAAGAAAGCCCAAAAGAGAAGATAACCTCCTTTGGGTTTTTACTTTAAAAGCTAATTAGGGAATAAAGAGGAACGACACATGGCCAATCCATCAATAGAAGATATTATAAAAGCAATTAAGGATGCATCTGAGAACAATCCGACTGCCTTCAGAAGGTTGCAAAAAGTTTTGAAAGTTGAAGCGGAAAGTTCTTATGGTGGCTATTCATCTTCAGAAATGGATTCTAAAGCTTTGGAGGCGCTGGAAAAGAGAGCCAAGCTTCAAACAGACATAAACAAAGCTAAGGATCTTGAGTATAAAAAAGAAATTGCTAGATTGAAAGAACTCGGCGATAAATATAAAGACCAAATTGGTGACATGGCTGGACTTCAAGAAACAATTTCTAAACTAAAAGAAGGTGTTTACGAAAATGTCGGCGGCGATACAGGAATCAAAGATATCGATGATCAAATAAACGCCTTAATTGAACTAGCTGAAAAAGAGGAGAATTATAGAAAAGCAGTAGAAGAAGGTAGAGTTAAGACCGCAGATGCTAGAGCGGATGACTTAGCTGACTTGGTCGGCTTAAGTAAGTATTCATCCTCTACACTTGGGAAGTTTCAAGATTTCTTTGCATCCATGAGTGATGGTACAGCAGCAGCTAAAGGAGAAGCTCTAGCCTTCGGCAGAGCATTGGCTAAAGCATTTTCTCCTCAAGCAATTGGGCTGACTGTTTTTAATAAGGTATTTGATGAGTCCATGAAGGTTCTCAAAGCATTTGATGAAGCTTCAGCTTCTTTAGCAAAAACAACTGGGACGGTAGGTAAATTCAACGATGTCCTATATGATACTCAAAGATCAGGAAATCTACTTGGCGTAACTATGGACAATGTTGCAGCATCTATCGCAGCTTTAAACTCAGGAACATCACAATTTGCTCAACTGAATAAACAGACACAAACAGATATTGCAATCACAGCAACGCAAATGGAGAAGCTCGGAGTATCATCGGAAGACACTGCTGCTTTTATGGAAAATGCATTCAAGATTATGAACATGAGTGCTCAGGAGGCAATTACTACCCAAACAGAGCTAGCTATGGCCGGTGTCCAACTTGGGATCGGAGCAGACAAGATCGTAAAAGACTTTAATGCAGCATCAAAAACACTCGCAGTATACGGTAAAAACTCAATAGGAGTGTTCAAAGACCTTGCTGCACAAGCAAAAGCTGCTGGTGTAGAAGTGTCGACGCTCTTAGGTATTGTAGAGAAATTCGATACATTCTCAGGTGCTGCTGAAGGTGCAGCAAAATTCAATGCCCTATTGGGCACACAGTTGTCTACAACTCAAATGTTGATGATGACAGAAGATGAAAGAATGAAGACTCTCATAGAGTCCGTTCAAGCCCAAGGTGTCGCCTTTGGGGACATGGACAAGTACACTCAAAAGGCAATTGCTGCAGCTGCTGGTATCTCCGACATGAACGAGGCCAATAGAATATTTTCAATGAGCCTCTCAGATTATGAGGCGAATGCTCGAGAACTTGAAAATAATGCTGATGCGCAAAGAAGATTTGATGATGCCGTACAAGCAACGGTACCAACAATGAAAAAGTTTCACAACTTAGCAACCGAAATGATTGTGATGGTTCAACCAGCACTAGAAACTCTAGGAGATATCGCTGATTATCTAACAGATGCCTTTCAAAATATGAGCAAAGAAACGAAAGAAATGATCGGGACAACAGCCTTAGTCCTTGGAGGATTACTAGCAATCATGCCCCTTTTCGCAGTTGGTGGAGGGTTCATGGCTGGACTTGCTGCTGTTGGACCAGCAATTGCTGGTATTGGGGCGGGGATTGCGAGTGCCGTTGGTGCAATTACTGCAGTTACAGCAACAGGTATTGGTGGAGGTGTGTTAGCAGCCCTTATAGTCGCTGGTGGCGGCATTGCATTGACTATGGCTAGTATCGCTGCAAGTAAGGCAAAAATGGCTGAAGCCAATGCTGAGATTGCAGAAAAAGGATCAGAGACCATCCAAGCCATGGCGGACATAGGGAATGCAGACTTTTCTGGTATTGCAGCAAATTTTCAAGGAGTCTTAGAACAACTTGATACAATGAGCACTAATGTTAAAGTCACTTCAACCCTTCAAAATCTTGCGCTTGTTGGAACCTCTACAGCCTTTGATTTAACCGGTGCTAAAATTGCAGCATCATCAACGACAGTTACAGCTAATGTCCAGAATATCTTTGATGGTGCAACAATGATTCTTGAAGCTGGTGGTCAAAAATTTGAAGCTTATATTAGAAATGTTGCTGCTACAACAGCAGTGACTTAAGGAGAGAAAAAGTGGCTATAGATTATATAAAGAATTATGCTACCAATGTTGGTGGAGAGATTGAGATCAAATCAGTAATACATAAAAGCGATCCAATAAAATTCCTTGCTTTTATAACTTCGTTTTCCGATAACATGACCTCTAATTGGAATGAAGAAAGTGTTTACGGTAGACAGGATGTTATTGGAACATTTCAAAATACCACTAGGAAAATATCTCTAGGATTTGACTTACCCTCTAAAGATTTAGCTGAGGCTAAGGACAACCTATATAAAATCAACAAGATCAAACAATTTCTTTACCCAGCATATTCCACCTCTCCAAAAAGGGTGGGGGAGACCATGGTTACAACTAATGCCCTATCTCTTTCGAAAGCTCCTCTCATGAGGGTTAAGTTTGCTAACCTAATTCAGAACCAAGGAGAGGATGGGTTGCTTGGATGGTTTGGGTCATTTTCGGCAACGCCGGTTATAGATATGGGGATGTTTACTGATAACAAATCTCTTTTTCCAAAAGTATACAATGTGTCCATAGACTTTACGCCTCAACACGAATATGACTTGGGCATAAATTTGGACGGTAGTCCGTTGAACAATGATAAGTTTCCAAGCTTTCCATATTCAGGAGGAGTTAAATCATGAGTCGACTTAAATCTAGAAGAGTAGCAAAAAATCGAAATGAAATGTATGAAGGCGTCTTCGATAATCGAGGAGTCAAAGAGGTAGATCAATATGTAACACCTAAGCTCAAAAACCCAAACAAAGATGATTTAGATAGGATACCCACAATAGGCCACTACTGGTCTTATGGAGATAGTTTTTGGAGACTTGCTTCTAGATACATGGGAGACCAATCTCTTTGGTGGATAATCGCTCGACTTAATAATAAACCAACTGAGGCGCATTGTACCGAAGGGGATGAGATAAAAATTCCTACGAATATTGCTGTTGCACTTGAGGTGCTATCGTGAGTACACCAGGAAAAGTGAAGCAGTTGTTAAGTGGAAAATTTTCCCCAGCAAAAATAAACAATGGCCCATCCAATGTAATCAATCAAGACTTAATTAATTTATTGCTTAATCCCTTATTCCAAGACGAATATATGACTAGTGAATTGGAGGTCGCGATTGAAGATTATTTGGAAGCAAAAGCTCTTACGGTATTGGGTCCATCCTTCGAAGACGAAGAAGATTATCCTATAGCCATAGCCCAGTGGGCACTTAAAGAGTCTTCAAAAAACTTGCAAGACCCATTAAACCGAGGTCTTTTTGAACTTCTCGTAAGAGTCAACCTCTCAGATAAGAAAATTAACTACATAACATATGATCAGAATAATCAAATAATATTAAAAAAAATTGATCCAAAACCAAACTTAGAAGTTGCTAAAAGATTAACCGATGTTATCAACAAATCCATCAAAGATGATACTATGGATGATCTACTTTCTAATACTTTTCTAAGTAGAATAATCCGGAATGGATATTCATATGAAAAATTCAAACTTGAAGTATCGAAAAACTTATCGAAACGACTCAAGGGGTCAAGAAGTACTGGGTTTGGATCTCAAATAACATTGTCGGAAGATTTTCTTGGAGCAAGTGAAAAATTTAGCGATGCAGCCACAGCAGGCACTGCTGGGGTTGGTGCGGCCGGGGTTGCTACTTCTGCTGGTCTGCTAGCAGCCGGTAGTCTTGCGACTGGTGGAGTTGTTGGTGTTGCAGCAATCGCATTATTTGCTCTTAAGAGTTACTATGAGGATGGAGCTGGTGATGGTCCACTTTCCATAGTTTACGATGGAGACAAAGCCTACTTAAGTAAAGAGTTTAACAGTGTGAGTGTTACACATGCGACAACCATACCTGCCTCAAAAATCACTAAGTTCAAAGAAGTAACAGGGTGGGAAAAAAAAGCATCATTCTATGGAAAGAAAGACATAGATGGAGATGATAAAGAAGTACTAATTGGATTCTCAGATGAGCAAATAGATGCATTTGCTGATGCTATAAATGAGAAAGATATAACTGCGAATCAATTCAACTTTTATGATGGAGAATTTTATGATTCTTGGGGACTGGTCTTTGATGGAGATTGGTGGGAGGCACTATCGACAAGCTTAGCTAAAACAAACAACATGGTGTTAGACGGTGTTAAAAAAATGATCTTTGAAGAGGATACCGTCACCCCAGAAGGAGACTACATAGTTAATACGACACCAATTTGGAAAGGATCTCTTTTAAAAGACTTTCAAGCTGAACGAGAATATCCACCAGGTGTCTTTTCTGATGTGGCGGACGTAGATGTTAGCGGACTAGCAGGTGGCGCAGGATCTACTGCGCTTGGACTTGGACTAATAAAAGGCGCAGAGCTAGCCTCTTATGCAAAAATGGCGAGTGTCGTAGAGGCTGCTGGGGTTAGTGGTGGAAATTATGCGGGATGGTTAGCTACCGAATACGGAGCATTAGTTGAGGCCGGGAAAGTTAGTCGTGGCGCTCGAGCTTTTATCCGAGTTGGGAACGTAGCATCAAAATTAGTAACCACAACTGCATTGGGTTATACTCTGCTTGCAATATCTCTTGCTTGGTGGGGATACTCCATATGGAACATAGAGAAGCCAAATCAACAAGATAGATTGAATAAATTAGTCCTAAGAAAATACTTAGAGACCGTCCTTGGTGCAATAGAAGCCCTTGCTAATGGTAGGTCAATTGGTCGTGCCTTCAGGCAGGTAGCGAACGAAGAAGATTTTTTAAAATCGATCCTTAGTCTATTTGCTCTAGACAAAGAAGTTGAAAGAAGGGTTAGGCTTTGGAATAGATTCTCTATTGAACTTAGAAGAGATGAAGATTTTCTAGAAGATGATAACGCTGTTCAGGAAGCAATAGATGACTCAATCGCCAGAGGATTTAGCAACATTGAACTTCCTGATATTGAGGAACTCACTGATGAGCAAATTCAAGATAGGCAGAAGTTTTACAAGCAGTGTGCACTCATGATGAATCTGCATAAATTTGCTCCTGTGTATGAAAGCTACATACTCGATAGGCAAAATGGCGAAAGGTACGATGGCCCAGACAAAACTAAGCCTTTTGGTGGGAGATTTTGGAGAGCTACTTCAAAGAATAAAGAGAAATTAATCAATAATCTATTTTCTTCCGACAAGTCTCAATATCTTTTTGAGATACCTCCACATGTTATGTCTCAGTTGGTACCTAAATTCAGGTTATATAAAGTGTTAAATGATAGACAAACTGGGAAACTAACAAGAACTGAGTTTATATTCCCTACCCACACTGATTTATCGAGAACCAACAACTTTACAAAGCCGCAATCGATCCGCAGAGGCGTTAAGATAGAAAGCGAGGTGCCTTCTTTTTTGGGTCCAAACTTTGATAAGGGTGATGGGGTTGGACTAAAGAGTTTTACTTTAGAATTCAACGGAACAAACCCTGCTGAGGCGAGAAACGATGTGCAAGGAAGTTTAAGTCTGTACTTTCAAAGTTTCGCAGACTTCATTAGAGAACGGATAGATCACAATGGTAATAGGTTTAGCTATGTTGACCTGATCGTACAGCCTGAGTATGATGATGGAGAAGATAAGGGTACGATACAAGGAGTTCCGACGAGCAGCCTAAGAGAGTATGATCCATCATTCTATAGAATAATGGTTGAGACAGGGTATATATATCCAGAATCCATAGAGGGAATAAGTGGAGATGACTTAAAAAAACTCCAGTCAGCCATAAAAAACATGAACAAGTCTTTTTATTTATGCATGGTAGATCACGAATTTAAAATTAACAATGATGGTACTGTTGAAGTTAGTTTGACCTATAGAGCTTACATAGAGACCGCATTGAAGACTCTAAGGTTCGATGCTCTTACGACACCGGAATTAGCCAAGCAACGAATTATCAACCAAACAAAACTATATGAACTAGCAACGAGTCAAGAGTGCACTATCGATCAACTACAAGATGTAAAAGTTCTCATATCTTCAATTGAGGAAGAGATCATAAAGAACTCCTTAAACTCAATCATGACCAGACTCTTTAAAAGAGATAAGATCTTCGTATGTCAAATAGATGATGGAGACAGAAGACAATTTTTAAACGATGGATACTTTAGAAAGTGCGATATAGTATCAGAAACAGATCGTCTTGAAAGCGAAGATAGCACCACAGGCGACTTAGGTGTGGTTTTAAATACTCGACTACCTGAGAAAAGTTCTGGTTTTGACTTTAATGATTCAGATGAAAACGATACATTAGTCCAATTCTTCTTCTTTGGGGACTTGCTACACACTATTTTGGATGCACTTTATATCGAGGAAGATGGAAGTAAATCTAGAGGGCTAGAAAATACAATGATAGTACTTGGGTCTTTTGATTTTGAAGCATTTCAGAATGAAACAGGCGCAACTATCAACTCTTTCAACATATCTCAAATACCAATATCCGTTGAATTCTTTTCAAGATGGTTCGTTGAAAACGTCATTAACCAAAAATCTACAAGAAGAAGTTTTCCAATTTTAAATTTCATAAGGAATTTATCTAATGCTCTAGTTTCCAATTCGCTACTTGAAAGTTGTGTTAATAGAGATATGGAGCAAAGACTCATATTTCAAACGGGACAATTCTCTTGTTATAATGAAGCAGGAGCAGATGTTTTAGGTGGCTTAACAAGTAATCTTAAGAGAGATGCTATAATAGATACAGATAACCAAAGAGGCATAAGCCTACCTCTTGAAGGATCTCCAGCTGGGGATTCTAAAATAGAGAACTTTCATCACTACATTGTTCTGAATCCAAATGGGTCTACCAGAAATCATGACGGTAGAGGTATTTACTCGCAAGATATTGGGAATGGAGTCTTCCATATGGAAATAGGTTCGAATAGAGGAATCGTCAAAACCATCAACTTTTCAAAAACTGATATGCAGTACCTTCGCGAAGCAAGATTCATTAGAAATGGTGTTGATGGACTGATGCAACTATCTTCAGTTTATAATGTATCTATAGAAATGTTCGGTAATACTTTATTTTATCCAGGAATGGATCTTTGGCTCAACCCATATGGTTTCGGCGGTACAACATTGGGATCACCAACACAACGAAAAGAAGGTAGGTCGCTAGCAAACATACTTGGTATTGGTGGTTATCACACAATAACTAAAGTATCTGTTAATTTGACTCCAAGCTCTTTTACAACATCAATCCAGGCTCAACATTATTACTCCGGAGATGGAGAAATGGGCAGTTTGCAACCAAAAATATCAAAAGTTAAAGGGTCAGATGAACAGTTAATAGAAATGGGAATTCTAGAAGAAGATCAAACAGTGGAACAGGCTGCTAATTGCTTATCTGAGATTGTGGACTTGCAAAATTTTGGAAATGAAAATGCAACCGCTTTTGATAGAGAAGCTTTTATCGATTCACAAACAAGTGAAAGGGAGTAACAATAAGCATGACCACTTTCAATGGGAACAATAGTTCAAAAGTACTAAGAACAGCATTTGAGAGAGCAAATTATAAACTGAATGCATTTTCTAATCAAGACGACCAGGTTGTTGATTTTCATTTCGCAGAAAAAACATTCTATGGTAGAGTAGATAGGCAGCTGGATCCTGTTGTTCCGAAGTTAGAGTATCTCAAGTATATTGATGAAGGCAGTTCTCAAGTGCTAAACTTTGTGGCTGATCAATTCTATGAAATGAATGCAAGATATAGGAATGCACTAAATCTAAATTTAATAAGCAATCAAGATGCTCATTTATCCGAATTGAAGATTGTAAAATCATGGGAATCACCAACCAATGCTTACAAACTAATGCTTGATGAATTAATGAATAAGTTTTTGGAAAGAGAGGTTATACCAAATGAAAAAACAATAGGCTCTTTTGCTGACTTCACAGCATTATTTAGAAGTTATTACTTCAACAATGATAATGCTGCAAAAATAACATTTTCTGGGTTTATGAAATCTAAAGAAAGTTCAATATTCCATAGTGGCTTAGCGATACAGGTCGCACCTGTTGGCTTTGCTGATGATGCAGCAAAAGAATTACAAATACTTAATTCTGATAATTACAAATTCTTTAAGAACATGGCTAGGCAATTTGGGTTTTCCATAAACCTTCAAAATCCAAGCATAATAATATCTGACTTAGCCCATCCTGTAACTACAAAATTCAGAGAGAAATATGGCTTGTTTAATGTCTCCACTGTATTCGATAGACAGTATGAGAAGTCATGTATATATGATTTTGACTTACTATCACAATATCTATTAAGTACATATAACTCATTTGTATATCTAAGACCTAATTTAAAGAAAGTGTATATATGTAATAGTAAAACTAAATCTAATATATATAAAAGAAATAATATTAGTAATATAGATTATAGTAATATATTATTATTATATATAAATATAAGAAATATGGAAGAACTTTTTTCGTTTTCTGATTCTGAAGTCGTCTCTATTCATAAAACCTCCGTAAGATTATTCTCAGCAGATCCAAATAAGGCACTGAAGTATATCGAATCACAATTCAGAAGTAGATACAACACTAAAGACGGGTCTCTTACCTACTACAAAAAAAAGTTTCAGAAATAACTTGACAGGATTGCCTTAACATGTTATACTGTATTTAAGCGTCAAATATATTATAACACATTTCGGAGGACAACGCAAATGTTTTTTCAACTTTTAGACAACAAATTTGATTGTTCAGGAACTTACGTCAACGGACAGTTTATTTGGGATAAAATTCCAAATGGAATCACCAAAACATGGGCTTACTCAGACCATCTGTTCGGTAGGGACATTGACTATGCACAATTGATAGTCGGAGGCAAGGCAATCGCCGATGTATGCCCAGAGCACTTAAAGGCACAATGGCTACGAGCAGAAGATCTTCTGAAGTCTCACTTTAAGGGAATTAGAACAGCAGGCATCAATCTTACCGATGTTTGCTTTTACGATGTGGTACCGCAGAAGCACCTACAGCACTACTTCGACACCAAGAATGAGATAACACAGTGGGTATTCGATAACTATGAGAAGCCAAAACACTATAATTTATTAAAGAACGCCCAAGCAGCGATTAAAGAACTAAAAAAGCACCCAGTCAAACTAAATACATTTGCTCTTTACTGTATTTCACCTGAAGATCAGAAAGCAAAATATCTTTACGATCAATTCTCCGAAGTAACACCATATGTCGATTATGATCTATTTGGAACAGTAACTGGTCGTCTCACGACAAAGCGAAACTCATTTCCAATTTTAAATTTAAAAAAAGAATTGAAGAATTTCGTCACACCAACAAACGATGTATTTTTAGAATTAGACTTTAACGCAGCAGAAATAAGAACAATGCTTGCATTGCAAGAACACAAACAACCAGAGGAAGACATTCATGAATGGAACATTAGAAACGTATTTGACAAAGAAATTACTCGAGAAAAAGCAAAAACAAAAATATTCGCTTGGCTCTATAATCAAGAATCACAAGATATCCAATCCAATTACTACGATAGAGACATCTTGCTTGACCAATACTACAAAGATGGACAAGTATGTACACCATTTGGACGGACAATTGATGCTCCCGTTCGCAAAGCCCTCAATTTTCTACTCCAATCAACTTCCTCAGATAACACCCTTGAACGATTCTGTAAGTTATCTAACTTCCTTAGGGCAACAAGATCCCATGTTGCTTTTGTTGTTCATGACAGCGTTGTTATCGACTTACATCGAGACGACAGAAGATTGATCCCTCAACTTAAGGAGATGTTTGGAGACACCAAGTTAGGGAAATTTAAAGTAAACTGTTCTCTAGGAAAAAATTTAGGCCACATGAAGGAGTTTACATGGTAGTCGGAGATATGGTAGCAATAGTAAATACGCAAACAACCGGTTTTGAAAATGGAACCATTGGTATTATAACCAAAAAGGAATGTGTGAATAGAAAAGATCTCCTTTACTGGGTATTTATTGGTAGTCACGGTAGAGATGTTCCCTTTTGGGAGAGTGAGATTGAGATTATCGATGAAAGTTGGAGCCTTAGTAATTGTAGTTGAAAATTTTCCCGATTGGGATTGGCTTAGATATAAAACAGGGCAGGTGGGTATCATAAAAAACATCCGACTAGGGTTTGA
>Ga0099848_1000441_pt1 | contig 19535 bp, 30 predicted proteins | sample CB_VirMetaG_3_FD_78179 | JGI IMG/M metagenome (GOLD analysis project Ga0099848, IMG submission 78179) | Freshwater to marine saline gradient viral communities from Chesapeake Bay - CB_1508_1S Viral MetaG | ecosystem: Environmental > Aquatic > Marine > Coastal | place: USA: Chesapeake Bay...
CTGAGTGCCGGAGACGCTGATCGTCTTGGAGCTGATCTGGCAGTAGTTGCCGACGCGAGTCGTGGCAACGAACGTAGCCGCAGTGGCGTCGTCACCTTCGATCAGCGTCTCCGGCACTCAGCGTGCTGTGAACCCTGCTGGCCGCGCTGACGAGCTGTCCTACCAGTTGGCCAAGCGTGGCCGCGAGATCAAGCGTGATATGGAATTCGCTCTGACTCGTAACCAAGCCTCGTCTGCTGGCGGTACTGGTACTGCTCGCTCGCTGGCTTCTCTGGAGTCCTGGCTTGCCACTAACAAGACCTCGGTTGGTACTGGCACGGCTCAAACTACTCCGGGCTTCAGCTCCGGCACGGTTGCTGCACCTACGGACAGCACAGTTCAGGGCACGTTCACACGCGCTGCACTGAACGATGTTATCCAGAAGTGCTGGACGGAAGGTGGTGATCCCAAGATCATCATGACTGGTCCGTTCAACAAGACGATCGCGTCTGGCTTCAGCAACATCGCCACTCTGTACAAGAATGTGGCTCCTGGTCAGCAGGGTGAAATCCTTGCCGGCGCAGACCTCTACGTCTCTGACTTCGGTCAGCACCAGATCGTGCCCAACCGCTTCCAGCGGGACCGCACTGTCCTCGTGCTCGACATGGAGTACCTGGGCGTTGCCACGCTGCGTGACATGGAGACGATGCCGCTTGCCAAGACTGGCGACGCTGACCGCACTCAACTCTTGACCGAGTTCACGCTCGTCGTCAAGAACGAGAAGGCCAGCGGTAAGGTCACGGACTGCACCACGTCTTGATCTGGCTGATGCCATTGAAGGGGCCGGAAACGGCCCCTTTTTTCTAGGAGACGGTATGAAAAAGAAAGACCCGCGACTGGAAAGGGCTGGCGTTGAGGGCTTTAATAAACCCAAGCGCACTCCGAACCATCCTACAAAATCTCATGTGGTGGTGGCCAAAGAAGGTGAGAAGATCAAAACCATACGATTTGGCCAGCAAGGTGTCTCCGGCTCACCGGCCCGTCAGGGCGAGAGTGAAGCAGAGGCGGCTCGCCGTAAGTCGTTCAAGGCGCGTCATGCGAAGAACATAAGCAAAGGCAAGATGAGCGCAGCGTATTGGGCAGACAAGGTTAAATGGATAATAGTTCCAATTGGTAGTATTATTCTCCTAGGAATAGGAGATAACAATGCCAAATTTCAATTTGAAAGTTACGGTGGTTTGCCCTCGGTGCAATCAATCAAGATTGGCTAGAGGCGATGTTGTAAGAAAGGCTCATAGGTTGGGGGATATTCTTTTTTGCAAACCTTGTAGAAATCAAACAAGGTTTGAAGAACGATCCCATCCTAAAAAAGGAACAGGGGCAAAAAATGACCCTGAAAAAATTGGCGCAAGAAACAGTTATTACAAGGCAAAGCGCAGATGCAAGCTTGGTAAAAGACACCATCCTGCGTACGAAAATGTTGAATTTAGGTTTGATTCATTTGAACAGTTTTTTGAACTGCTTGGTCCAAAACCAAAAGGTTGTAGTTTAGACAGAATAGATACGCTTGGGCACTACGAACCAGGTAATGTCAGATGGGCTACGGTGTTAGAGCAGGCTAAAAACAGAATGCCTAGGAATTATTGGAAAAAGGTCGAGTAATGGCATACACCGACTCTGCGCTCCGCGAGCGCATTAAAAAGCGCATCATGGCCGGAGAAAAAGGCGGTAAAGCTGGGCAATGGAGTGCGAGAAAGGCACAATTGCTCGCACAGGAGTACGAAAAGGCAGGAGGCGGCTACACTGGTAGCAAGACGGCGGCTCAGAAGTCGCTGTCAAAGTGGACCAAAGAGGATTGGGGAACGCGATCAGGGAAACCGTCAACACAGGGCTCGAAAGCCACTGGTGAGCGGTATCTACCGAAAGCGGCCCGAGAGGCTTTGCGCCCGCAAGAGTATGGCGCAAGCACGCGAGCGAAGCGTGAAGCGACAAAAGCAGGCAAACAGTTTTCCAAGCAGCCGAAGGCAATAGCCAAAAAGACGGCCAAGTATAGGTAAACCATGAGCAAACGACTTCTCGATCACGATCCTTTCACCGGGATCACCACCTATCACTCCTACGATCACAGCACGAAGCGCACTACGATCGAACGAGTGCAGAACATTGCCCCTATCCTTGATCGCAACAAGGCTCTGGCCAATGACACCGAATACAAACGCCAAGGCATGAAGGATTCCTTCCTCCACGCGGCCCATATCCCGATGATCATCATCGAAAAGTGGCTCAAGGAAGAAGGCATAGATGTCTTCAATCCGGAACACTTCCAGAAGGTACGCGCCAAGCTCAACAGCAGCGAATACCAATACCTGAGAACCAGCACCGGCAGGATTTAATGCAACACAAGCTATTGCAGGCTAAGGATTTGGCCGAGACCGATCCAGAGTACGCTCTGCGTCTCTGTAATGAGGTGCTGGAAGAAGATTTCGACAATGATATGGCCCTGTTTATCCAGGGATACATACTCATGCAGTCCGAGAAATTCGGTCTGGCTTATAATCTGTTCCAGCGGTGCGTCCAATTGCGTCCGAATCAGACCGAGATTTGGAACAATATGGGGATGTGCTTGGAGATTGAGTACCCTGACAGGGCAATGTGGGCTTTTGATGAGGCCCTGAAGCTTAATCCGCGCAACCACCATGCCATGATCAACAAAGGTCTGATGTACCTGAAGCGCGGTGAGCCTGAAAAGTGCGTCAAACTATGCAATCAGGCTCTCAAGATTGACCCGAACAGCCGCGCAGCGCATGACAACAAAGCCCAAGGCCTCCTAATGATGCGTGAATGGGCACAAGGATGGGACGAATACACTCATTCTTGGGGCGGCAAGCACCGTAGGAAGCGCGATTTCGGCCTGCCTAAGTGGGAAGGACAGAAGAATGCCGCGGTCATTGTCTATGCCGAGCAGGGTCTCGGGGATGAAATCCTGTTTGCCTCGTGCATTCCTGTCCTACAGGCCATCTCAACGCAGGTGATCGTCGAGTGCGACCGCCGTTTGCAGGGAGTATTTGAGCGTTCCTTCTGTGTCGAAGCCTTTGGTACCCGGTTTGAAGAGCGATCTCCCGTCACTGACTGGCATCACGCCGACTATGTAATCTCGATGGGTGAATTGCCGAGGTTCTTCAGGCGCTCTCACCGGGCTTTCCCTGGTACAGCCTATCTTGAGCCAGACCCGGAGCGTTGTACCCAGTGGCGAGCCCTTTTGGACACGTTGCCAGGGCTAAAGATCGGCCTCGCGTGGACTGGAGGGCTCAAGAACACCGGCAAGAGGGAGCGCAGCCTTGAACTGGAGACCCTTGCGCCTCTATTTGAGCTGCCGCACACTTTTATAAGCCTTGAGTACAAGGAACCTGATCTCAAAGGTTATCCAATCAAGCACTGGGTCCGTGCTGTCGATAAGTCAGTCGACCATGACGAGACACTGGCCCTGATCAATGAGCTGGACTTGGTGATCTCAGTGACCACCACCGTAGTCCATTCTGCCGGGGCGCTTGGGAAAGAGTGCTGGTGCCTTGTGCCGGAGCATCCGTCCTTTCGGTTTCACCTCTCCGGTGAGATGCCGTGGCACAAATCGGTGAAGCTGATCCGTCAGAAAGGTCTGTGGGACAACACTGTTCTTGAGATTAAACGCAAATTGGAGGCGCTATGCTGAGGATATTCATAGGAATTGATGAACGGCAGCCTATCGCCTACCATGTGCTTGTCAGTTCCATCCAGCGGCGGTCATCCAAGCCCGTTGCGATCACTCCCCTGATCCTCGACCAGCTGCCAATAAAGCGAAGAGGGCTGACCAGTTTTACCTATTCACGTTACCTGGTGCCCTACCTCTGTGACTATCAAGGCCAAGCTCTGTTCATTGATTCGGATATGCTTCTCTTGGGAGACGTGGGAGAACTCTTCAGTTCAGCGACAGGCGCTGGGGTGGATATTGTGCCTTTTGGTGGTAACTTTGTTTTTGAAAGACCAAGTGTAATGCTCTTCAACTGCTCAGAGTGTCGAGACCTGACACCTGAGCTGATTGAGACCGGCACTCCTCAAGACTTCAGTTGGACCAAGTCCATCGGCCACCTCTCAATCGACTGGAATCACTTGGTCGGTTACTCCCTTCCGAACCCCAATGCCAAACTGATCCACTACACCCAAGGTGTCCCTGGCTACAAAGAATGCCGGGACTGCGAGTACGCGCAGGAGTGGTTCGATGAGAAAGAAGTCATGCTGGAGCAATGCAGCTGGCTGGAGATCATGGGCAATAGTGTCCATGCCAAACCCGTGTTGGATCGACTGAGGACAAAAATGTGACCATCTCAGAGAGCTACAAAGCAGAACAGCAGCGTATGCATCGTGACCTCCCTCACTACGGAGTGGCATCGGTTGAGTTTGCTCCCCAGGTCAGCCGACTGATCAACAGTCTTGGTGTGCAGAAGATATTGGACTACGGATGCGGCAAGGGGCGCCTCGGTCAGAACCTTGAGTTGGCTCACCCGGCCACGGTCACCCTCTACGATCCCGGCATCCCGGGGATCGACGATGCTCCCGAGGCTCACGAGATGGTCTGCTGTATCGACGTGCTGGAGCATATTGAGCCTGAGTACCTCGATTCCGTGCTGGATGACCTCCAGCGGGTCACTCAGCGGATCGGATTCTTCACGATCCATACCGGTCCAGCAGCCAAAACCTTATCTGATGGGCGCAATGCCCACCTAATTCAGGAGGGACCAGAGTGGTGGCTACCCAAGATCATGGCTAGATTTGACCTTCAGGCCTATAATCGGGTAAGCGCAAACGGCTTCCTGGTGATCGTATGTCCCTTAGCACCTATGCAGGACTCAAAGACGCAATAGAGTCTTGGTCTCATCGCAATGACGTCTCCAGCCGACTCGATGACTTCATCGACTTGGCTGAGTCTGAAATGCTCAAGTGGATTCGTATCCGGGATATGGAAACCCGGACTACGGCCACCACATCGGGGCGCTATCTGGCGCTCCCGACGGGCTTCCTTGAGATGCGTCGCTTGCGGATCATCTCCGGAGCACAATATTACGAGATGTTGTCCTCTACTCCTGAGGGGATGTTCATCACGCAAGACTCCGGAATGCCGAAGATTTACACGGTCACCAGTCAAGTCGAGTTCGATCGGACGCCTGATTCAGCCTACACAGTCGAGTTTCAATATTACGCTGCTCCGACTGCCCTCTCCGCAACCAACACAACCAACAGCATCCTGACGCGCTTTCCGAGCGTCTATCTGTTCGGTTCTCTCTGGGCGTTGTATCAGTGGGCGCTTCAAGAGGACAAGGCCGAGTATTACTACGGTAAGTTCCTTGCAGCAGTGCAGTCAGCCAATCGCGAGGACAAGAAAGGGCGACACGGTCCTGCGCCTGCCATGCGCTATGGTGGTAACACTCCATGATGCAGACGCTGCCGATCAACATCGCTGGGCAATCTGATGTGTCACGGTCGCGGCAGTTTACGCGACAAACGTGCATCAACCTGTATCCGGAAGTCGACCCGACAGCTCGCAGCCCTGTGGCAATGATGTGCTGGCCGGGACTCAAGACGTTCAGCACGACGGGTAATACGGATGCAGATCGCGGGGTCTATGTTTTTCAGAACCAACTTTACAAGATCAGCGGTAGTACGCTGTATAGAGTGAGCAGTACTGGTGTCTACACAACTATCGGAACGGTAGGTGGTACCGGATACGCAACTTTTGTCGATGATGGGTCTCAGATGACGTTTGTCACAGGCGGTCTCGTTTACAACTATGACGGCACATCCCTGACCCAGCTTACCGACCCTGATCTTCAGACGCCAAATGCGGTCGCTTTTCTAAACAACCAATGGATTTACGATGGTGACGGCGGCACGTTTGTTGTGTCCAACGTGGGGGCACCGGGAACCATTGATGGTCTGAACTACGCTACAGCTGAAACATTGGGCGACGACATTATCCGACCTTATGCGTTCAACCAAGTGCTGTACCTCATGGGCGAGAAGTCCATTGAATCTTGGTACAACTCGGGTACTGGTAGTCCTCCGTTTGACCGGATCGAGGGCGGCTTGATCCAGAAAGGTATCGCTGGCGTTCACTGCGTCGCGAATACGGACCAGTTCGTTTATTTCCTTGGTGACGATCGCACTGTCTACCAACTGGCAAATTACAGCGTGCGGTCGATTACCACGAGTGCGATAGCCCATGAGTTTGAAAGCTATTCGACAGTTTCCGACAGTGTTTTTTACAGCCTGAAGCTGGAAGGACAAGACTTTATCGTCATGGACTTCCCGACAGCGGGTAAAACTTGGTGCTACTCGGAGACAACCAACTTCTGGTTCCAGCTCTCCTCCGGTGTCGATGGTGGTCGCCATCTTGCGACATCCTATGCCTACTGCTACGGCAAGCATCTTGTCGGCTCCACTGGATACGTCTATGAGTGGTCATTGGCAACCTATGACGATCTCGGGAATCCACAGATCAAGGAGCGCATTCTGTCTCCGATCCACGGGGCACTGATGAATGTTCCAGGCAAACGCCTGATGATGAATCGGTTTGAGTTGCTGATGCAGGTCGGTGTAGGTATTCCTACGGGTCAGGGATCGAACCCGGTGGTCATGATGAGCTTATCGCCCGACGGTGGCGAGTCTTGGGGTGCTGAGTATCAAGTTGGCATCGGTCAGGGTGGCAAATATCAGACTCGCGTCGAGTGGTATCACATTGAGTCGTTTTATTCAGGCGTCATCAAGATTCGATTCTCTGACCCCGTGTTTGTCGGGATGTTCTCCGGCGCGATCGACATAGATACGGCGGGCTACTGACATGAGTCTGGTCAATCCACCACCCGCGCTACGACTGCCGGAATCTCTCCGACAGAACAATGAAGTTCGTATCTACTTTGAACAGATCAATCGGATTCTGTTTCAATTGTGGACTCGCACTGGCGGTGGAAACGACAACATTAGCGATCTCGGGATTGACGCTGGTGTGGCTGACGATAAAGCCACACGAGCTTTGAGTTTGCTCACCCAGTTCATCCAAGAAAGTGGCGCGGATCAGGCCGTAACTGAGGCAAAAACTGTAGCGGCTCTTCAATCTATTGCTCAGCTGGCTCAGGATGCGGCTCTGTGTTGTGCTAGTGGCGAAGCTAAAGGTACGCAAGCTCTCGGTTCTATCGCGTCTCTTGGACAAGATACGGCTGTCACGATTGCCACATTAGAGGCAAAACTTTTACAGGCTCAGGATACCATCTCAAAACTGGTTCAATCTGTTGAGGTATTGGCACTTGCTCCTCCACCACGAGAGTTCAAGCGCAGTCGTTATGGGGCGTTTTATGACACAACAACTCAGACCGCTGCCGCAATAAACACCGCTACGCTGATCACCTACAACACGACGCAACTGAGCAAGGGTGTCTATGTTGATAGCACTGTAACCAGTCGGGTCTATGTTGATACCGATGGAATCTACAACTTCCAGACTTCAGTTCAGCTGGATTCGACGGTTGCTACAGCTGAAGAGTTCTACCTGTGGTTTAGAAAAAACGGCTCCGACGTAACAGATTCAGGAAGTCAGGTCCGGATTCAAGGAAACAATGCAGAAGTATTCGTGGCCTTGAACTTCTTTTTTGACCTAAAGACCGGAGACTACGTCGAATTAGCGTTTTCGGTTTCAAATACTGGGGTGCAGTTATTGGCATCCGGTGCAGTCGCGCCTCACCCTGGTATACCTTCCATAATTCTGACAGTAGCTAACAACATTGAGGGCATCCAATAATGACCGTAACAGTCAAAAACATCATTCCACGCAAGCAGGCTGAGAATAGCCAGACCACGCAGTACACTGCCAGCAACTGCAAGACCATCATCGACAAGTTCACGGTGACCAACACTTCCACTAGCAATGTGACCTTCAGTTGCAACTTGGTGGCATTGTCCGGGTCAGCTAGTGACAGCAACTTGATCGTCAAGAGCAGGACTATCGTGCCGGCCGAGACGTACCTTTGCCCTGAGCTCATTGGTCAGACCCTTGAGGCAGGCGGGTTCATCTCGACCTTGGCCGGGGCGGCTACGAGCCTGACAATCTCGGCTTCGGGACGTGAGATCACCTGATATGTTGGTGGACCGGTGCTATGATACTGATGTGGTCCGAGCCATCCTGACCCATCCGGCCATCTACGACCGGATCGCAGAAGACGGGACACCACCACGAGAAGATTACATCCCCGACATGATCGGGGCGGCCTATGTGGTAGGAATCAGCGGCGCAGAACCTGTGGGCGTCATGATCTACCACCCGGTGAACGGTGTAACGTGGGAGTGTCATGTTCAAGTCCTTCCTGAATACCGTAAAGAATTGGCTGACGAGTTTTCCGAGAAGGCTCTTCAGTGGGCTTGGGATATGGGTTGCCAGAAGATTGTGGCCCAAATCCCTGTCCTTTATCCAAATGTTAGAGACTTTGGCCTCAAGCACGGCTTTGAGATCGAAGGTATCAATCGAAAAAGCTACTTGAAAGACGGCCAACTCCACGACCAGTGGTACATGGGCCTTGTGAGGTGAGACATGGGGTTTGTTAGAAACGTCGTTGGTGGAATCACAGGCTCTACAGGGGCTGAGGCGGCAAGAGAAGGGGCTCAGTTTCAAAGCCAAGCTGCCGAGGCTGCTATTGCAGAACAACGAGCTGCGCGAGAACAAGCTGCTGCCCAATTGGCACCGTTTCGTGAGTTTGGAGCAGGAACATTGCCGCTTGTTGGGGGAACTATTGGTCAGATTGGTCAGATTACACAGACCGCACCATCAATCATGCCTGGCGATATTGGGCAAGATACTCTATTTCAAAGCCTGAAACGTCAAGCCATAAGCGGTATTGAATCCTCTGCTGCGGCAAGAGGCAAACTCTTTTCTGGGACAACACCTCAAGCGATCGCCCAAAGCGTACAAGACCTTGCAATGGCTCGGGCATCGGATATTCAACGTCAGAACATACTGGCACGGCAGCAAATGCTCGGTGAACAGCAACAGCAATTTGGTCAATTGTTCAATGTGGCACAACTTGGTCAAGCGTCTGCTGCACAGCAGGCTGCGAATATACAAGGTGCTGCCAGCAACATTGGCAATCTTCTCGGACAACAGGCCAATGCGTTGGCCGCTGGTCAAATTGGTGCAGCTGGGGCAAGGGCGCAAGGTGTTCAGAACCTTCTTGGTTTGGCTGCGGCTGGTGCAGGTGCGGCTGGTCTTGGTGGTTTGACCCTTGGCCAAGGCATCATGGGCGGCGCTCTTTTGGCATCGGATAGACGAGTCAAAGAAGACATCAAGCGTATTGGAAAGACAGATGACGGTCTGCCAATCTACACCTTCCGCTACAAAGGTGACTCTACTGTCCACATGGGCGTTATGGCGCAAGATGTTGAGAAGAAGAATCCTGATGCTGTCAAAGAGATCGACGGTATCAAGGCTGTGAATTACGGAGCACTCTAATGGCCATTGATCCAAATATCCTTCTTCAGCGCACTGTTCCCGATGTTGGTTCTGCGTTGCTTCGCGGATTGCAAGGTGTCCAAGCTATTCAGAGTATGCAGCAAGCTGCTGCTGAGGCACCTTTGCGTCAGCAGTTGTTGCAAGCTCAGGCTGAGGCAGCACCCATAGCAATTGAGACCCAGCGTCTTCAAAACCTAACAGCGGAACAAAAACTTGGCGTCCAAGGTGCGGCCTTAGCAGCACAGAGAGCCATTCCGTTCCTTCAAAGTGGAGACCTTCCTGGTCTTCGTAAATTCGTTCAAGGTACCAATCTGTTGGGTCAAGAGGACAAAGCTGAATTCCTTGGAAAGATTGATGCAAACGATCTTCAGGGGATTCTTGGTGATATCAGCGGAACCATTGGTGCGGCCCAGCAAATGGGCATCTTTGCGGCTCCAAAAGAGGCTGTTGATAACCGAACGGCCGCCATGAAAGAAGCTGAAGCCATTGGCTATACGCCTGGGACACCTGAGTATCGAAACTTTATCCTGTCAAAATCCGCAAAAACTCCCAGTGTTTCGATTAGACAAGGCACCGATCCTGTCACTGGTCAGCCTGGTTTCTATCAGTTTGCCGATGGTCAATTGGTTGGCAAGGTTGAAGGTATCAATCCGCCAGCTCAGACAGGTGTTGTAGTTGGTCCTGATGGCACTGTCACAATTGGGGCACCTTTGGCCTCTGGCAATGTGGCCAAAGCTCAGGAAAAAGTAACCAACGCTATGGATAACCTCGCAAGACTGCGGGAAATCCGTTCGTCGTTTGACCCACAATTCCTGACATTCTTGGGTCAAGGCCGTCAGGCTTTCTTGAGAACTAAAGAGCGGGCAGGTGTAACTCTTGATCCAACTGAACAGCAGTACGTCGGCCAATATCGGCAGTTTTCTGAAGGTGTGGATCAGTTTTTCAATCAGTATCGGAAAGAGATTACTGGTGCAGCGGCGGCAGTCGCAGAGCTCTCTAGTTTGAAGGATGCAATCCTCAACAAAGACTTGAGCCCGACCGAGTTCACATCATCGTTTGACCGTCTTGTCAATGAAGCTACCAGGACAATCAACATTCAGAACTCACTACTTGAGCAAGGTCTGAGCCCATCATCAAAATCCTTCCAGCAGCAAGCTGATCAACTGTTCATGTCTGGCCGGGGCAAAAACTTTATGCAGCGCGGCATGGAGCTTGAGAAGCAAGGTCTGAATGATGATCAGATCAAACAACAATTGCGCCTTGAAGGCTACTCGATTCGCTGAGGAATACACATGGCAAACGGCACATGGCGTGAGAGTTTCGTTGATCCGACTCAGGCAATTATGGACCAGCAGAAGGCTGCCACCCAAGCAACCACACAATCTGTGCCTGCTGCGACAGGATCATGGCGAGAGAGCTTTTCCGATCCTTCGATGATGCTTCAAGGTCAACCTCAGATTCAATTTGGCCAAGGCGATCGTTCTGCTGGAATGGGTGCCTTGGTGCGTGCTGGATTCATTGACGATCCAGCAACGAAGATTCGGATGTTTGCCGAGCAACGTGGAATCTCACCTGAGCGTTATCGGGTTATTGATGGTCAAATTTACTATCAAGCAGCTGATGGTCAATTTTATCCTGAGTCCCCCGCTGGAGCTATTGGCGCTGCCAAAGAGTTTGCAGCAGGCTTGGTGTCTGACATTCCAGGCATTGTCCTCGGGACAGCTGGTGCCGTTGGTGGCGGCACTGGTGGTATGGCTGTTGGCGGTCCTGCCGGAGCTACTGCTGGTGCGATTCTTGGCGGTGGTGCAGGTTCAGCAGCCGGAGAGGCGATACGTCAGGAAATTGCCACGCAGGTATTCGGGCAACCAAGGGACTTCGATGCTTATAAGCGACAGCTTGCCGAAGCATTTGCTATTGGAACTGTGAGTGAGGCTGGCGGGAAACTAATTGGCCGTGGCATCCAAGCCTTCAAAGAACGCCGAGCAGTATCCGACATTGCCAAATTGAACCAGACCGCTGTTGATAGGTTGTCGCAACTGGCAGACCAGCAAGGTATTCAGCTGACACCAGGCGAAGTGACAGGGTTGAAGTCGCTGATAAATCAACAATGGCTTCTTTCCAATTTGCCGAATTCATCGGATACCATTGAATCGTTCCTTAAAAATAGGAATGCAGACATTCAAAAGGCTATGTATGGCTTTTTTGACACGCTTTCAGCTAATGCCAGCCCTTATGAAGGTTTCTTGAAGGGCGCAAGGTCGGTGGATGCTCGTCTTGCAACGCTAAAAACGGCTCGCCGAGACGCATCAGAGCAGTTTTACAAGGCAGCCTATCCAGAACTCGTGCCTGATGATGTGGCGGCAGACCTTGCAGCCGATCCTCTGGTCGCTCAGGCGCTTAAAACAGTGCAATCGAAGCCTGTTTGGAAGCGAAATATGAAAGGGCCTCTGGAAGAAGTGCGAGCACAAAATGCCAATGTTGTGGCTGGTATTCAAGACCCAGCAGAAGCAGCAAAAGCAATGAGCCAAGTCACCAATAAGGCGCTTGGCTGGTATGACCTTGCTAAGCGACAGCTTAATGACAAGGCAGAATCTTTGCGTAGAGCAGGGAACAATGCTGAAGCAGCGCAATATGAGCAGGCGGCACAAGGGTTGGTCGAAAAGCTCGACACTTTCTCTGAAACTTACAAGCAAGCTCGGACTGAGTTTGCTAGGTTGAGCGAACCCATTAACAAACTTGAAGACAGTTTGGTTGGCGGCTTCGTAAAAGCTGATAGCCAGCAGGCGCAAGAGCTTGGTCGCACGCTCTTTGGTGCCAAATCGTCACCAGAAGCCCTCAGAGAAGCGAAGTCTATCATCCAAGCCGCTGACCCGGCCGGATGGAATAACGTCGTCAGGGCGCATTTGCAGGACGTTCTTGAGCGTACTGTCCGTGAGTCTCAGGTTGGCACTGTTCAGAACCTTGGTGGCATCTATCGCTCTAAACTCTTTGGCACTGAACAACAGCGCAAACTTCTGAAAGAAGCCTTGGATTCCACACAGTTCCAGGCATTGCGCGACATGATGGAGGTCCTTGAGGCTACCAGCAAGAGCTTTAAGGGGCAGTCAATCACTGTGCCTGGTGGATACATTGCCAAAGACTTGCAGGCTGATTCCTTGGCCTCTGCTGGCCTTGGAACTAAGGCTGCCAAGGCTGTAGCTGGATTAACCCAGCCTTTGAACTGGCCGCAAATGCTCGACAATGCCATCAATGATATTCGGCTTGGTCGGTACTCTGAAGAGCTGGCAGGAATAATTACCAGCCCTGACGCAATCAAGAAGCTCCGTGAAAATACGCTTTTGTTGCGCCAAATGAGCCCAAGAGAACGTGCAACTTCTCCGACAGTTGCCAGGATCATCGGCCAAATGATCCAAGGTCCTGCGCCAACTGAGACTCGACCTGAGGAAGAGCCTCCGGCAATTACAGTTACCCGTGGCCAATAGCCTATACTTGAGACAACAGATTCCGGAGTGACACATGGCTTACGTCCCCTTTACCAAGCTCCCCCAGCAGTTCTTTGACAACCTCGGCAACCCGTTGGTCAACGGGACGATCAATGCCTACTTGGCAGGCACCAGCACGCCCACCAATATGTTCTCAGACGATACTGGAACTGTGGCTGGAACAAGTGTGACATTGGACAGTCGGGGCGAGCCGACTACGTTTAAACTGATTTGGCTAGATGAAACCAAAAACTACAAGTTCATTTTGAAGGACTCGACCGGTTCGACGATCTGGACTATAGACAACATCAGTGCCGATGACCCTACAAGCTCCAATTTGGTGTCATACACTCCAGCCGGAACGGGGGCTGTTACTACTACGGTTCAAGCCAAACTTCGCGAGACAGTGAGCGTCAAGGATTTTGGTGCGGTAGGCGATGGCACAGCAGATGACACGGCAGAAATATGGAACGCCATTATTTCACTTCGTGCTAATGCAGTAACCATTCTGGACACTATCGGCGGTTCAAACATCACGGCGTATTCGTCCGGCACGGTTTATTTCCCGCCCGGTGTTTACAAAGTAGCTCCGGATCAACTTAAGATTTATCAAGACTTGGGCTTGATCCTGAAAGGCTCAGGAAGCCGCAGAACAAACAACGCAGTCAAAGGTTCGACAACTCTTTTGATCTCTGGAACGTCATCTGGTTTCGGTATTCAAGCCTACAGAAATGGTGGACGCGGCTTGACCATCGAAGACATGGATATCTGCTACGAGACATCTGCATTTACTGGCTCTGTTGTTGATATTGTTGACTGCCCAGGCGTGACCATGAATCGCGTTTATCTTGGCACCTACGGCATCACTGGACCCACGCGGTTGACGACAGCCATTGCCTGCTTGCGCTCAACATATGACGAGTTCATTACGCTGAACAACTGCGTTTTGAGTGGAGCGCAGAGGGGCTGGTGGTCGGACGATACGCGCACAGAACTTGGTAACACGTTTGGTGGAAGCATCACGCATTTCAATGACTGTGTGTTCTACGACTTTTCCGAAAATATGGTGTACCACGGTGGGAGCCGCACAAGGGAAACAGTCAATTTCACCAATACCGTTTTTAATCCGATTGCCGTTTCGCCTTCCAGCTCCGGCATCAACATGGATAACGTGGACGGGCTTAACATTCTTGGGTGCAACTTTTCGCCATCCACGACGGAATATCCGGCTTCTCAATGGCTGCGCGCAACAAATGCCACGGCGGTAATTAACGGCAACATATTTGGCGATCTTGCTGTTTCTGCTTTGCTGTCAGGTCAGATTAGCCTTAACGGTAACAAGTTTGCTGGCACTGCTGGGCCGACCATGAAGTCTGGTGTCATTAGTGGTGCAAATAACGAATTCCAAACTGGAACCGGTCCGCTAATTAGTCCAGACAACTCAATAGTAGTGAACCTTGGGCCTGACCTTTTCAAAGCGGCCATAACATATTCGTATGATATCCCGGCAGACTCTGCGTTTCTGGCAGGAAAAATACATTACGACGCTGCCAGTGATGGGTCTGTAAACAAATTCCGCAACACGTCTGTACGAGTAACTGTTCGTAACGTAGACGAAAAAATTGTAAGCGTGTCGTCAACACCTTATACGTTATCGTCATTAGATACTGGAAGATGCATTCTTGCCTCTGGCAGCTCAAATCAAGCATTTACATTGCCGACACCAGTACCAGGTACGCGACTTTCAGTAGTGAAGATATCGGCTGTTAATTTGACGCTTACTTGTGCTGGCGGTACCAACTATTACGGCCAAGGCAATTCATATGACACCGTTGCTACTCTTACAGGTGCCGATATGGGGTCAATTGATCTTGAGGCATACGCCGCAATTGGTTGGGTAGTAAGGACTGTACAAGGCAACTGGGTATTCACATAAGGTATGAGCCATGCTTAAAACTGTTTCAAATCAAGTTCAAGACTCGACCTATACTCCTACATGGGGCGGCGGCAGCATAACTATAAACTCTGCCAGATACGCAAGATCAGGAAATCTGGTTACTGTTTTTTTCGACATTGTTTTTGGGACATCAATAAGTTCCGCAGATTCTGATTTGTCGTTGCCGACAGCAGGCGCAATTACTTGGGGGACAGGACAAATCAACTACACGGATTATGGGACGTCCCTAGTTGTAAACATTGACCCAAGTAGTGAAAAAATACTTTTTCGATCGGCATTAAATGCGGGGAATGTTTCGCGTCTAGCAATGTCTGGTCTTCGCGTTATCGCATCTGCTTCTTATTTGTCTGAGTAATTTTAGCAAGGACTATAAAATGAAACCTTTTGTACCTAGAGGCAACACTATCGCCATCACTGCCGCTGCAACTGCTCCCGATGCAGTAGCCGCGTCGGTCACCACTGGTAAATACAGCGTCGGCCAATATCGAGTAGTCAATGCTGGCACTGTTACCGCGTTCCTCGGTTTCGACCGGGTAGCTGCTACTGCCAAGACAAACGCAGCAGTGGTATCTACCAGTGGGGCTGCTATCCCACTGGTCCCTGGTGCGGTAGAAGTCCTGAGCTTCTCTGACTCAACTCAACTCAGTGCGCCTGAGATTTATTTCTCGGCAGCAACTGCTTCCGGCACAGCCACGATTTACATCACGCCTGGGGAGGGCATCTAATGAAGAACGGTAAGAAAGGCAAAATGCCAGCTATCATGATCGCCATCGCCATGCCTAGCAAGAAGCCCAAGACCAAGGCTGAGATGAAGAAAGAGAAGATGGAAGACAAGGTAGAGATGGCCGCGATGAAAGCCTACGCCAAGTCCAAGAGCAAGAAAAAGGGGAAGTAAGATGAGCAAGCGTTATGTCGTAGAACGGCTGAAAGAGGCTTCGACTTGGCGCGGCATCATCCTTGTCCTGACGGCTGCCGGAGTCCCTGTGGCTCCGGCTATGGCCGAGCAGATCATCGCTGTCGGCATAGCGGTTGCCGGCTTGGTCGGTATCGTCACTGCGGATAACCCAAAATGAAGTCACTACTTGAGATCATCAAGAAGTACGAAGGTTGCCACAAGAAAATGGCCGATGGTCGTCTGATGGCGTACAAATGCCCTGCTGGCGTATGGACGATCGGTTGGGGCAGTACCGATCTCGACATCCGTGAAGGTACCGTTTGGACGCAGGAAGAAGCTGACAAGCGACTTGAGCATGATGCCCAGCTGGCGGTTAATTCGGCTCTCAGACTTTCTCCGATCCTCAAGGGTAAAGAGTTAAAGCTGGCGGCTATCGCCGACTTCATCTACAACTGCGGAGCTGGGGCCTATCAGTCCAGCACTCTCAAGAAGCGCGTAGATGCTGGAGACTGGGTCTCGGCAGTCTCTGAAATCAAGCGATGGAACAAGGCAGGTGGTAAGGTGCTGGCGGGTCTGACAGCCCGTCGTGAAGACGAAGCCAAACTGCTTCAAAAATAAGCTACACTGACCCTATCAACCCGGAGGTTATCCCATGCCGCTCAAGTCAGGTAAGTCTAAGAAAACGATCAGCAAGAACATTGGTGAGATGGTCGGTAAGTACAAAGAGACCGGCAAGATCGGCACCTCTAAGCCCAAGAGCATGAAGGCCGCAATGGCCCAGGCTTCGGCCATTGCTTATGGCAAAGCTGGCAAGAGCCGCAAGAAGAAGTGACGTGGAAGAGAAGCACAACTACGGCGGCCCAGAACGTCGACGTGCTCCAGTCCTGACCGACGAGCAGATTGAGCACATTGCGCAGAAGGCTGCTGAGCTGGCGGTCCAGAAGATGACGACCGAGGTTTATGCTGCGGTCGGTAAGTCAGTTTTACAAAAGGTCTTCTGGATCGTCGGTGTGATTGCTACGGCCATGGTCGTCGGCAATGCATCCATCAAGGAACTGCTCAAATGAGGGGCTTCTGCCCCTCATCGAGATTCCACGGTATCTCCAGATTGCAGTCCGAACAGTGTTTCACGTTGAGGCTGCGGAGCAGTATCAAGTGCGTATTTCCGCACTGCGGGCAGGCTTTGGTCGTCTGAGGCTTTCTGGACTCTGTAGGCGAAGTCGTAGATATCGCTGGATCGCATCCAGAGGTCATTGATCTCCCCTCTGCTTAACTGCCTCACGCTCTGCCTCCTTTTTACGTTGTGCCCGCTCGCGACTGCGACGCTTGTTACATTCATAGCACACCCTGTTGGAAACGAGGCGTTTTGTTCCAAGGCAGACCAAGCATGGCCGGCCTTCGTAGTAGCGCTCTCCGGCAAGCTCTGCGGCTTTGTGTGCGCTCATGCTACACCATCAAAAAGAAGTCGGAGTTCACGCTTTAGAGGCCCAACGTCGATTTGAGGGTACTGTTCTCCAAGCAACTCAATCCAACGCATGGCGTTCTTTGCCTGCTCTGGCGTGTGGCAGCTGTTGATGATTCGCCATGCCTTTTCGATTAGTTCTTTCATGCTTCACCTATTCCGTGCGTAAGCTCAATGGCTTTAACCAAGTTAGAAATCCTATGTCTCCACGATGAGTCAAAGTCATGATTGACCATCAGCGACGTGATCTCGCGATCCGTCAATGGCTTATGGATTGTCATTTGTTGCACCAATTCGGCAAATTTTGTCAAATCGTTAATGTACTCTTTGCTGATATGAATGCTCTCCATATCAACCGAGTCAATGACGCCAGCTTTGATTGCCAGTGCGGTAACAGTTGTTTGGTCGATCACAAAAGTGTCTCCTGATATGGTTCGGAATAATTAACCCAAGCCCAAAGCTCAAGGCCTCCGCTTTCCAATTTTGCACCTTTACGAAGTTTTGATACCTCAAGGCTGGATAGCTTGAAGTCAGGGTTGTTCATCTTAAAGTCTTCAATTTGGCGGTATGCTTCTTCCCATGCTTCAACTGTTGTCTTGCCAACACCCCATACGGTTTTTTCTTTTGGCTCGATGATGCAGATCATTTCGTCCTCCTACTGATCTCACGTTCGATGTACCAAATGGCCTTCCGCAAATCTTCAATTGCGTCGTTTTTAAGATCGGCACGCCAGATGTATTTCATCGCATTGCCAAGGCAAAAGCCCATGTGCTCAGTGATCTGAATGCACTCAATTCCGGATGGGTGACCCGTGTAGTGCGGCGGGTGATTGACCATATCCGAGGTGGGCAAAGAGGTGGGCACATTGGCCTCAATAGGTGGGCAGTCTTTGTAATGTGCGCCGTCATTGCCATTCTGACCGATTATGTCCATGCGACGATCCTCTGGGTGATAACACTCCCCACTACAATCCCCGACTGGATATGAGCAGGTCGAAACGCCACAAATCTTAAAGGGCTTCACAGTCAATCTCTCCTTCCCTGTATTCCGGCCAGAGTCCTTTCTCAACCATCTCGCAATACTGGTCCTGCTGACCTTTCTCATCTTCAACGTCCATTGATCCAATAAAGCCGAGAATCAAAGCAATCATCACAGCCATGATAAGTTTTTGTTTTGTGTCGTTCATTTGCGCGGTCCTAACGTGTTGCGTATATGCATAAGTTAAGCGCAACTTAACACAGTGTCAAGGTTTCAATGCGTCTAAAAGCGCATTTTGTTGCGCGTCCTTTTGGCCCAGCACTGCCATCACGCGCTCGTCGATGCAGCCCGAGGCGACCAGATGCACGATCCGCACCGGGCGCGTCTGGCCTTGGCGGTGTAGGCGAGCATTAAACTGCTGGTACAGCTCCAGCGACCAGCTCAGGCCGAACCAGACGCACAATGCGCCGCCATGCTGGAGATTAAGTCCGTGGCCGGCACTGGCGGGATGGGCGAGCAACATACGGATTTCACCGGCGTTCCAGCGGGCAATCGTAGATGGTTCCTTGTCCAGCACCACGGCATCCGGGAAGCGCTCGCGTATGCGGGCGAGGTCTGACTTGTAGTTGTAGGCGACTAGCACCGTCTCGCCGGGGTTGTCCTCGATGATCTCAGCCAGGGCGTCGAGCTTGGCAGCATGGAGCGCCGACCAGTTGCCTTTGTCGTCTGTGTACGTCGCGCCGTTGCACCACTGGAGCAATTTGTTCGCCAGCACTGCCGCGCTACTCGCCTCGATTTCCTGTCCGTCTGGCAGTTCGGCCAGCAGCGTGCGCTCAAAGTCGAGGTACGCCTTCAGCACCGCTGGCGGAAGGTAGACTGGCTCGACCAGATCAATGCGCTCGGGCAGCTCCAGGTAGTCGCTTGCCGACATGCTGATCCATGAGTCGGCAAGCAGAGCGTGGATTTTCTCGGCAGCACCGGCCTTGGGGCTGAACTTGTAGCCCATAAAGTCAGCATCAAAAAAGCGCTGCTTGTACGCTGTGAAAGTCTTGCCGAGCGCCGCGCCTTGGTCAATCAGGTACTGTTGCGCCCACAGGTCCAAGAGGCTGTTTGGGGCGGGCGTGCCGGTGAGCAGCACCATATAGTCCGTCATCGGCAGCACGCGGCGCAGGGCCTTCCAGCGCTGGGCGGCCTGCGACTTGAAACTACTCGACTCGTCAATAATGACGGCATCGAAAGGCAAACTTTTGGCGTAA
>Ga0099848_1000443_pt1 | contig 19499 bp, 32 predicted proteins | sample CB_VirMetaG_3_FD_78179 | JGI IMG/M metagenome (GOLD analysis project Ga0099848, IMG submission 78179) | Freshwater to marine saline gradient viral communities from Chesapeake Bay - CB_1508_1S Viral MetaG | ecosystem: Environmental > Aquatic > Marine > Coastal | place: USA: Chesapeake Bay...
ATTCAATCTTTACCGGATAATCTTTATGTTAAGGGAAGTTTGAGTTTAGAAGGAACACCAATTCAATCCTTACCGGATAATCTTCATGTTGAGGGGATGTTGTATTTAAAAAGAACACAAATTCAATCCTTACCGAATAATCTTCATGTTGGAAAAGGTGTAATTTATATTTATGGAACACCATTAAATGATAATGATAAGTTGGTTGCAAAATATGAAGAAAAATATACAATTATTAGACGTAATACATTATGAAAAAGATAAAATTAACAGAATCGGATTTATATAGGATTGTTAGAAGGGTTCTTCTTGAACAGGAGGAAGAAAAGAGAAGTTTTACATTTTCTCCGGGAGCATTTGAATCTATTATAACATCATCATCAGGTGAAGGATTTGTTAAATTTCTTAATAACAAATATGATGAGATTATTGTTAATGGGAATTTGAATTTATATGAAACACCAATTCAATCCTTGCCGGATAATCTTTATGTTGGGGGATATTTGAGTTTACTAGGTACACCAATTAAATCATTACCGGATAATCTTCATGTTGAGGGATCTTTGGATTTACAAGGATGCAAAAATCTTCAATCCTTACCGGATAATCTTTATGTTAAGGGAAGTTTGAGTTTAGAAGGAACACCAATTCAATCCTTACCGAATAATCTTCATGTTGGAGAATGGTTGATTTTAAGAAAAACACAAATTCAATCCTTACCGGATAATCTTCGTGTTGGATTAGAAATTGATATTATTGATACACCATTAAGTAAAAATGATGAGTTGGTTGCGAACTATAGAAAAAAATATAGAATTGTTAAATAATGAAAATAAAAATAAATAACAAAAACTTTAACGTAATACTCCAAACTTCTGTAGAAGGAAGAACTGAAGGTATGATGGGCAAACGATTTAATGGTTTTGATGGAATGTTATTTATAATGGACAAAAATGAAGAACAATCATTTTGGATGAAAAATTGCATTGTAAATCTTGATATTATATTTATAGTAAATGATACTATATCAAAAATTCATGAAAATTGTCCTCCTTGCAAATCAAATGACTGTCCAACATATTCAGGTCAAGGTAACATAGTTCTTGAGCTACCCGGAGGTTCTTGTTCACATTATAACATAAAAGTTGGTGATAAAGTTGCGTATTTCAAAAAATCTTCTTAATTTTGCGGTCTAACCTAAAAAATTAAGAAACATGAAATTAGAATTCAAAGAAACTTTCGCAACCATTAAGCGTATTATTAATCACGTGTTGTTTGTTGTTGCGGTCGCTGGCGGAATCACAGTTGGTTTTTTGGTTGGTATTAATTACAATAAAATTGTTCCTAATCCAAAAACAAAAACCAAATATGTTAATAAAAAAGAAGTTAATATTGCAATAGATGAAGGAAATAGATTGATTTTGATTGATAATTTTAGTGGTGATTATGTGATTTATTCGGATAGCGTAGGAAAGTCAATTTTCAATAGTTATGCAAACCAAATCATGACAAAAAATGAACCATAAATTTTGCTTAAATGTTTGGGTTTATATTATTATTTGTTTCACCATCTTTATGTTTTTCATAATTAAATCCGAGGAAAAAACCACATTAGATGATGGTGATTTATTTTATCTAGCAGAAACAGATAATTCCCCAAACTGTTTAAAAATGTATTACTTCATCGAGAAGTATTCGAATGAATATAATATCCCAAAATATATCGCATACAATGTAGCATACAAAGAAACTAGGTATTTGGGTCCATTCCATTGGAGTTATAATCATGCGCAAGGTTCAAAAGCCGGTGCTCTTGGTCCTATGCAAATTATGCCAGCAACATCTGAATTTATTAATAAAGAACCAATTGGCGGAAAAAAGCTAAAAACCGATATTGAATATAATGTGCGTACTAGTATGAAGTTATTACGTTATCTCCACAATAAATACAAAAAGTGGGATATTGTTTGTGGTGTTTATAATACTGGTAAAGTACTTGTAAACGATTACGCCATGTACTGCTCAAATACTAAAGATTATAAGAAAATGTGGATTAAACCTCAAAATTAAAAAGAAGAACATCATTAGGTTTTAAATCATTTTCATTCTTTAAAAGTGTATTGAGTTCCATCGGATTCTTAATAATAAAATTACCCTTTTTATTTAACTTTGATAAAATACCGCTCATAGTGTCACCAGATGCGACTTTATATATTAATGCAAAATATGGTTTATTGCCTTTTACATTATATTTTAAATTACCGGTTTCCATTAAGCAAGATTCTGAATAACCGCCCTTGCAAATACGATGTTCCCCCGGTTTTAATCCGGTTGCATCTTCATTAACAATTGATTTTCTTAAATCAATTAATTGTTTTTCTGTTATTATAATTTTAGCCATTATTCTAATGTTAATAGATATTTTAGTTTATTAAATTGACCAAGCATTTCATCTCTTATATTTAATAAGTCGGTGTCTGTTTCGCCTGAAAATTCACCACTTAACGAAATTAAAAACTCAACCGCTGAATCAATAAAGTCTTGGAGTGACATATTTTTTATATCAAACAACTCAATTGTACCATCTGTTAATTCAAATCTACCATATTTACCCATAGCAATTTCAACAAAATCATCAACTAAATCACTTAATTCATCATATGTTTTACCATATGCTTTATGTTTTGCATACGATTTTGTTTGCCAATGTAAAATTTTTAATTGTTGTTGTATTTCAATAAATGTTAGTATTATAACTTCTTTCATTCTTTTATAAAAATAATTGTTTTATCATCATACCAAGTATATCATCAGTTTGTGGTATTAAACTAGATTTCTCTTGTTCTTTTTCTGGTTTTACTTCCCTATCAACGTCCAAATCTTTAATCATCTCAGAGCCAGAAAAATCACTATTCCAAGCTTGTGTAGATTGTGGTGTTGATGCATATTTTTCAATTCCATTAAGGACTGTGTTTTTTCCAAGTTTTGCTTCTAACTCATCTGGACCAATAAAATTAGCCACACCTAAATAATCAAGTAATCCCAAATACCATTTAGTTCTTCTCATCAAAGATCTAACTGATCTATTACCCCAAATTCTACCAACCCCACCAACAACATATTTTGACCATAATGATGGGTCTAAATCTTTGTACGTTCTAAATGTTTTTGTTTTTGCTCCGGGTTTTAAAATATCTTTTATGGAATTTAAAAGACTTATTTTTTCACCAGATGCAACAGCGCCTTTTGCTGCGGTTTTAGTTGTGGTAGTACCTAACTTATATTCTTTAGCGCCTTTTGCTAAAAGAGTAATCCATTCATTAATAACCTTCATAAGACCACCAATGACAGGTATTTTTTCTCCTTTCTTTAGAATTTGAAAAAGTCTCGGTAAGATTTCATCGCTATTTTTTAACAACTTACCAAATTCAGGTACTTTTCTACCAGCATTTGCTAAATCAGAACTAGTTTTAGCACCTCTTAAAATCTTCGCACCTTCACCACCTAGTTTAAGCACACCAATTACGGGTTTTGCAAACACATCACCAAGATAGGGAATTGCTGAAATCATTGACAACATACCAAATAACTGGTCACCTTGTCGAATATAATCCAACCCATTTACAATATCAACAACGCCAGTTGGGTCAAAAATACCTACAACATCCCCTAGCGTATTCCACCAAGCAGCTTCGGTAATTACTTGTTTCTTTTTTGGATGTAATAAGAATAATGTCTCAACTACAAACTCTCTTTCAGCTAAAGATAGTAAACCCCATTTTATTTCTAATTCTTTCATAACATTTTTCTTTATAAATATAAAGATGTTATGAATAATTTATAAAATTTTATTTTCCAAAAGATAAATTTTCCTTTCCAAATAAAATTTTGCCTTTTTTAAATCCTCTAACTCTTTATTGGGATCTTTTTTACCCGATCTAGCAACATATTTAACTACGTTAAAAAGATATGCGTCTTTTTCCAAGGACCATGCTTCACAAACTTTTATCACTTCATAGACATTTTCTTTTCCACCATAATGATTTGGGTGGTTAACCATTTCTTTATTTTCCATCTAAAATTTTACAGAAAAATAAAAAAACAACTTAAATTGTCAACTAAATTTAAAGCTATCAATTATTTCGGATAACTCATCATATAAATGTTTTAATTGTTTAATAAATTTATCCCATAAAGGTTGATTATATTCTTTAAACAAATTTAAAACGACTAAATATTCTGGTATAATTTCATCGTCAAATGGCTCAACTAAGTGTTGAAATTCAGATGTTAACTTTAATTTTTCAAGTAAATTAGTAAAATCGTCAAAATTTTCTTCTCTACCAGACATTTTTCTTATTATTTTTTTTGCTTTTGGTAATATTTCATATCCTTCAGCAAGATGTACAACAATATTTTTTAGAGTATTTTTTAAATCATTTAATTCTTCTCTATTATTAACATAATTTAATTCATTCAAAATTTCATTATTTAACGCTTCTAAAATTTCGCCCATCCATGCTCTAAATTCTATGCTGGTACCATAATAAGTTTCAATATTGTTACTATCATAATAATTTAGATATTCATCACTTTGTAAGGTTGTTAAATTAGGATCTGTTGCATGTAAGAACTCATGATATAATTTATTATATAAATCTTTCTCAGATTTAATTAATAAAGGGTTTACCACAATTTCAATATCAAACATTTTTTTGTTTGTGCTTACATCCTGAAAGTGTGCGTTATGTCGTATGGACGAATCCAAATAAACAGTAACCTCATACATTGTCCCATCGTCAACCCTAACAACAATATCATCAACTTTTTCCCGATTAAAAACTTTTTTTTTCTTTTTAAGTTTAAAAATTTTGGGAATTAAATTTTTAATATTGCGTTTTGTTGCAATATCCAATCTATGACGTATTTTGTCACCCATTAACGCTTATAGTACTTTTGAATTGTTTTCTTAATTGATTCACTTACAACTTTAGAATTTGATTGAACAGCTTGTTGAACTTGCTGTTGTGTCTGTTGTTGTTGAGTTGTTGTCTTATTTTTGCATCCGCAGCCCATGTTTAATTATTTTTAAGATATTTATTTATATAATAAATATTCTAGGATTTGGAATAAATAAAGATTAAACGATGAAAGAGAGATTAAAATTAATTAAAGAAACAATTAAAGAGGAATTTAATAAAAATATTTTTGTATTAAACCAGCCTATGTGGACGGTGTTTAACAATGATATTAATAAAATAATTAACTTTTTAAACAAAGAAATTTATGATAGAATTGATATTCCGATGTCTTTATCAATTTATAACAATGAACTAACAAAATTACCTAATAACTTAAATATAGATGGTAGTTTGATATTAATTGCAAAAAATTTAAGGGAACTACCAAAAAATTTAACGGTTCGTGGAAATATAGACGCTAGAGACACAAGTATTGTCAATTTACCTGAAGATGCAACAATAATAAGAGGTGATTTTTATCCTAGTATAGAATTAGGAGGTAAAAAAAGAAGAGACAATAATGAATGGAGTCTTGATTTAGTAACTACAGATAGTGTTGGAGAAAGAGCAAATGCATTATACAAATATATAACCGAAACTTTTGATGATTCAGATTTTGATAATATCAATAATTTTGATGTCTATGATATCATTCCAGAACCAACTAAACACGAAAAAATGTTTCGATTTGAAATACCAAAATTAGATAGTTCTGAATGGGCGGTTGGTACATATGATGAAACAGAAAGTACAGCAATAGAACTTAAAAAAAATGAAATGGAAGAACATATTGATAATCTTGATATTGATGTGATTAAACCATATTTAAATAAAAGAAAAATGTTAAAAGACGCATTAGAATATATTTCAGATGAAATATATGAGGAACCAGAGGCATGGGGGATTGATGTTGATGATATCGATGAAGATGGTGGATATAATGAAGATGCGATATCAGAAAGAATTTATTTTTATTCTGAATTGGCTAAAGAAGATGTTATTCAATTTTATAAGGAACATCTTGAAGGTAGAATAAATGATTATTTAAATCTTGAGGATTATGTTGCTGATATTGTAGAAAATGATGGTTTTGATTTCTTAGATCAATATTACGATAATATTGGAGAACAAAGAATTAATTTAAACGACTATTATATTGCAAGAATAGATTGATTTTTTTAACAAAAAAATTATTTTGTTTTTATGGAAACAAAAAAAGAAGAATCTAAAGTAAATTTCATGTTGAGTCCTGATTGGATTATTCAACAACCAATTGACTTTGAACATAAAAAATATGTTCTTTTATCATTTTTAAAGAAATGTGAAGAAAAATTCAGTCAAGGTGAAATTTATCCATATTTTATAGAATTATCATTACATTTCGCAAACGCCCATGTTCTTGAAAAAGAGCACAAAATATTTTATACAGATAAAGTATTCAAATCTGCGGATGATGAACTTTTAATAAATGAATTAAAGAGTATTAAAATTCCAGATTTTTCACCAAATGAAAATTTAGAATTAATAAAAATAAATAAATTTTTTGGACTCAGAATTTATGAATATTTTTCCGTTGCAAAATCAATGTGGACATTAGCATTTGAATCCACAAACTTAAGATTTAAGAGGAATAAATCAAATTGTAATTTAAATAAAGGTTTTGTTCTTTATAAGAACTTATTTACTAAGAAAAATTATATTTGGGAATACTTAATTGAGAACGAAATAAAAAGTATAGATAACAAGTGTACGTTTAATTTAATCCTTGAAGCTGAAACTGAAATTAAAAGTCCGCTAAGAACTATAAAAAAATATACAACATTTAATCAAGAAGTTGTTAACTCATTACCTGTTGTTGAAATGTTTTCAACACAAAACTTTCCTGTTTCTGGTACATTAGCACCTATTTTTAAAAGAAAACTTATGAATTATATATATCAAACAAAGAAAAAAGAGGATTAAATTCGTTTTTTAATAATTTCGATAGCCTCACTTATTTCATCATAGTCTCTACTTGGGGCAAATAATTCCGCATTTGTTGTACCTTCCTCAATTATCATAAAAGCGGGAACAAATTCATTTTGAGTTACTTCTTTAAACAACTCATATTCTTGCTCATTTTCATCGATATCTAAATCATGATATACGATATTATTCTCGGATAACATAGTTTTCATTATGTCACAAAAAGGACATCCTTTCATTGTATAAACAACCAATATTTTATTTGTTTTCATTGTTTTTTGCGATTTTTTTTAATCCCATTATAAATAAATTTAAATCATTTGTGTTTTCCGGTTTATAAAAAATTTTAACCTTCGTTTCACCACTAATTGATTTAAAGTATATGAATAGATTTTGGGTCGTCTTTATGATTACCTCTTCACTGTCAATTTTAAATTCGTTAATACTGTTAACATTTTTATATTCAAAATATAACTTATTATCGTTCTTTAATAAATCTTGATATTTGAGTTTAAAACTTTCACCAATATTAATGACAGAATGAAAAACTTTATCATCTCCCTTTAATAGATTCAATATTTCATAATCATTTTTAAAAAATAAAGTGGTGGTTTCGTTATACATTTTAATTAGTTTAAACAAATTTGACCAATCTTAGTTGAAATGAATGTCTTGTCTATTTTTTTGTTTGTGGTTAATCTAACCACGATTTCAATTAATTGTTTTTTGGTTAATTCAGCTTCTTTGGTTTCTGCATAATTTTCATATGCTTTAATCTTGATTTCTTCATAAAAATTTTCTATATCGGTTTCACCAATTAAAGCCAATAAATCATTAGGATTTTTTTCAAAAAAATTAATTATATTATTTAAATAAATTTCAACCTCAATATTTTTATGCATATTTAATAATTAATATTTTTTTAATTTCCTCACTTCTTTTATCCAAATTAGGCAGATCTGCTAAATCAACCCATTTAACAGATTCCATTTCTAATAGCGATTCAGGTAATTTTACTAGGTTTGGATTATCTGATATGCTAAAAAATTCTAAATTTTTACAATTCACAATTGTTTTTGGTAAACTTTTCAATACCCTTCTTAGGGTTAAGACTCTTAACTCGGTAAAGTTACCAATATTATCTGGGATATCTATAGCTATATTTAAATTTTTATCATTGTTTTCAATATTAATAGTTTGAACACTTTTTGGTATTGTTTCAAATATATTGTAATCAGGATATAGTCTAATTACTTTTGTAATTTCAGCGTTCGGTAATTTTATCTCAACACTATTAGTATTAAATTCTGAAATACTTGATATTATTTCCTTCCTCATTGAGTTTTTTATTGTTGCCATTTCTGGTAATAATAAGAATTCAACTTCATTTGAACTTAATTTATTTGGTGTGTTTTTAATCGAGTCGCTTAGTTCTTTTATTTTCTGAAGTCTAAGTTCTTTCATTTTTGGAAGGTTCAATTTAAGTAGAACAAAATCGCTAGGTGTTAAATCTTTTATTGGTGAGTTTTTAATATGCTCAAATCGCTTATTGATATAATAACTTCTAACAGTAGATGGACTTCCAGAAATCATTTCTTTAGTAATATTTCTATCTTTAGCATAGGATAAATATTTTTTCATTAAATCCGATGTTAAATTTAAATATTGTTCCGTAGTTAAAGTTGGAGAACCTATTTCAAGCCACATTCCGGTTACTTCCTCCGGCTTTTTATTAGCTTGTTCCGCTATTCTATTAAAATATTCGATAGGATTTTCTCCAACCTCTGAACTAGATATATTTTGAAGACTATTAACCATAATTAATTCCTCTTCACTAAATGGTCTCCAAACAAATAAATTTCGTAAGTTTTTAATTCTTGGTATTTTTTTTACAACCGTATCCCAACTGGTAATGCGACTTCCTGAAAAATTACCACTATTTGTTATGTCAGCAAGATAATAATTAGTATCATCGTCAACTAAAATAACAAAATATTTATTTATCGGTTCTTTCTCATTTAAATCAAAAACAAAGTACATTGTTCTTTCTTTACCCATCTTACCAAATCTGTACGAATAATAATAATTTGAGTCTTGAGGTGGTCTAGATATACACCAAGATGATTTATCAGAACCTAATCTAACGCACTGCTCCTTAGTTTCTGGTTCAAAAACAAGTAAATTATCTTTATTGTATATTTTTTTTATATTACTATACTTTTCTTCACCTGAATAATCACTCTTTTTAGTTTGCCCAAAAGTTCGATATAAATCATCAAAAAAATATTCAAACTCTTGCTCGTTTTTAAAGTTTAATAAACTTTTTGCTTCAATAGGTATGCTAAACATATTTTCAGTAAAAAAACTTATACTTGCAAGTAATATGTTTTCGTCTATATTTTTTATTTTTTTCGAAATCTTATCATAGATTATTTTTGAATAGTTACTTTGAACCATCTCTTTAAAAGATTCAAAATTTTTAAAATTTTTAAAGTTCAAATCTTTTTCAGATAATTCGTCTTTAATTTCATTAAAATATTTTACAGTTTTCTTTAGTGTTGGGTCAACTGTTCCGCCCATCACTTTTTTAAAGTAAGAAATAATAGTTTCTTTTTCTTTTTTTGATTCTTTTTCACTTTCTTTTTCTTTAACTAAAGATTTTAAATCTTCATAACTATATCTAGTAATATCTCTCTGTGATGGTTCTAGTGATTGTTGGTATTTCTCAAATGAATTAATAACACCAGTAATATCATTATCTGAATCATTGGTTTCTTGTTTAAATTTATCAAACATTGTTTTTTTAATTCCGCTAGATAATTCATTTAACAAAATAGCGGATTCTTGTACTAGAATTTTTTTAAGGACTTCTAATGTCTTCATCAAATTTTGCAATTTTAAATTAATTTATTAATAAATATTAGCTTTTCTCTTTAAAATTTTGAATAAATAAATATTTTTTTATAAAAAGATGGAAACAAATAAAAAAAATTGTAGCAAATGTAATAAATCGCCTGTAAAATTCACGAATCCATTAGTTTTACTTGCCGTCTATATTTCAATTACATCAATTTATGGTAATTATTTATTATTCAAAAAATTATTTGAATATCTTAGCATTACTTTTTAAATCTAACAACTTTCTTTATCAATAAGTCACCTAAATGACTACTTCCTCTAAAACCCTTACCTTTAACTCTTAAAGGAATTGATGTATCGAAGGTTTCTGGTAGCATAATCGTGAGATTACCGCTTGGGTGAGGTATTTCTATCTTATCCAAATTTAAATCGTCTAATGTAAAAATTTTAGTGTATACGAGATCATCATCTATACGTTCAAAATTATTTTGGGATTCAATATTAACTTTAATTATTAAATCCCCATACATACCGTTTTTAAAATCACCTTTACCTTGAACTCTGTATAGTGACCCGTTTTGAACACCAACCGGTAAATTCATACTAAGATTATCTGTTTGTGTTTTAAACCCATTACCCGAACAGCTAAAGCAGGGATTAGCTATAGTAAACCCATTACCGGAGCAAGTATTGCATACTGTTTGAATTGTTTGTGAAAAAAATCCATTTCCGGTTCTTTTTATCTTAGTACCTGAACCAGAACAATCTGAACATTTTTTTCTTTCGCCCCCATTTCCACCACAAGAATTACATGCTATATTTCTCAAATATGTGATTGGTTTATTTATGCCCAAATAAGAATCAATAACCCCAATAGAAATATTAATAAACTTCTCAGGGGCGGAAGGTCTTCTTGGTCTATTTTGATTAAATAAATGATTTAATAAATCATTAATGTCCCCAGCACCACCAGAAAAACCAAATGGATTTTTTCTTTGGTTATCATATGTATTTTTTTTATCTGAATCGGATAAAGTCTCATATGCCTCACTAATCTCTTTAAATTTATCAGCACCATTTGGATTTACATCTGGGTGATATTGTTTACTCATTTTACGATAAGATTTTTTTATCTCATCAATTGACGCTGTTTCCGGTACTCCTAAAATTTGATAATAATCTTTCATGATATGAATTACTTAATAGTTTTATTTAAAAATAAAAAGCAAAGAAAAATAATAAAGAAATTTAACACTATCAACCGCGCAAAAGATTTTTTTAAAAAGAAAATAAAAGAAAGCGAATTAATTAAATTTCCAAAACTAATTGAGAATGGCGTACCAATTGAACACGAATTAGCAATTGTTGGAATTAAAAATATCAAGCATAACGTTTTATATAAACGAGACAGTGTTGGTAGATCAATTAAAGTTGAATTAGATGATAATGATAGGGAAATTATTGAATTAAGCCCATATAACTTAGAAGAACAAATTTTTGACATTAAAAATCAAAAAAGGATATTTTTAATGGAATTCATGGAGAAGTATTTACCCAAAAAAAACATAAAAATGGTTTCCAAGTTAAACCATAAAATTATTGTTCAGAATGAGGAAAAGATTAATCTATTTTCATTAAAAAGTGAAGACGATGCTAATAGATTTATATCAATATTAGGTGCAATATTTTTAGATAATCGAAGAGTTGATACTCTCTTTGTTAGAGATATTGACACATTACAAAGAAAATATTTATACAATTTATTGATTGAGGCTGGTTATGATAAACAAGCTTTATATAGAAAATTTACGACTCATCCTTCAAAAAAATAAAGTCTGTACCAGAAATATCAATTTTAAATTGATTATTTGTTATAACCATACCATTCATTTCGGTTAAAACACTATTGTATACACCCTCCTTTAACTCAAAAACAACAGTTGTCTTTCCATCTAATAAGTTCTGAAGCTTGTCCGTTATTTCAGCTAAATCGTTTAAAATCCTAGTACTTTTATTATTCGTTTCCATATTGACATTGGTTTTTGTTTATGAATCAAATTTTCTTTTTTGGTTAACTTTAACTGTCGAATAATTTTTTGTTTATCCTGTTCAAGTTCTATTTTATCTTTTTCAATTTGGTTATTGTACCACGTCATTAATTTTGAATTCTCCATTTTCGTCAGGTGTTTCTTTTAATACTTCAATTTTTAATAATTTTAATGAATCTAAATTATTTTGATCAAACAAAGCTTTTAACTCATTAACTTTATTTTTAAATAATTTTTCTTTGTCCTCACGCTCTCGATTTATTTTGATTATTGTTTTAATATTACTGAGAGTACCACTTAAAGACTCTTCCTTAAATTCGGAGACAAATGAAAAAAATCTAATTTCACTATCTTGTGTTTCATTTTCAACAACTTTAGAATTTTCAATAACCGATTTTGGTATAACCCATTTAGATGGGAATTTCACATCTATTGCTAGATATTTTTCTAATTTTCTAATTGAAAATAAAAATTCAAATACGTTATTTAGTTCTTTAAAAAAATTCATTTTTATGATATTAAATAGGTTATGAAATAACTAATACAAATTCCATTGAATATAAGTTCCCCACTACGAAAATCCATCTTTTTTGGGGGAGTTTGTAGTAGGGAACTTACAAATGTTAGTACCGACCTTAATAGGACTAGTGTTGAAAATACAAATAAAAATATTTCAACATCAAATTTCATCAAGCCTCCGCATTACGATGAGCAATAATTTCTTCTCTTAATTGTTGAAGGGTCGCTTTAATTGTTTGTGCTGTTTTTCTTGCTCTTGTACCCGCAGAATTATTTTCCTTTTGGAAAAATTTATTGGTATCTAATTCAAGTTCAGCAACTAATTGCTTAATTCTTTCAAGAGTGTCCATTTCTTTAATTTTTTTTAGTTTATTTATATAAAAATAAAACTTTTAGTTTAAAGGTAAACAATATTTAAATTTTTATCTAATTTTTTATATAATTCGGTCAACATATCTAAATCAGATTTTGTATATTGACCACTAATATTAAAAATATTATTATAAAATTTATCTATTGAATTTCTAACAACATCATTTTTTTGGGTATAAAACGCCTCAATAAAAAAACTATAAAAATACTCTCTGTGTTCACCTTCTAGGTTAAAAATTATTTTTTCTTTTTTAAAATTTTCAATAACTTTATTCCAACACCATTCAAAATGTTTATTTTTCTCATCATCATTTAAAATGATTGTTGTTTCGGTTTTATAATCAAAACCACCTAAATAAGTTTCAAGTATTAATGATGTCAAACTAACGGTAAAATCAAAAAATAAATCAAGTTTTTCAACAATAATATTGTTTACGTTAAACCAAAGAACAACATCTTCAGGATTTAGTGGCTTAGATATCCAATTAATAAAATTCTCCATACGTTTTAGTCATATGGAGAATTTATAGTTAATTTAATGAAGTTTTAAAGACTTTATTGTGTTTTGTGATTATAATTAATCATTTTAAACATTTTATTTACTTCCTCATTAATTTTTTCTTTTTTAGAATTTTCAGTTGATTCTAAAGTTTTAAAGATTTTATTAACCTCCATTCCTTTTTTTGCTTCGGTTTCTCCCGCAAAATCGGTAACAGGTTGAGGTGCTCTATTATATGATTGTCTCTTTAATGCGGCTAAGTAATTCTTTTTTCTCTTTTCATTTATTTTATTACCCAAATCTGTTTTTTCAGCATTTGCATAATCTGAGGAATTTCCTGTTTTTGAGGAACCTTTAATATTCATTTCAACCCAATCTTCATTAGGTTTAATTTCGTCATAATCTAAATTTTCCATCCCAGCAGTTTGTGCGAAATTCTCAATATATTCATCAACAGCCTTAGAAGGAATATACGCTTTTTTAGACATTTTCGCTAATTGACCGTTTCCTTTGGGGAAGGTTTTGGGATTCATATCAAATTCACCTTTTGAGCCATCTTTTAAATATTCTTTAAACTTTTTTGCAACTGATTTAATATAATCATCGTTTTCTTTACCAGAACCTTTATGTGTTTTTTTATAAATATCCAACCCTCTTGCGGTTTTTTGCTCATTTACAATGTTTTCAATAAAAGAAATCATTTCTTCTTCCGTCATTGTAATATTATCACCTTTAGGTTTTTCATTGTTTTTAAAGCATCTTTCAGCCTCATATCTAGTAATATCATAAACCCGACCAATTAAACGATACATTTCATTTAATCCACCACCACTTCTATGTGTAGTTATGCAATCAACATTAGAGTCTTTAGGGGGACAAATTTTATGACCGCTTTTTATTTCGCTAACATCAAATTTTAAAGTTTTTTTAATATATTTAATTAAGTTATTGTATTCTTTTTCTTTAGTAATTTCATTAATTATTTCAACAGATTCACTAACCTTGGCTTTCCCTTTACCTTTCCAACCTTGTTTAGCTCTCTTAGCAAAATAAAGTTGACTCATTTTAGTTCTATTTGAATCAGGTACTTTTTTACCCCCTTCTTTATATTTTTCATTTTGTGTCTTTAGTTTTTTAATTGCAGAATCAAGTTCTGAAATTGACATATCGGCATATTCGCCTGTTTTTTCAACATCAACGTCGCCTTTCCATTTCTCATCTAATTGAGCATATTCTTCAACTTTATATGTTTTACCACCAACTTTAAATTCTTTTTTATTTTCTTTTTTAGCTTTTGCTAAAGCCCCGGTAAACGCATTACCCTCCTCAACTTCATTACTCATTTCAGTTTTTAATTTTTTTACGATTGAATCCGCTTTTTCTTGAATAGATTCGTTAAGGACTCGATTTACTAAAGATGTGATATATTTTTTTTCGTTTTCCATTTTCTTTTTTAATTATAAATATCTTTATATTTCAAATTATTCCTTTTTTTTGCATTTCATATATGATAATATTCTTAATTACTGTTTCAGATATGTTGTGCTTTTCAGAAATTATTTTAATAATGTTCTTAAGTTGTTCATTTTCAAATAACTTCAATGCTTTAATATCACCTTGATTACAGTACGGAAATGTTTTACACTTTTTTTTAACTTCAACAAATTTACCTCCCGGATATTGTGTTTTAGATGCGCCTCTCCAATCTTTTTTCTTCATACTTTTAGCTAAAAACGCTGGACCCGAATATTGACCAGCCGACGATGCTCCAGTAGCTTCTTTCGTTTCGGTTTTCTTTCCTTTTTTTTCAATTTTCTCTAATTTATCGTAATATTTTGGATCTTCAGCTATATGATCCATTGCGATTTCTTTTCTAGAATTGGCTTTTTTTACATGTTCTTTTTCAACATTCATACCCTTTTTTAATTGTTTTTTTAATGTTGTTTTTTTAACATCGTGTTTCTTAGCTAATTGATTTAATGTTTTATTGTCCGCTTTACCACCTTTAAGGTTTTCTTCTTTGGTTTCTGCACTAGAAACCGAACTAATGTATGCGCCAGATGAACCTGAGGTTGTCGCTTCTTTTGTTATTCGCCTTTTAGTTTTTTTAGTTTTTTCCTCATTAGCGTTAAGTTTCATCTGATTTTTTAAATCGGAAGCTTTTATTGCCATTTCACCTCTTGAAACATCTGTTTGCGCCGCAGCTTGTGAAAATGCTGTATCTATTTTATCTTTAATGTTTGCCATTTGTTATGCTGATTTTATTCTTGATTCCCAATAAGATCTTTGGGTATACATGAACCCATAAAATTCACGTAGCATTCTAACAACAATATCTTTAACATCATTCTCCATTTTACCTCTGGAAATTTCTTTTCTAATTACTTCAATCATTTTATCTTCAAATTGATTTAACGTATTAGAGTTTAAGAAATCTTTGATTTCTTTTCTAATCATTATCTCAATGTCCCTTTTATCTGTGTCTGTTAGTGCCATGTTTTGTTATTTTAGTGGTTCTGTTTTTTTTCTCATTGTAATAATTTTACCCCATCTAACTTTAAACTTATCATAAAACTTTTGAAGTTTATCAATGAATGCTAGATATTCTTCATCAACTTTGTTCATAGTTCCATTCACATAAATACCATTTGTTTCCCCAACCGAAAAAATAAATTCCAAATCCATATCAATTATTTTACCCGACCATTCAACATCACTAGAATATAAATTAAGAGGATAAAATTCAACTAAATTTGAAACCTCATCAATGAACTCATTCATCGTATCCTGAAAAGCCGCTTTTTCATCTGTAGTTAGTTGTAAATCAGTGTTTGTTTTACCATGAATAACGATAATTCCACCAGAAACTTTATATTTCTGTTGCTTGTCTCTATAGGTTGGTTCGGTTTCTATTTCTTCATCTTCAATACTTTTTTCAATTTCTTTAGCCATATTAATCCTTCCCTGTTCATATATTAAAGAGGATGAACTCCAAATTTTTTTAATATCTTCCATCACCACATCTTGTTTTTGTAGTGATTTAGACTTCTTAAGTAAGTCTTTTATTTCATCATAATTATTTTTCATATTCTAATTTTTTAATAAAGTTTGAAAATGGAAATGCTGGGCTTAAATCGGTATAAAAAGAACTATAATTACTTCTACAAGCAATCCCCTCATAATTTTCAACTGAGTTAGATTTTGTGTTATGACCAATAAATCTATATTTTATTGACATTTCCATTGATATTTTTTTACACAATTCTATTAATGAGTTTATTTGTTCGTTCGTATAATTATCCCAAAAAAAATAATCCCTCCACTTCTTTTCATAAATATCATCTTTTTTAATAATTCCTAACCAATTTGAATAATATTCTTTCTTTGGGACTTTTTCTACCCAACCAATATTTTCCAAAGAAATATGTATTAAATCATTTTTATTGGCTGATGAGAAATAATCCGAAACATATTCTGGATTTAAAAAACAAAATACCTCACCATTTTTTTTTATAAAATAGTGAGGTATTTTTTTGTTTTTGCCGTTAAATCGATAAGTTAATTGATTTTTGAAATCATCAAAATATCTAAGTGAATTTGAAAGTAATATTTGTTTTTTACTTTCATTTTTTTCAAAAATTTCTTCCTTTAATTTAAATTCACTATTCACCATTTTTGGTGTAAACTAATTTTTTTATTGTTGAGTCTGTTTGATTTGGAATTTCATTAGTTCCCGATTCTATAATTGGTTGTTTTTTTAATAAAAATTCCTCCATTTTCTTAATTTCCTCTTCCGTTGGTTTAATTGGTTTTTCTTCCGGAAATTGCTCGTTCTCCCACTTTGATACCTTTTTACTCAACTCCTCAATGTCTTGAGTCTCTTTAGTTATTTGCGGTTTATTTTCTTTATCTTCCTTTTGCTTTTCAGTAAAAACAACAAGCATATGAGCAAAAGTTAATGAAATAAACGGTAATAACCCGCCAGTAAAAAAAGCTAATATTCTTTTTTGTGAGGCAATATCAGTTAATTCAATTCCCATTGGTTCAAACAACGGACCTATTAGTTCAACCCAATTTTTAAATGCTACGGATGTTTCATCAATAAATGAAAATGCAAAAAATAAATTACCCAAAAATTGAATTATTGTGACAATAATAAAAGGTATATAAATAAATCTACCCATTTTAACTGAAACCGCAGCTAGCGCAGATAGTGCGGCAATTTCAATTGCAATCGATAAATAAATTGACCAAACAATTGGGTTTGATAATTCATACATAGTGGTCACATGTGAAATAGAAACAAATGCGACTAATAGAATTGGAATTATAAAACAGGTTACTATTATATTCTTAAGATTACTTTGTATCCAATTTTTCATATTACTGATTTATATTTTTATAATTACGCCATGTCCCATAAAACCAAACACATAAAATAAATATTAATAATGTTGTTCCCACCCAACCATTATTATTCCAAGTCAATATAGATATAGCGTGTCCAAAAATCATTATCATAAAAATAATAATAGCGTTCGTCCAAGAAGTTCTACCAATGCCTGTTGGTCTTTTTAAATACTCGCAAAAAGTTTCTTTTCTAATTTCATCGAGTCTATATTTTATTTTCCTACCATATTTATTCACCACCTCAACACCAATTATAGCATCGTCATCATCTTCACTAGAAGGTACGAAAATTGACCAAGAGTTCATGGTTAATATTCGATTAACTAGAAACCATTCACCCGTTTCAATCACAAAAATACCCTCTCCGGTAGTTGGTATCCAAATATTATTTTTTATATCTTTCATTTTTTAACTGATTAATTGGTATTTTATTTTTATCACTTAATTCTTCTAATTCAAGAAAATCCCACATATTATTTTGAAGATTTTTATTTAACATCTTTTCATTAATAACTTTTTTATCTAACGAATCAACTTTATTTTCAATTATTGTAAATTTTTTATTAAGTCTTGAAACTTCGCTCCCAATACCACAACTTCTAAATAAAATTAAAAGTAAAAGCACTAAGATAATAATGTTAAAATATTTTTCAATTATTTTCATTTTTTATTATTTTTTAATAAATATCACATATACTCAAATAACTCCGAAGATTGATCCCTAAGTTTTCTTAAAGCTCTTTCCTTTATTTGACGAATACGTTCTTTTGTAAGATTAAACTCATTTCCAATTTCTTCAAGAGTTCTTGTTGAACCTGTTAGCCCAAAATAATCATCAATAATTATTTTTTCTCTTTCATCAAGAATATTCATTATATTAAATAATTTTTGCTTTAATGTGTTTTCGGTTGAAAACCCAGAATCTGGTGATAAAGCATTTGGATTTATAATTACATCTATTAATGAATCTCCTCCCTCATTAATGCTCATATCTAATTTAACAACCGATGGTAATGATGAAAATTTATCAGACAACTCATCGCCAGTCTTTTCAGACTTTTTCTTTTCTTTTTGTAAATCTTGAATTACGTTAACAGGAATTCTAATTGATCTAGATTTTTCATTCAATGACTGAATTACTGACTGTCTAATCCACCAAACAGCATACGAAATAAATCTTAACTTTTTAGACCAATCAAAACTATCTATTGCCTTAATCAAACCTAAATTACCTTCCGCTATTAAATCTCCTAGTTCTAACCCTTGATTTTGATATTGTTTTGCTACACTAATAACAAATCTTAAGTTACCCTCAAGAAGTTCCTTTTTGATTCCTTCTGTTTCTTCTTTGGTTACTGTACCACTATTCATTACGTCAGAAAGCTCTCTTTCTCTCTCAGGAGTCATTACTTTAAATTTACGAATATCTTTTAAATAACCATAAATTTCTTCTTGATTAATTGAAATTGCCATGTTTTTGTCTTTCATTTTATTAGGATTTTGAATTTTTTAAAAACTTTTTTTCTTCTTCGGTTAGCGAATCATAACCAGTTCTATTTATCTTATCTAAGATATCATCAATTGTATAATTTATTATTTCATTTTCAATGTTTTCTTGCGGCGTAAAAAATGTAATACCAAAAGTTGTACCACTTATCGGCAAAGGTAGTGAAAATTCGCTTTCAAAAATAGAAAAATTTGAACCAATTCCTCTTTTTTCTGGAATAGATTTTCTAGTATCCAAATCAACATTTTCTGTTTCATTTTCCAAATCAAATAAATGATTATATAATTCTTTTGGCATAC
>Ga0099848_1000444_pt1 | contig 19480 bp, 32 predicted proteins | sample CB_VirMetaG_3_FD_78179 | JGI IMG/M metagenome (GOLD analysis project Ga0099848, IMG submission 78179) | Freshwater to marine saline gradient viral communities from Chesapeake Bay - CB_1508_1S Viral MetaG | ecosystem: Environmental > Aquatic > Marine > Coastal | place: USA: Chesapeake Bay...
ATGCACGGTTCTCTGGTTACTTCCTCACTGGTTCGTGAAACCACTGAGAACGAGTCACAGAACTATGGTTACAAGTTCGGTCAAGAAGAAGAGACTTATAACATCGTTGCTGCACACGGTTACTTTGGTCGCCTTATTTTCCAATATGCTTCCTTTAACAATTCTCGCAGTCTGCACTTCTTTCTTGCTGCTTGGCCTGTTGTGGGCATCTGGTTTACCGCTCTTGGTGTTTCTACGATGGCTTTTAATCTTAATGGTTTTAATTTTAATCAGTCTATTGTTGACAATCGTGTAATCCCTACTTGGGCTGATGTCCTGAACCGTGCTGGACTTGGTATGGAGGTAATGCACGAGCGCAACGCTCACAACTTCCCACTTGACCTTGCTGCCGCTTCTACTCAAGAAGTTGCTTTAACAGCACCGTCAATCGGTTGATATAAAAACTGAATAATAAATAAAGGGGTTCCAAAAGAACTCCTTTTTTATGTTCCTAATTCTCACAATCTTAATATCATTCGGCATTTTTATGGTTCTAATGTCCATTACACAGGAAGTATGAAAAGAACTCTACTTCTTATACCACTATTATTTTCATTCATTCCCACCAAATCCGAGAATAAAACTCTGAATAACTATGGAGTAAAAAGCAGAACCATTACTCCTACAGTCATCAGTAAAGTTGTTTCTATCAATCCAATCTCAAAGGAATTATCATATCAAAAATTAGAAACATTAGTCCCATACATCAAATCATCAAGTCGTCATTTTGATATTCCAGAAAACATTCTTGCTGCTATTCTTTATGAGGAAATCATTCACAGAAAACCTGTAGATTTTAAGACATTTGGTGTTGCACAGATTGGTCTTGGAGAACTTAAATCTCAAGGTATTGTTGCAACAAGGGAGAATCTAGAAGACGATGAGTTTTCTGTATGGTTACTTGCCAGCAAATTACACCGACTTCAGAATCAAACTGGATCACTAAAAGATTCTATTATTCTTCACAATGGGTATTATGATTACTATGATTCAGTGATCAAAAGATCAACTGATTTAAGATTGATAATGATCTTATCTCAACAACATTGTTACAATACAATCCTTGTTTAATCTATGCCAAAAAAGAAAGGTAAAAGAAAAACACTCTGGAGAATCTGGGCAAAGTCATTAGGAGAAAAGGCATCCAAGTGTGACAGAGAATCTGACATCATTGCAGTCGTAAGAACTTTAATCTTTCTAACCTATTTGTCTACTAATGTTTTTATCGTCTCTGGAGTAATAAGACACTGGAACGATGTGAACTACTCCAATCAGATAAATACTAAAAACAGTCTGATAAAATAAGGAAATAAGATGTTTGGTGATCTTTCTGAATTCTTTAATCTGATTGAAGAGGGAAAAAATCAAAAACGAGTAGAGGTTGAATCCCTAGTCGGTGATCTTGACATCAAGGCTGTCTTTACTGAAGCTTATAAACCAAAGAATAAAAATAAAAAAGTTGAAGAGATCATTCAGGAACAAAAAGAACAAAATGAAGTTATAGAACAACAGAAACAGGTAGAAGAGGAACGAAAGGATAAGCAAAATCAATTGTTCTTTCCTCTAACCGAACAAGAAAGACTTCAGTTAAAACAACCTCAAAGTCCCCCTTCACCCCAACAAGATTATGTAACTCAAAAGGATCTTGCCGATCACTACAGAAGTTTTCTGGGAAGAGTTCAGAGAGAAATTCAAACCTTCAGTGGAAGTGGTGAAACTCGTCTTGAGTTCTTAGACGACACTTCTTTCTCCAACATCTCAAATCACGATGTAATTACTTATCATCAGGATGCTGGTGATTATGGTGCATGGGTGAATGATCCTGGTGTTCAGAGAGTTGTTCTTGAAGTTAGAAATAACAGTGGATCTGATATCTCTGCCGGTACTCCAGTATATCAAACTGGATATAACTCCGGATTAAATCGTTTGAATATTGCTCCATCTGATGCTTCCATTGAATCCACAATGCCAGCAAAGGGTCTTGTTTATCGGGACATTGCAAACAATGAAACTGGATTTATTATTGTATCTGGTGAAGTTGATTCGGTAAATACATCTTCCTTTAATCTAAAGGATGAACTTTATGTTGCCTCTGGCGGAGGATTAACAACAATCAGACCCACTGGAGCAACAGATAAAGTTCAAAAGATTGGTGTTGTAATTAAAAAAAGTAATAATGGATCTATCTTAGTTCAGGGTGCAGGTAGATCGAATGATGTTCCCAATACCATCAGTATTGCTTCTTCTGTAACAGCTTCCGCATTCTATCTGACCACTGGAGCTTCTATTGGTGGCACAGTATTTGACCAATACTACTCCACAAATCCTGGAGTAGCAACTACAACATACACTCTTACATCTTCAGATTACTATGTCGGTATAAATACAACGAACGCAGTAACTGTAACTATACCCGCATCTCTAAATGATGGAAAGGTTTATGTGATTAAAGACGAAAGTGGTGAAGCTGGTAATGGTTTGAATAGAAACATTACTATCACCCCATCTGGAGGAGAAACTGTAGATGGTCAATCAACGGCTGTCATTGATCAAAATTACGGAAGTTTAACTATCATAAAAGCCACTACCAATTGGAGCATAATCTAACCAATGTCTTAGTGTTCACATCAATTGCTCCACCAGACGACGGATCCACCATCAATTTAATTGATTATAATCTTGATCTCAATCCTGGAGAGTCAATGTCGATCACATCTCGATGTGCCGCAACTTCCGGACCTTCAGTGGCTATGACCTGGGTTCAAATTTGACATAGGACCAAGTATCAAGTAAGATAGGAAAACAGTTCCATCCACTATGATCACATCAGATACCTGTTACAAACTGGCAGAGATAGTTCGTGATACTTGGCCACAAATCTATAGGCCTACAGTGATTGAAGCATCTAATGTGAAGGAAGGTGGATGTTTTCCAAGAAGAATGCAACTTAAAGACGCCTCAGTTAAAGAATAAATAACATTTCAACTTATACATTCCTATGAACTTCATAATCTACTCCAAGAACGGATGCCCATATTGCACAAAGATGGAGCAAGTTCTTTCTCATATAGGAGTACAGTATTCTACATATAAGTTAAACCGAGACTTTACTACGGATCAGTTTTATGATAAGTTTGGATATGGAACCACATTTCCACAAGTTTTGGTAAATGATGAGCACCTAGGGGGATGCATTGATACGGTTCAGTACCTAAAAGAAAAGAATCTTGTATAATGGACACGACTTTTAGTGAAGTTTATTATGATGTTGAAAGATCAATCGACTATGCCTTTAGGGGAAAATTTGTTTTAAAATTTTATGACTACCTGAAGGTTAGAAAATCAACCGGAGTTCAAGTAGAAGAATTTCTTAAGAGTAAAATCGTTGATGAAATTCGTGATATTGTAAATGAACTGGAAGATTACATTATCGGTGGATCTGATGAAATTCATAAGCAACTTCGTGAAGCTTATGGTTATATCTCAAAACCACAGGCGAGAAAAATAAAAACCTATTTGAATAACATTCTAGAAGACGCCTGTAAATACGCCAATGAAAAAAAACGGAGAGGACGAAAAATCAAAACTAAATAATATGGGTCCCGAAATCAATCGGGGTGTGGAATTATTGTTAAGAAAAAGGAGAAAGAAACCAGAAGTTCCAAAAATTTTTCAAGTGAAATTTGGAAAAATTATTTCTTTCTTCAAACAAGAGATAGATTTTTTCTTTGAATTTCATTTGGATATTCGTAAGAAAAATTAACTCTTAGGAGAAAGCAAATGGAATTTGCAACACCGTACATTCTTTTCTTTTGTGGTACTGGGATCATTGGTTCCTTTTTCATCGGTCTTATGGTAGGATGGTTTGGAAATGATCTCACATGTGCTTTCTTGAATAAGAATAAATTCAATATGCATCCAGAATTCCTGGATGAGAATGGGAATATTATTCCTGACGAAATCCTTGCAGTACGATTTGAAAACGACTATGACTTTGGCGAAGAAGACGACATCGACGACTAGATCAAAAAACACAACTGGAAAGACTACAACTCCTAGAGTAACTAAACCAAAACCAGTTCAAAAACTTCCACCAAATCCATTTATGAATGAGATTTTGGAACTGGTTTGTAGCCAAAAGACTAAAGAAGATAAGATTCGAGTTCTAAAAGAATATCAAACTCCAGCTCTGATGAGTTTGTTTATTTGGAACTATGATGACTCTGTGATTTCAGTTCTTCCTGAGGGTGAAGTTCCATATCAACCTAACGAAAGTCCTCTTGGGGTAGATCATTCATCCCTAAGAAAAGATTATAGAAATCTTTATAACTTTGTAAAGGGTGGAAATGATTCCCTTTCAAAGGTTCGTAGAGAGACCATCTTCATTCAAATTTTGGAATCTCTTCATCCAAGTGAAGCTGAAATTTTAATTCTTGTGAAGGATAAGAAACTGGAAACAAAATATCCAGTAGGATTTGATGTAGTTCAAGAAGCATATCCCGAAATCAAATGGGGAGGGCGTTCGTGAGTGTAGTTCTGGAGAAAGAAATGTCAGAATCTAGAGGTGAAAATTTCAAACGACTTCCTCGGGAATATGGTTGTGAAATTATCTTTGAGAAATCAAACATGGATCAAGCTAAGGATCCATCTCTTCCAAATGATGCATACTTGATTTGGTATAATGTAGATGGTGAAACCTATATGGATGTAACCAGGACCAAAAAAAGGGTGGATCTATTTGATCTGTACTATGATAGGTATGGGCCAGGATCAGTTCAGAAAATTGATTTTGGATATGGAAGAACAAATCCCAAACTATGGGGATACAAACCACCTGAAGATCAAAAGAAAAAAAGACGATGAGTGAAGGATTTAGTGAAGAAAAGATTGAGGTATCAATCAATAAAGATGAAGTGAGAAGTCTTCTTAAGAAATACAAGAAGATTAAAAAATATATGAGATCCCCATTGTATAGTGTAAAGAAGATGGACGGGACAGAAAGAATCGTCAATGACCTTTTAAACGATAACTATAATGGGTAAATATATTCATCAATATTCGGAGAAAAATTATGCTTTCCACACGGTATCGTCTTCGACTTGAAGCTATTTGTGAAAGAATTATTCTGGGAGAATCTGTAGAATTATCTGAGATGATTTGGGCAGAAAAACTTGCCAAATCAAATCGTTCGGCTGCTACATTATTGCGTCAGGCAAGACGGAAATCCGAAAATCCAAACATGAATGAGATGGATGATTTTCTCAATCAACTGGACATTGGAGGCCTTGGTAATGAACGTTTTGGTAAAAGAAGTTTTGATAGTATTGATGATATGATAGATTGGTGGACGGAAGAACGTCCAGATGACTGGAGGCAAAGGGACTAATGAGTGAAGTTCAATTTAAAAAACATAGGGTATTTCGTGAAACAGAATCTGTTGTATTTTACGATATTTCTGTAGAAAACTGTAATGCACAAGATCTTGTGTGCCATTCTGGACCAGCAATATCTCCACCAGATGATATTGTTGGAGCAAAACAATTCTATATTCACAAACAACAAGTAGATCACAATAGGGTTTTATCTGGAGTTCGTGTATTTGAGTTGGTAAATCTGAAATGGAAATACCCATACCATGTGGTACATCTAAATCGTAGTTCCGGAGCTTTGGTAATTCCTAAGTTCACTTATCACCGTTCGTATTCTGGAGAAGATGGGTCAATACTCATCAACCAATCTATTCGAGACGCTGACTTTGATGTTGATACTGAGTTTATTCCAGTATCAGCTGCAAAAGATCCGGATCTCTATCACATTCTCTCTCACGAAAAACCAGTCATTCACAATCTAGGCGAATAATGACATACGAAGAGTTCTTAAATACATCAACATCGTTTAAAAAAGATATTTCCCAAGTTGTAGAAATTAAAATTCGACACGGACTCGAATTTACAGAAAATGAAAAGAAGATTAATCAATATATTCTTAGATACGATGAAGAGTCTAAGCTAAGCAGTCTTCGGGGACATTTTGAAAAGTGTCTGAGGATCAAATAGAAGTTAATAATTCGATACAGTTCGTCATGAACATATTTGAATTGTGGTCTAGATCAGATAAATATTGATATCGGGATTTTTTAAAATCCCACCGACGTTCATCCTATGATTAAATCACTTTTGCTTCTATCATGGGTGCCATTTTTTCCATTTACTGCATTTTATTCTATTAAAAATACCAACCTAATGACAATAAGTTGTGATGCAGCTTGGGAATTAATGGACATCGTTAAAAACGGTGATGTAGTACCACAAAGGACGGAAGATAGGTTACTGTTGGAGCTTAGAAAGGATTTTATTAAAAAATGTTAAATTTGAATAGGACGGAAGTAGGCCGGTGAAATGCCGACTGAAGGAACGCTCTTTAATTGCAAAACTAAGGAGATCCTCTAATGTCTAAAGTTGTATATCGTGGTGTAGAGTATGATACAAGTCAACGACCAAATCAAAACATTCAGCCATCAGCTCATGTAGAGATTTATCGTGGAGTGATGTTTTATGTTGACGATGAAGGTAGAAAGATTCCGATGATTCGGAGAAAGAATCCGTGATAATAATTCTACAAATATGTTTGGCTTCCATCGCCTTTATAAGCTTAATTGTATCCGAGGTTATTTTATTGGATAAACTATAATGTCTATGAGGGTTGACACCCTCATTTTTTTTAACTATAATATTTTTATCAATACTTATCAGGATGGACAAAGAAAGACTAAAATTAATTGTAAGGAATCTGGAATCTCTTGTTGATTGCCTAAAGTCAGAAATCTATTCTGACACAGATTCTTATATGAATTATGAGAATACTGTTTCTCATATTACAGACTATGATGAAATCTTTGAGGATAGTGATTTAGATGAATACAAATGAATGTGATACTATGAAACCCGAAGTAAAACTTATTAGCGTTACTCCAGATGCAGAAAAGCATATGGCTTATTGTGCAAGAGTGAGTAACCCATCTAATCAAGAGAACGAAAACTTCTCCGGGCTACTTAAGTATTGTATTAATCATCAACACTGGTCAATCTTTGAACAGGCCAGTATGACTGTTGAGATTAATACAACTCGTGGTATTGCCGCTCAGATTTTACGTCATCGGTCCTTCACATTCCAAGAGTTTTCTCAGAGGTATGCTGATACAAATCTCCTGAACAAAACAATTCCTCTTCCAGAACTTCGTCGTCAGGATACCAAAAACCGGCAGAATTCTATTGATGACATTCCTGATTATTTGAAACTCACCTTGAATGAGGAGATTCGGACGTATTTTGAACGTGGTATGGGACTCTACAATCGTCTCCTAGAGGCTGGAGTAGCAAAGGAGTGTGCTAGGTTCGTTCTTCCCCTGGCGACCCCCACAAGACTCTACATGACCGGTTCTTTGAGGTCTTGGATCACATACATCGCCCTTCGTGAAAAGAACGGAACACAACGGGAACACATGGACATTGCCAAACTCTGTAAGGAAGTGTTCTGTGAACAGTTTCCAACTACCGCAGAAGCCCTAGGAGGGGTTGATGTTGAATGGAAACTATGATAGATTATTGGGGAACCCTAACTAAATATTCACATACAATTCAATACTACTGATGCCAACTTATAGATTTGAAGATACCCTAACTGGGGAAGTGTTTGAAAAGTGGATGTATATGTCGGAAAAGGAAGGATACCTTAAAGAAAATCCACATCTAAAACCTCTGATTCCGACACAGATGAACGTTGGAGAAGTTGGTGACTGGGCAAATAAACTAGTTTCCAAACATCCAGGATGGAACGATGTCCTTCACAGAGCATCTAAGATGCCTGGAGCAAGAGTAAAACCGATTACATAATTGTATGACAAAAAAACGAGTGTCTAATCCAGTACCATTTGGTATGAGCAATAGGATCATGCAGAGAAAGAAGCCGATCAATCTTGAGTTCATGAAGAAGATTGAACCATTGACGGACAATCAAGAAAAACTTTATGAGGGATATAAGTTACAACAAAATATAGTAGCTTATGGAGTTGCTGGCACAGGAAAAACATTTATTACTCTCTACAATGCTCTTTGTGATGTTCTAAATGAAAGGACTCCATACGAGAAAATTTATCTAGTTAGATCTCTTGTTGCTACGAGAGAGATTGGATTCCTTCCTGGAGATCATGAGGATAAGTCCTCTCTCTATCAGATTCCTTATAAGAACATGGTCAAATACATGTTCGAGATGCCTGATGATGCTTCATTTGAGATGCTCTATGGAAATCTCAAAACTCAGGGTACTATTAGTTTCTGGAGCACATCTTTCATTCGAGGAACTACTCTGGATAATGCAATCATTATCGTGGATGAGTTTCAGAACCTGAACTTCCATGAACTGGATAGTATTATCACTCGTGTTGGTGAAAATTCTAAAATCATGTTCTGTGGAGATGCTAGTCAATCAGATCTAGTGAAAACAAATGAACGTAATGGAATTGTAGATTTCATGAGAATTCTACAAAGCATGCCTTCCTTTGATATTGTTGAGTTTGGTATTGAAGATGTCTGCCGTAGTGGCCTTGTCAAAGAATACCTTATCGCTAAACATGAATTGAGAATTTGATAAAATGAGGTTCAATCACATTGATTTGAACCTCCCTAATCTTGAAAGGGAGGTTATTGATGGAGTTCGTTATTATAAAGTTCCTACTTTAGAAGAACTCCAAAAATTTGTTTCTATTACTTCAGTCATTAGTCATTATAACAAAGATAAGTTTGCTTCATGGCGTAAAAAGGTGGGTGAAGAGGAAGCAAATAAGATTACAAAAAAGGCCACGGCTCGTGGCACTGACTTGCATCTTCTTGTTGAGGATTACTTACATAATCGGAATTTGTCCGATGTTCTTCCAATTTCTGAGCACTTATTCAAGATTGCTAAACCCACATTCAATCGTATAAATAATATACATGCACTAGAAGGTTCTCTTTATAGTCAATACTTAGGTGTTGCTGGTACAGTTGATTGTATCGCTGAGTTTGATGGGGAACTTTCAATTATCGACTTCAAAACTTCCAAACAACCAAAACCAAGAGAATGGATTGATGGATACTTTGTTCAGTGTTGTGCATACGCTTGTATGCTGTATGAACTCACTGGAATTTCGGTAAAGAAGTTTGTAATCATCATGACCTGTGAAAATGGGGAAGTTGAAGTTTATGAAGAGTATGATAAGAAGAAATACCTTCAGCTACTCACACAATACATCCGAAAATTTGTCGAAGATAAGCTTCCTTGACAAATATTTTTACTTTGACTACAATAACTTTATAATTTTAGATGCAAAATGATGATTACTGTACTAGGACACATGGAAAACGAACTAGAAAAAGAACTGGAAAATAAGTTTTTCTGTCCATCTCGATTTGCTAAAGAAATTGAGATCCTGGTACAGAAGAACCCGGACATGAATTACATTGATGCCATTGTTCATTTTTGTGAGAAGAATACTATTGATTTGGAATCAGTTGCTAAACTGATCTCCAAACCTCTCAAAGAAAAACTAAAGTATGAGGCAATGGAACTTAATTTTCTGAAGAGAACCTCCAGGGCAAAATTGATCTTTTGATTCAAAAAGGTCACAAAAAATCCCAGAAATTTTTTATTATATTACTTTTTTGAAAATGGTTCCCTTTGAAACGTATAAATGTTATCTATCCTTAAAAAGGCATTTTGTAGATAATAAGTATGATTACCATAAGTATCAGGGAAAAAGCAGAGCCTCACTTCAATCTTTTTATAAACGACGTGATAGATATTTTTTCGAAAAGTTATCGAGACAAAAGAACGATAAGGAAATAGTTGAGTTCTTTGTTTCAAACTTCAGTTCATCTACTGACCCAAGTACATTATGGATTGGTGAGATGATCAAAGGTGGAGAAGAACGATATAAGTCCTGGCAAAAAAGAATTCAATCACTATCTTATCTCTTCAGACAAGAATCTGAGAAAGTCTTTGAAAACAATTTCAAAGATGTTTTTGACTGCTCAAAAGGACATCCTGTTTTGTTGAGAATGTTTTTGTCTGGTGAAGTTAGTATCGAGACAATGGTAATCTATGATAGGATATTCGAGTATGTGAAAAACTTTGATCGAAAACTAAAAGATCCTGTGTGGGAAACCGTAAGAATTAGAATCAAAAAATATTCTTCATTCCTACATATAGATGTATTTCAATATAAAAAGGTTCTAAAACAAATTATAGGGGGATTATGAGTTTCTTTGACTCTGAATTAGTTCGTGCAGAACTATCTGAAATTTCTATGCTTCAAGAAGACATTTATATGAATGTCTTCAACTTTAGTGAAATGAATAAAGAGGAGAGGTTATTTCATATCAGTCTTCTGGAGAAGTTGACAAATAAACAACAAATTCTTTATACTCGTTTGAGATTATCTGATGATCCAGAAGCTATTGAAATGAAAGAGAGAATTCATAGATCCATTGAGATGATGGGATTTCCCACAGATGCTGACGTCAATTCTATCTTCAATAACATGAATAAACTTATTGAATGCATGAAAGACGGTATTGACAAGATGGGTTAGGACCTATAGAATATTGAAGTCCAAAAAGCCAAATACAAATCACAAAGGTAATACAAAACATGTCATTTGAAAATCTGAAAAAACAATCTTCTCTTGGTTCTCTGACCGCTAAACTGGTCAAGGAAGTTGAAAAAATGAGCACTACGGGAAGTGGTGCAGACGAAAGGATGTGGCGTCCAGAAATGGATAAGACCGGTGTAGGTTCCGCAGTCATTCGTTTCCTTCCTGCACCTGATGGTGAGGAATTTCCGTGGGTCAAAATGTTTGCACACGCATTCCAAGGTAATGGTGGATGGTATATTGAGAACTCTTTGACTACAATTGGTCAGAAAGATCCTGTTTCTGAATACAATCGGGAACTCTGGAACAGTGGTAATGAGAAGGATAAGGAAACTGTTCGTAAGCAAAAGCGTAAGTTGTCCTATTACAGCAACATCTACGTTATCAAGGATCCCGCAAATCCTCAGAATGAGGGTAAAGTCTTCCTTTGATTTAGAAAGAGGCATATAGTAGTAATACTATATGAAAACCAAGTGAATTGCTGGAAAATCTTGTTAGGTAAACTGACTAAAACAGATTCACTGTGAAAGAAAACTGTTCTTTTATAAATAGTTTTATATAAAAGAACACATATGATAAACAAATTGTACTGTGATTTAGACGGAAAATACTATTCTAAAGTGGGAATAGTTCGAATAATAAAAAAATTCGGATTAGAACCAAAAAATTATTATGATGAACACTTTAAACTAGATTCTGAAGGCATATGCCCTAACTGTGGAAACTCTACAAAATTTACAAAATTTTCTTATCGTAAGTTTTGTAATTCTAAGTGTTCTTCTCAGTATAATAAAAATACTGAGAAAATATGGAAAAATTCTTCTGAGGAAGATAAGCAATCCATAATAAGTAAAATGTTGAATACTCGGCGTTCAAATAATTCAAAAGAAGATATTGAAAAGAAAAGGGTATCAACTTTACTTGAAAATACAGGATTTGCTTCTTACTCTGAATTTATTTCACATCATAAAAAAGAATGGTATAAAAAATTGTCTGAAGAAGAATATAATCAGTTCTTCGACAATATTACTAAATCTAGAAATCAATACAAATATCATATGTATACACTAAATGGTATACAGGTTCGTACTCAAGGATATGAAAAATATGTTCTTGATGTTCTAACAGACCATTTTGACAGTACTAAAATTAAAGTAGATAGTAAAATATCAATAAGATATAAAGATACTAACGGAAAAACCAGACGTTATTATCCGGATATCATAATAGATAATTTACTCTTTGAAGTTAAATCTTCATATACTTTAAAAATACACAAGAGTAATGTATTGTTAAAAATGGAAGCATCTAAAAATGCAGGATATATACCATTTCTAGTTGTATGGGAACCTAAAGAATCTGAAATGTGTAAAAACAGTTTAATAGAGACAATCAGCAGCCAAGACCTATCACAGAAGGTAAGGTTCAACGACTATCCGTTTATCGGAGTAGGTTATAAGCAAATGATAACCGAAGTGCTTGGAGTCCATTTTTAATGGATTATGATATAGTCTGTTCTATATTGAGAAATATAGCTGAATAAGATCGGGATTGGACTTGCGAACCAATCTGAACATAAAGTTTAAATACGGCAAAAAAATCTTTGATAAGATTATGAACGCAATGCAACCAGAGTTTGATGATGAAGAACCTATCAATCCTTTTGACTTCTGGACTGGAGCTAACTTCCGTCTGAAGATTCGTAAGGTTGAAGGCTACTGGAACTACGATAAGTCAGAGTTTGATCGTCCGTCTGCACTTTTTGATGATGATGATGCTCTGGAAGCTCTGTGGAAGAAAGAGTATTCTCTGTCTGCTATTGTTGCTCCAGATCAGTTCAAGTCCTATGAGGATCTTGAGAAGCGTCTGAATTATGTTCTGGGTAAGAAATCTAATCGGGTTGCAGTTCGAGAACAAGAAGACGATCTTAGTTCCTATGAAACAACTCCTTCTCGTGAGGAGAGTGTGATTGAAGAACTGGAAGCTTCTTATCGTAAGAGTAAGGAAGTTCCCGAAGATCTTCGTCAAGAACTGAAAAATCTGCCTAGTTCAAGTGATGAAGATGATGACGATAGTCTTCAGTATTTCCAACGACTGATTGATGAGTGAGTTCTATCACTGATACAATCTAATATTTTCTCCTCTCTTCAGGGTTCTGGACACAAATTGGCCAGAACCCTTTTTGTATGGCATAATCTCATCCATATCATTGAATACAACATTCAGATATGATGGTTTCAGAACAAAGATGTGTCTTTTCTGATCTTCAAGTTGCATCTCATACTCATAGTTTGTTATTGCTTTGATAAAGGAATTTGATGGAACATAAACGGAGTAACCAAGACCTTCATCCCAATATTCATAATAATAAGAGTTTGCTGTAAGAGTTGAGTTCTCGGAGATGTAGAATAGAACTGCTTCGTTTCTTACTGATGAGAGATCTGGAGAAGCTATATTTGGAGTAGATGGTAGTTCATACCTAAAAGCATTTGGATTTCCGGATACATCTGTAGATAAAATTTCAGTGACTATTTGAGAACCATTGTATTCATTCTCAACTACATTTGCAATGGTTACCTGGCTTCCAACCTCTAATCCAGGAATACTATTCACCATATAAACAGTGACAGTTGATGATGGGATTACAGAATCACCTGATGAGATAACGGCAATTTGTGAGTTGAAGATTTCTACAAAGTTGCCATTGGTTTTCCAGGTAGGTGAAATTCTCAATCCACCACGAATAACAATTCTTCCTCTTGAGTCACGAACTTCTGTTGTTTCGTAATGATGTATTCCAGAGTATAAAGCATCATAAGAACCATACTTGTCCAACATCACGGTATCAAAGGTATTTTGTGTCATCGGCCATTCATCTTGAATGTTGATGATGTTATTGGAGAGAAGAACCACCCAATCAAGGGTACTGTCCTTATAGACCTTGTGTGCAACATTATCAGGTCTTTCATCACCAATGATGTTGTACTTGGTGAAGTAGTTGAGATTTTGAAGAAGGTCTTCTCTTAGTTTTCCTTTCTTGAAGAAGTTCTTGACTTCAACATAATCTGTGATACTCTGTTCTTCAGAATTTCTACTGACATATTCAAAGTTAGGAACTTGTCTGAAGTAAGGTCTTGTCATTTTAGTAACCTATTGAACCGGAAGATTGATAGTCGGTATCATATACAGGTTCAAGTTCACTGAACATAAGACCCAGGTTGTATTCAACCATAGTCCCATCTTCATACGTCATATAAGTTCCAAGAGGTGTGTAGCTCGTCTGACAGGAGAGGAGAGCACACTCTTTGATTTGGTTCAATCCATCATGTTCTTCACCACCTTTGAGGTATTTTATGAGGAATGTATTGGGGGCTTTTAGGAAAGCATTCCCATCTTGTTTTATTGGAGCCATATTCTTTTTAAAGAAATTAATAATTCCTTTAATTTGAGTTGCATCTGCCGAGTTTCTGGCAATTAACTTGAAATTAAAGGAGAACGGTCTCAATTGTGGTGAAGTGAAAAGAAGTTCCACATTGGGATTGAGAATAGCACCAGTTCTTCCTTGAAGATTTTGAATTCCAAGAATTTTTTCTGCCATCATAGCTATGACTGTATCCCTATTTTCCCCTTCGGCGTATTTTTTGACTTTTGACTCAAAGTTTTTCCCAAAAGATTCTTTGTCACCACCAAGAATAGCATCTTTGGCCAGCCCCAGGGCATCCTTAGAAATTGCATCCAACGATCCTGGAGACCAATCAACCGAATTGACATCTGAAATGGGTCCAGAAATGGGAAGAACTGCAACTCCCTTTTGACTTCTTGAACCAGAAGATCTGGATGCTAATCCCTCACCACCAATTCCAGAAGCTACATATTCAACGGCTGTAAATTGAATTACATCTTGTTGAGCCAAACTTAAGTCTGCTGGGTACTTTAGATATCCACCACCAGATCCACTGGAAGATGTGGTTGAATAACCATTTCCATCATCATTGGTTGGAGTAGATCCACTTTGTACATCAGATTGTTCTAATGTTTCTTTATTTTCGTCCAATAATGTTGAAGATTTAATGGGGTCCAGTCCAGCATTAATGGATGTTTTTATTGAAGCATCTTTGATTATTTTTGTATTTTCATCAAAAGCAATCTTTTCTATATCAGTGAGATTAGCACTCTCTAGAGGAGTAAATTGTTTGGTTTGGGAATCGTATGTTCCCAAAGATGGAAATTGACCAAATGCACCACTTCGGTATATTTGAGTTATTCCGGTGTCTGCATTGACAACATTTGACAACAATCCACCAACTCCAGGTATAGTGTATTGATTTTTTCCTGGTTCTCCGTAAGTTCCTGCCATCGGATACTTTTTTATCTATTTAGTTCTGAATTTTGCATATGGTAATGAACGAAGATAACTAATCTCATTTGACTTCACTAAATGAAGTGCTCCGACAACCTCAATCCAAGTATAGTTTTTCATTTTTCCCCAGTGATAGTTAAATCCTTTAAAACCCCATCGTTGTATTTCAGTTACGGCAACTAAAGGATGTTCATCGTATTGAATACCTTTTGTTTTGGGGTAGTATATAAAGGTATAGTAGTTTCCTGGATCTGGAACATATTCAATCTCATTAAACACCTCCATAATACTCATCATAATCAAGTCGGCATCTTCAGACCCATCTAACTTCTTTTTGAGTTCAGATACTCTGGATTTTTGAATGTCTTGTCCGAAACCTTGTGCCATTATCGGATGCCTAAGTTGTCTTCTGTAATTATCTTGAACTCAATCATTCTATCCTTACACCATTCTTCTGCTGCTGCCCACTTTGCCTGGTTCATAGCATAAGTCTTCACTTCATTGATGTAAGTTCTTACTCTTTTCTTACTTGACTGAACAGGTGGAATAGTTTGTCTTTTTGGTTTCACTTCAATCACATACTTCTTAATCTCACCAGATTGCTCACGAACTTTGATAATGAAATCTGGAAAGTATCTTCTGACTCTACTGGTAGTTGGATCAAAGTAAGGTATGAAGAACTCTTCACTCCCATACTCCAGTATGTTTTCATTTCGATCACACCACTTCATAAACTTAAGTTCCCACGAAGAACGATAGATAATGTTCTTTGGGTCACCCAGATACTTTTGTGGGTTTTGTGGGTGAAAGTGCCCCTGATTGTATTTTCCGTCACGAGCCATTATACATAGTATATCGGGTCAAATAGTATTTATAGATGTCTTCTACAAAACCACAACCTGTTAAGATGTATCAGGTTAAGGAAAAACTTCTTAGACCTGCATTAACATCCACTTTTGAGTGTTATATTCCAAATCCAAACATTTCTGGAGTTCAGTTTTATGACTCTGAACTTCTCTCTTTTTCATGCTATGAGGCATCTCTTCCCGGATCAAATTTGTTGGCACATGAGGCAACGGATGATCATACTGGAGTTACTGAGAAATTTGCCTACAGAAAAAACTATGATGGTGCAATTGATTTGAGTTTTTATGTGGATCATAGAGATACTCAGGGATATAAAACTATCTTATTTTTTGAATCTTGGATGAGATATGTCACCAATGATAGTAGTGTCAATAAGAATTCAAACTTCAGTTATCGAGTAAAATATCCAGATGAACCTGGAACTGGATACAGAAAAGAATTGTATATAACCAAATTTGAAAGAGACTTCAAGGGAGATTTGTTAGTTTATAACTTCCTCAAGGCTTTTCCAATAGCTATGAGTTCAATGCCCGTCTCATATTCAAACTCTGATCTTCTAAGATGCAGAGTTACATTCAGTTATGATAGATATGTTATCAAATCTGAAGGTCAGTTTTTGGAGAATTCTTTTGATATTGATAGAACTGGATCATTTGCTTCTGTATCCGAAAATCTATCAAAAAACCCTCTCTCAGGATCGGCACCAGATTCAATAATAAGATCCACTTCAACAAATCTTTTCTAAATAATCTTACTGAAACCACTATAGGATATTATGCCTTTACCTAAGATTTCTACGCCAACTTATGAACTTGAGTTGCCTTCAAATGGAAAGAGAGTTAAATATAGACCATTTCTTGTAAGAGAAGAGAAACTTCTTGTTCTTGCAATGGAATCTGAGGATCCGAAACAGATTACCAATGCTATCAAAGCCGTCATCAAAAATTGTATTGAGACTAGAGGAATTCGTGTTGAATTACTTCCTACTTTTGATATTGAGTTTCTTTTCCTGAATATTAGAGGAAAATCGGTCGGTGAAGAAGTTGAGTTGAATATTATTTGCCCAGATGATGGTGTAACCTCTGTTCCGGTCAAGATTCTTCTGGACGATATTCAAGTCATTAAAGATCCAAAACATAATAATAAAATTAAACTGGATGATTCTTTGATGATGGAAATGAAGTATCCATCATTAGATCAGTTCATCAAGAGTAATTTTGATTTTAGTGGTGATAATGTGATGAATCAATCATTCGATTTGATTTCTTCTTGTATTGATAAGATTTATAGTGAGGATGAAGTTTGGGACACTTCAGATGTAACAAAGAAAGAACTTGAAGAGTTTCTTGATCAAATGAATACAAATCAATTCAAACAGATTGAAACCTTCTTTGAGACAATGCCAAAACTTTCACATACGATCAATGTGAAAAATCCAAACACTGGAGTTGATAATGAGATTGTATTGGAGGGACTGGCAAGTTTTTTCGCATAGGAATGGTCCATATGGACCTTGAGAATTACTTCAAACTCAACTTTGCACTACTTCAGTATCATAAATGGAGTTTAACGGAGATTGAGGGAATGATACCTTGGGAAAGAGACATTTATGTTGGACTTCTCAAGGATCATCTCGAAGAAGAGGAACTGAAACATAAAACTGCAAGTGGAGTTTGACTTATAAATACTCAAAAGAGTTTGTATTAGGATGGACGCCAAATCAATTGACGAAAGAATTCTAAAAATACTTGGCATTTCGGATACTTTTGATTTGGATGATGAAACTTACTATAGCCTTCTTCGGGAGGCTATGGTAAGAGGTGCCAATACACTCTCATTAGAAGAGATGTCACTTCTCGCTAATGAAAGAAAGAGAGTAAAAACTACATTTGAACAGAAACAGAAAAAAATAAGTGCTCAATCCATTTCTAGACTTGGGAGTATCGTAACTAAAACATCTTCCTCCATTGGATCTGGGATTTTGGCCCTGTCCCAAAAAGTCAATCAACAGCAGGTACAGTCAGATGTTCAACAACAAGTAGTACCTCAGAAACAACCTATAGATCAAGATCAACTTACTGAGTTGAATAAAACACTGTCTTCAATACTGAATACAGTAAATGCTTTATATCAATTTGAAATTAAGAAGTCTGAAGAGGCGTCTCGGTTCGCTCAACAAAAAGCAAGAGAATCCAGAGAAGAGGACTTAGAAAGTAAAGAAAACATAGGACAGAAGGTCACAGAACAATTTCAGAAAGTTATCTCTCCACTTCAAGGTATCTTAGATAAGATATTCCAATTCATTACATTTATTTTCCTTGGAAAGGTATTTTTACAATTTGTTGATTGGATAAAAGATCCAAAAAATCAAGAGAAAATAGAATCTCTTGGAAGATTTCTCAAAGATTTCTGGCCACTTCTACTTGCTCTTTACATAACACCATTCAGAAAGTTTATCTTTACTCTTACGGGAAAACTTTTTGATATTGCTGCACGATTGAGTAAGAGAGCTCTCGGTCCAGTTTTTGCTAGAATTGGTGGATTTCTTACTAGAGTCATGGCAAAAATGCCGTGGCTGGCAAGACTTGGTGGATTCTTATCAAGACTATCAAAATTCCTCCCAGGACTTCAGACAGCCTATGGAATTGGATTGGGAACATACAGGGCCACTCAGGGTGATACTTTTGGAGCTGCTTTAGGATACGCACAAGCAGCTCCAGGCCCGATTGGTTGGATAGCCATGGCTCTGGATTGGCTACGGGGTGGATTTGGATTTGCTACTGGTGGATTAGTGTCTGGACCTAAGGGTATTGATAAGGTTCCAGCCTATCTGACAGAAGGTGAAGTTGTTATGAATAAACAGGCTGTGGATGCAGTTGGAGCTGAGATATTCTTGGCCTTGAATAGACTTTATGGTGGTCCTGGTGCAAATAAACCTAAGAAGTCAAGGTTCAATACTGGTGGATATGTTGGAAATGATGTGCCCTTAGTCAATCAGAAGGCATTTCAAATTTATCAAAGACTTGTTGGTCAGGGACTTTCACTGAACGCGGCAAAGGGAATTGTCGCTAACATTGGAGTGGAGACTGGATATACCTACGACCCATCAACTGTTCAACGTGGGGGTGGCCCGGGAAGAGGTTTGGTTCAATGGGAGACTGGTGGAAGATTTGATAAGGATAGAATCAATTTAATGTCATTTGCCAAATCTAGAGGAACTGACTGGAATGATATGAACACTCAGGTGGATTTCATCATTCACGAACTCAATACTCATCCAGAGTATATGAAGGTAAAACAGTTACTCAATCGAGCTAAGAGTGTTCAAGAAGCTACTGAAATCTTCTTGAGAAAGTATGAAAAGGCCGGAACTCCTCACACGAAAGATAGGATGGAGGTTGGCAAACAGTTTGAATCCTATATTGCACAGAAAAAGGAAAAATCTGGGGATCAATCAAAGGAAGAAAAACCAATAGCAAAACCAAGTCCGTCACAATCAACACCAACATCAAAACCAACATCAAAAC
>Ga0099848_1000446_pt1 | contig 19465 bp, 45 predicted proteins | sample CB_VirMetaG_3_FD_78179 | JGI IMG/M metagenome (GOLD analysis project Ga0099848, IMG submission 78179) | Freshwater to marine saline gradient viral communities from Chesapeake Bay - CB_1508_1S Viral MetaG | ecosystem: Environmental > Aquatic > Marine > Coastal | place: USA: Chesapeake Bay...
TCCCAAAATCGAGGACATAATTTTGGCACAGCTGATTTAGATAATACTATATTTGATATTTGTAAAGATTTAAAAGTAAAATGGTTATGTAAAACTTCTACTGATGTTATTTTACAACCTGAAATATTAAACCTCCATATCCAAGAAGCTGATTTTTACTATGTAAATGGAATTGGGTTTGGTGGAATGGTAAAATATAATTTTGATGATGAAAGAATTATTAATGAAGACTTTTACCCTCAAACAAATTTTTATTTTATAAATGTATCTAAAACTGATTATTTAACAGATAAAAATTATATTGATAAAACTTACAATCAAATTCAATCCTTAGAAAACTATAATGGTAAAATTTGGGAGTATATCGAAGGATGGTCTTGTGAAGATTTTTTAAAAAATTGTATTAAAAGAAACAATTTAACCAAGTATCATTTGGTTTCAGAAAAAAAATATCGTACATTATTAAAGTTTATTAAAGACAATCAAATACATGATTGTAGCCATAAAAATATAATGATTGAAGGTATATGTCATTTCCAAAATCCTGATCAACAAGTAGTAGTCATATGAAAATAATATATAGAATATCAGATGCAGGTTATAATAAAGTAAAACCTGGTTATATAAATAATCAAAAATGTTTAGTTAACGCATCCTGGGCCTTTCAAGATGCTGATTGGTTTATCATAGCTGATAATACTTCCCCCGAAACTGATGCTATGATAGAAGAATGGAAAAATGATAATTCTATAGTTGAAAAAGTATCTGTAGGACATGGTGCTGGGACTTTTAATTTAGCTTTAAATAAAGCTCTTACCTATAACGATAATGAAATTGTTTACTTTATCGAAAATGACTACCTCCACAAACCAGAATCACAAAAAATATTAGAAGAAGGAATTAATTTAGGGGCATCATTTGTTTCTTTATATGATCATCCTGACAAATACTTATCCCCTAGTAAAGGCGGCAACCCTTACTGTGAGGGGGGAGCAGAAGATACTAGGGTTTATTTAACAGATTCCTGTCACTGGAAAATTACTAACAGTACAACTATGACATTCGCAGCTAAAGCTAGTACCTTAAAAAGAACAGAACACATTTTAAGAAAACATACCTCGGAGTCTCATCCAAATGATTTTCAAATGTTTCTAGAATTAAGAAAACATAATGAATTATTAATAACCCCATTGCCAGGGTATTCAACCCACGGAGAAACTGCCTGGTTATCACCTTTAACAAATTGGTCAAAAATATGAAAACATTACAAAATATTTTCGAAAAACATTCTTTACAATCTCAAGGAAAAGCAGCATATGGAGCTGGACATGGGGATAAGGGAACAGTTCATAGCTACATTAAAGAATATGATACTTTATTTTCACCCTACAGAAATAAAAATATTAATTTTCTAGAAATTGGTTTAGCTTATGGTGAATCTCTAGAAATGTGGTATGAATACTTTTCAGATAAATCAAAAATCTATGGAGTAGATGTTCATACAACTGAAATAGGTCCTTATTTAACAGATGAAAGATTTGACATTAGTATTGTAGATGCTTCTAGTCCCCTTATTAAATCTTATTTTACAGACGTAAAATTTGATATAATTGTGGATGATGGAAGCCATTTATTAGATCATCAAATTACTACTTTTAATTTGTTGAAAGATCATATGAATGAAGGAGGTATTTATGTTATTGAAGACGTATCTAAGTTAGATCAAGTAAAGGAAAAATTTATTTCATTAAGTAAAAATTGTGAAATAATTGATCTTAGAAAGAAAAAAAACAGACACGATGATGTATTAATTGTTTATAAATTTTAATAATGATAAGTATAATAATCCCAACGTATAGGAACCCTCAATATTTAGATCTTTGCCTTAAGTCTGCAATTGATAACCAAGCTAATAAAAATCAAATTATAGTAGCTGTAGATGGGTTTATTGAGGAAAGTAAAAAGGTTTTAGATAAATACTTGGATAGTATTAATATCCTAGACTTAGGAGAAAACAAAGGTATGCAAATGGCTCTTAATTTAGCTGTTATGAATGCTACTAATGAAATTATTTTTATAGTAAATGATGACAATGTTTTTTGTAAAGATTTTGATTTAGTAATTGAAGACACCCTAAAAAATAAAGAAAGAAGTGTATTAACTATAAACCAAATAGAACCAACAGGCCCTGGAATATTTAACTTCCCAGTGAAAGATTTAGGACAATCCCCAGAAATTTTTGATTATGAAGGTTTTATTAAGTATGCTGATTCTATTAAAACTGATTCTTTAACAGTAGACGGAGGTATTTTCCCATTTGCTATGTACAAAAAATACTACATGGCTGCTGGTGGGTTTGACACCATGTATCAATCTCCGTTTATTTGTGATTGGGATTTCTTTTTAAAATTAGAATTAATGGGGTTAGGATTTTCAAGAACCCATAATGCTCACTTATACCACTTTGGAAGTACAGCTACTAAAAATGGTAAAGAATCTACTAAGTTTAGAGCTACAGAAGGCCCAGCTGCTGAGATGTTTTCATATAAATGGGGCACCCCACCTAGATTGTATGAAAATAATTCCCATAGTCCCAAAGGAAATACTATTAGGGGAATAAGTTTTTAAATATTTATAACTGTTCCCCCATAAACACTAATTAAAAAACCTCACAATATGAAAAATAAAAATCAAGAAATTTTAAAAAGAGAGGTTACACACATAGAATTAATTTGGGAAGATCAAGAAGATTTACTAAATTTAGCTAGTAGTGATCAATTTAAAACTTTTATTTTAGAAGAATCTTTAAAGGCTATTGTTGATTCTTTAGAAAACAAATTAGAAAAAGCAGAGCTATTTAATATACTTAATATGGCTGCTATAATTGAAATTAAAAAATCTCAATTTAAGCCTGTATTAAATAAAGTTTTAGAATTATTTTTAAGTAATGAAGAATATGAAAGATGTTCTGAATTAAAAAAACTAATAAAAAAATACAAATTATGAAGTATAAATTTTATTCTAAAAAAGATTCAAGTAAAGAAGCATTGAATGTATTCACAGCTCTTAATTTGGAAGAAGCTTATCAAGTTGCTAGTAAAACTAAAAACCTTACATTAGAAAAATTTAAGGAGTTATTTAAAGTTGAAAAAATATAAAATGGAAGACACAACAGGACATGATAAAGATTTAAATGATCTATTTAAAATAATCCTGGGTACTGATGTTACTATTAAGGATAATATGAGTCAAGCAGAAGAAGAAGTGTTTAAAACATTTATAGAAAAATTAGATACCTCATTTCGAACAGAAAACAAAGTTTTTGAAGAAGGTGGAATTGACTTATCTAAAATTACAGATGGTCTTTGGTTTGTAATTGAAAATGTTATGGGAATGGTTTATGGTGAAGAAGCTAAAGAATTAGTTTTTTGGTATGTTTATGATAGATTTAACCCTGATGGAAGTATTGTTCCTTTAGAAGGGCCAAATGGGAAAACCTTTTTAATTAAGAATCCTAATGATCTTTGGGGTTTCATTAAATATAAATCTAATAAATAGGTTGGTTTTTTAACCTTATTTTTGTATATTTACGGAATAGTTTATACTTATACCGTAAAAACGCAATTATTAATAAAATGGAGCTAAAAATGATCCCTTGCATAGCCTGCAAAGAACCCATGCCTGAGTTAAGACTAACTAAATATGGGTATAGATCTTGTGTTAATTGTTCTACAGTAGGTGCTTATAGAGCAGTTACAACAACCGGTGGAGAAGGAGACCATACTTGGAATGATATTCAAATTATGACTCCATCACAAGCTGAAGTATATGAAAGCAACTTAGGGAAAAAAGCTAAATTCGATTCATATAAAAATACAGATGCCTAAACCAAACCCTCTAACTAAAGAACAAATATTAGCCGCCATAGCTAAAACCAAATCAAATATGGCCGCTGCTAGATATTTAGGGGTATCTTATCAGCATTATAAAAAATGGGCTAAATTTTATGAAAGCGATACACATGATAGCTTATTCAATCAACATCTAAACCAATCAGGGGTTGGTATACCTAAGTTTTTAAAATCCAATGGAAAAGAACCAGCACTATTAGATATAATAGAAGGTAGAGCTAATGCTGCTTCATTTACTCCTGAAAAAATAAAATACCGATTAATAACTGAAGGGTATTTAGAAGAAAAATGTGCTAGTTGTGGATTCCAAGAACGAAGAGTTTTAGATTATAAAATGCCCTTGCTTCTTAATTTTAAGGATAATAATAAAAAGAATTACAAACTAGATAATATTGAACTTCTTTGTTATAATCATTATTTCCTAACAGTAGGAGATATTTTTACAGACAAACAAATTGAGGGGATAGAAGATCACAAATCTGTAAATAAAGGTAAGGTTGATTGGGAGGTTGATGAATACCATTTACAGCGTTTAAAAGAATTGGGATTGGGTGATGATGAAGAAGATGATTTGAATATAATTTCAAGACTATGATAAATTTTTCAGACAGACTTTGGATCTCCCAAGAAAGATGGGGACAATGGCATAAAAGCAAACCCTGGTGCTGGTATGACCCAGATTGTGTAAAAGTAGATGATTGGGGATACCTTCATTTAGAAACCCATAAACATCCAAAACAATTTGGAGATATTGAGTCTACTTATGGAGTAGGTTTAGTATCAAGTGTAGAAGATTTTGATTATGGTTATTTTGAAATTGAATGTAAATTACCCTCAGGACCTAAATTATGGCCAGCATTTTGGATGTGGAGTGGTCCTTGGCCTCCTGAAATTGATGTTTTTGAAGGTTATACTGATAATAGACAAGGATATTTAAAATTTAATAGATTTAATCCATTAGGATGGTGGAATTTACCTTCTAATATTTGGACCCATAAAAACGAAAATGGGGGAGCAATAAACTTGCAACCTAGAACAGGATTTTCAGGATTTAAAGACCCAACAAAGAATTTTATAAAATATTCATGTTTGTGGACTGAGGATCTTATAGAAATTAAACATAATGGGTATGTTGTTAGAACCATTACAGACCCTAAGGTTTTAAAATACTTTAAAGGTAAAAAAATGAATGTAATAATTAATAATCACTTCCAACCTTACCCCCCAGAAGGTGAAAATTATAGTGATTTTATTATTAAATATTTTAAGTATGAGAAAATCTAGAAATATAAAAAAGTCTAAACATGATAAAATTGTTAAAGACTATGATAAACAAAAAGAAAAACATTTAGAGCGTTTGGCTACTAAAATGTTAAAGGACGAAGAAAGAATTAATAAATTAAAAGATAAACCCATTAAAGGGGATTTTTTTGATAAATTTTAAATATTATGAAACTTTACAAATACAATCCAACTACTCTACAATATGTAAAAGTTCCCTATTTGTACAACATTTTTAAAACAGTTGTTCTCACTTTTGGTGCTTCACTCCTTTTAGGAGGTATAACCCCATTAAAAACAGAATACATTACAGATACAGAATCTGTTATTCTAATTCAAGATCAAAACGAATTTACTGAAGAAAAATTGGTTGACTTGATTGATAAATTAAATTTTAAATTCCCCCATATTGTTCTAGCTCAAGCTAAACTTGAAACTGGAAGATTTGAGAGTAAAATATTTAAAGAAAATAATAATTTATTTGGGATGAAAGAAGCCCGAGTAAGAATTAATTTAGCTAAAGGAACCCAACATGGCCATGCTTACTATGATAATTGGGAAGAAAGTGTTTTAGATTATGCTTTTTGGTATTCTAATTATGCTTCTCAGTGTAAAACTGAAAAACAACTTTATAGGTTGTTAGATAGGCAATATGCTGAAGCTGATCAATATGTATCATCATTAAAACATATTGTTCTAACCGAAAATCTAACAGAAATTTTTAATTAAATGGCAAAACCAACAATAACTCTTTACAAGCATAAGCCAAAGGTTTCACGTCCTGGGGTTCATGCTAAAACTAAAACAAGTAGAAGTAAAAATTCTACCAATTATAAAAAACCCTATAGAGGACAAGGAAAATAAATTAAATTAAAACGTTATGAGTAAAAATTCCCCCCAACAAAACTACCAAGCATTGAAAGAATGGATTGAAGCAATGAAAAAGAAAGGTAGTATTAAGACTAAAAAGAAATCTCAACCTTTATACTAACAGTGACGGACACTAATAAACATACAACCATTCATAAAAAAACATCTCAAATAAATTATTTTGAGGGGTTTGATGATGAAATACTAATTGAAATGGCTATGTATTACCCACATCAATTTAAAATGATGTGTATGTTAATTAGTTTAGATTTGCAAGCTGAAAAAGAAAGTTATGGTAAAAATATTAGTAATAGGAGAGACTTGTGTTGATAAATTTATCTACTGCAAAGTAAACCGCTTATCCCCAGAAGCCCCAGTCCCTGTACTTAATCCACTTTATACTACTACAAATTCTGGCATGGCTGGGAATACTGTTGCTAATGTTAAAGCATTAGCCCCAGATTATTATACTATGTCTTTAAGCCAACGTGAATCTATTACTAAAACTCGTTATGTAGAAGAAAAATCAAATCATATGTTTCTTCGAGTAGATGAGGGTGAAGACAAAATTACTCCATTTAGATGGACTTTAGATTATGATCTTATGGTGGGTCAAGCTGATATTGTAATTGTAAGTGATTATGATAAAGGATTTTTATCTAATAAAAACCTAAAAGAAATTGCTCGTAAATCAAAATTATCTATTTTAGATAGTAAACGAAAGTTAACAAATGACATAACTAAACATTTTACATTTATAAAACTAAACGAATTTGAATCTAAACAAAACCCAGATTTAAATTTAGATAATGTAATTATTACTTTAGGCAAACAAGGGGCAAAATACCAAAACACCACCCATGAATCCCCTAACCCACAGGATACAATTGATGTATCGGGGGCAGGTGATACTTTTACTGCTGCTTTTATAATTGAATATTTTAAACATAAAGATATAGGAGAAGCCATATGGTGGGCCAATGAAAAAGCATCAGAAGTAGTTTCTCGAAGAGGCGTGGTTACCCCAGAATAGTTTCGTATATTTACACATAAGAAATAAAGGTTATGGCACTTTGGAAATTTAGCAATTTAAATAAATACGGAACACTTAGGAGCCGTATTATTTACCGTCCTGATAATGAAGCATTTAGTTATAACCCTCGTGGTTTAGGTAAATTCGTTGCAGTAAGACGCTTTAAATACACATATGAACACACTCTTCTCCCACCTGGTCTGTTTATAGATCAAAAAGGAGATAAATATATTGTTCCTACCTGGCAAAAAGTCCACCCTGAAACAACATTAAATGATATTGAATGGATAAAACCTGAAAAGGTAGAACCTAAACAAGAACCTGAAACATGGAAGTTCAAATCATCTTCAAGTGATGTAACTTACACAGTTAGAAAAGTAGGAGTTAATTACAAATGTAATTGCCCAGGGTTTTATAGAGCATTTGATCGTCGTTGTAAACACATTAAACAAGTAGAAAATGAACAGAGGTAGACCAGCAGAAGCTACTGAACGTCCTAGTAAGCGTAAGTATGTTTATCATGAAGTACCAACTAAGCCTGAGTTAGGTGAAACAACAACTTGGTATTATGATGATGATATTCATAAAAATGGCCCTTATAAAGTAGAAGTCACAGGACCTAAAGGTTTCAAACCCCCTAAAGTAAAAATAGACAAAAAACAAAATTATGGGGGAATGCCTATAGTAATGGTATTCAAAACTTCAAATCGTTCAAATGCTAAAACAAAAATGAAAGTTTGGAGAAATACTAATGTTGATTATATTCTCTCAGAAGCAAAACTTCCAGGTGTTCCCGATAATGCTATTATATTAGAAGTTGGAGTAGGTGAAAATTTTATCGAAAGGTATCAACTTAAGTATAATTTGTAATATTTATAAGCAAACAATAAAACAAGTACAATGGCAACAAGAGCAATGATAAGTTTTTTAGATGGTAGAGTGTTAACTACCACTTATAACCATTATGATGGTTATCCTGATAACTTAGGAAAAGGATTAGACAACCATTACAGTGAACCTAATGAAGCCTTAAAAGTAGCTTCAACAGGTTATATTTCATACCTAGATCCTGAAACAGGTGATATTAATTCAAAATATGATGAACCCGCAGACGAAATTATTCTACCAGACGATTGGGAAGAAGCAATGTTGAAAATTGCTGAAGCAGCTGATGAAATGGGTGCTGATTATGTTTATGTTTATAATCCTGAAAATTTTGAATGGATTAACGCTTCATTAAGTGGTGGAACTAGAAAAGCATCTGAAAAATTAGCGATGGGATTAAATTCTCTTAAAGGTGACTTTGACCTCTCCCTATCAAACCCTCCATCATCTCCAGATCAATACACAGAAGGATACAGTAAAAAGTGGCAAAATTTTATTTCTGAAAGCCGAGCAATAGATGATCAATGGACAGTATATGTAAAATCATTAGTAAATGATATTAGATTAAATGGGATTGATCAATATGCGGGTTGGGATGAAGGTGATTTTCAAGAAGATTTTGAAAACTATATCAACGATAAATTGGATTTATAATGTCAAGTGATTACGAATTATGTACTTGCCCCGATTGTGCTTGTGAAACTATAAGTGAATGCAAAGCAACTTGTATAACAAATAATCAATGTGATTGCTGTAAAGAAAAATAAAGAAAATGCGTGGGGGATTTGGTTCCCCCACCTTTTGTTCGTATATTTACGGCATAGAAATAAAGGTTATGTATATGTTTAAAAAAGAAAATCAAGATTTATTTATTGCCCTTGCTAGTATTTTGAATACTAAAGGTGCTAACCTCGCTATGGAAAGTGATTGGGATCACTGGAAAGAACACAAAGAATTTAAACACACTAATGTTCCTTATATTGGTAGCGGCCATTATATGGGTAATGAAGGTTTTTATTTTAAAGCCGATCGCAATTTCTTTGGTATTAGTTTAGATGAACTCAAAAATAGTTTTCCAATTAACATTGATGGTTACAAATTTGAGTGTGTTAGTGTTAGTGAATATGAAGTTGAATATGATGATGACCGAAGTTGGCCTGAAAGTATTGGATTTGTAATTACTAAAAACGGAAAAAATGTGCTGTAAATTTGGCTTTTCAGGAGAAGGGTCGTATATTTACGCGTAAATGAGAAATGATGGTTATGAACATGATTAACAAAATCAATTTTAAAGCACTTACCGGGATGGTAGTAGCTTTTTATGTTGCTTATATTACAGCAACCGGTGAAATTCTTAATTATACTAAATTTGAAGACCCTCTTAATGAGATGGTATTCTGTGCTTTGGCTCTTGTATTAGGAGTTGGGTGTATGATGAGTATTAAAAAATAAAATCATGATTAGAGAAAAACAACCTCAAAGTGAAATTGTCATTGATTTGACAGGACCCCAAGGAAATGCATTCTTTCTTTTGGGAACTGCTAAGAATCTTACCAACCAATTAGGTTTAAATTGGACTAACATTCAGAATGAAATGACATCTGGGGATTATGAGAATTTACTTCAAGTGTTTGATAAGTATTTTGGAGATTTTGTAATTTTAGAACGATAAATAAAATAAGAGTTATGTTTGAAAATGAAGTATTTTGGAAAGAAAGTTTTAATGGGGAGCAAGCTCAAGGAGGAATTTTCTTTCGTTCATTTGATTTAAATAAATTCCTTAAGAAAGTTGAGGAAAGTGAAAATGGAGGAGAAGTAGTAGGAATCCGTTTTGAAGATAATAATCTAGAAGTAATCATTAAAAAATAGTTATGTCAAAAGTAGAAAAATCATTTATTACGCCTAAGTGGCTTGTAATCAAATCAATGTATGAAGCTGGAACCAACGGCTCAGATGAATATGGTTCCAATTTTGAAATTGGAGGTGAATTGGATGAATTGTGCGATGAATTTATTGATATGATTGGTGAAATTACTCATCAAAAGGGGTTTGATTACATTGCTGAAGGTGTGCATCTCAATTTATGGAAAGAGCGTATTTGGTCTCTAGTAGAAAATGCTGGTTTGCTTCCTAACATTGCTTGGAAGGATGATCTAGAAAATGAAGTTGAAGATACTTGGAATCAAGAAGATAACGAGTTTGAGTATAATATTGAAGATCACGAACACGAAGCTTATGGATGCTAATTTAAAAGAACGTCTTTATAGAGAATTAATGCAAGTCCTAATATCTTTAGAAGATGGAGATATTAGAGGAGGAAAAGCTGAACTTGAAAGTATAATTAATCGCATAAAATTTAATCAATTTTGAACTTAACACCAAAGTCAAACCGACGTAATCTACAACCAATTTATGACTCAATTGTTGAAGCATATAGTCGAGGTAGTTTAGATGAAATGAAACGAATGGCTTATGAGTTTGTAATAGAACTACGAACTGATAAAGTTAAGGCTTATAAATTTAATGAATCTATCAAAAACATTAAGATAAAAGATAAACTATTAATGTTTGTAACTAATCTTCATATGCAAGATTCTAAAGAAACAGCATCTCGATGAATTTAAAAGATTTATTTATTGGAGCCTTTTTGTATTTTATAGGTCAATTAATTACTTATTGGCAATTAAATGGACAATTTATTTGGGAGTGGGCTAAACAAAGACCTTTTTTACTTTCTCTTTTAGGTATTCCAATATCATACATTTTTATTATGGCTACTAAGTATGCCGTGAGTGGGTTTAATGGAGAAATGTGGCCCCAACGTTTTATAGGATTTGCAACAGGGATGATTGTATATGCTTGGGGAACAAGTTATTATTTTAATCAATCTATTGATATGAAAACAGGAGTAAGCTTGGCTTTAAGTTTATTGCTTATTATTATTCAAGTGTTTTGGAAAACAACTTAAAGCTTTCTTTTCTACATACAACACATTTTTAATACGTATATACAATGATTAATAGTTATATTAAGTATGTCAATGACAATGCTTATATTGTTAAGCGTGAAACTCCTATACATAATTTTATACATAAAAATACTAATCAAATTGATATGGAATTGCTAGCAAGCTATAGGGATTGGTTAGGTTGTGACCATGTTTTAAGATCTCAAACGCATTTTTTATTTTGTGAAACTATACAAGACGCCGAAATTCTAGTTGAAAATGTCTAAACTTAAGTATGAAGATTGGATCGATGAGGATCCTTTTCACCCTTGCCTAAAGTGTGGAGAAGAAGACTTCACCATGGATATGACTTCAGGCCTTTATACCTGCGCCAACTGTGGGGAGCCTCTTATTGCCCCTAAAGAACCTTTTAAACCTCTGAAGAAGCTAAAGAAAAAAGCACGCTTTGAGGATGACTGGGAATAAGAGTTGTGGGCTTAATATTTATAACCAAAAAATATGCTATTACCCGAAGGATATAATAAATTAGGCGTAGACCCTACTATCACAGACTTTTTCAAATGGAGAGCAATGGGTAAATGCACTGTCCAGGATGTTGGGACGGTTTGGATTGGGGGAACTACTTCTAGGTGGAATAATTCATATGCCTCTCAGCAACCTTCAAATCAGCAGGGTCAAGTAGCTCAAGGTATAAATGATTACAAATCAGGGTATTGGGTAGGAAATGCCCAAGTACATGGTCACCCAACTGCGTACTATCAGGATGTTGCAATGTGGTTTGTTGGCGATTGGATTGGTTCAAATTTTTTACAAGATACACTTAATTTACCTTATTTTACAACATTGGGTAATACTCCTGCTTCAATTACGGACAGAGACGTATTAGTAAAACAGTTATACGATGCGGGGATGTATTTTTTAAATCAAGGAAATACACCCCCAATTAATGTTAATGTTTTGTTAAATTATGAATACGATCAAAGTGAATGTTGGGATGGGGGTACAACTGTTTTTGATAGAAGCTTACTTACAAATAACTCTTCAGGAGGACCTTATGATGGTGATGTAACTAATAATCAAGGGTGGGGTGATGAATTAACCCCATGGCAAGGTGTATTTCCTCACAATGGAACAGCATACATCCAAATCCCTGCAAGTATATCCCCATCAGGCAATCAATTAACTCACGAATACTGTGGGGTTGGGTCTTTAAATAGTACTAGGTATATTTCTGACGCTAGAAATGGGATTGGGACTTGGTTTTTAACAAATTACTCCGGTTATGAAATTAATTGGAACGGTCAAAATACTGTTAATCTTAGTGGGAGGATTGTAAATAAACACCACGTAGTAGCAACAGGAGATTCAGATACAAATACTTCAAGAATTTACTTTGGGGATTCAAGTTTAGGTTACTCTGGGCTGGTGGGTAGTGGAGGTTGTACCACAAATATGGTAGACATAGGAACAAATTTTGTTATAGGAGCTAGATATACTTTTTCAGGGAAGTGGGATGGTTCTATGGCTTGTTATAGACTTTGGGATGGTGTGCTCACCGCTGATCAAGCAGAAATTTGTTACCTACACAATAAGTGGAGAATACAAATATCGTAATAAAAATTTGGCTTTTCAAGGAAGGGTTCGTATATTTACCCTGTAAATGATGAGATAATTAATAAAGGTTATGAAAGTTAAAATAAAAGTTCAAGCACAGTATTTCGAGAATTATAATGTTGATGCCGATGGTTTCAACAATTATGGTGATAAAAAGCCACATTGGAAACCTAAAGGTGGTCAGGAATTCATTTTCCCAGTTGATAGTGATTGGGCAATGTATGTTGATAGAGGTGAGATGGTTGAGGCCATTGATCAGATGCTTGCCAATCAGAGCAATGTTGCTTGTAAGTATGAGTATGTTGGTCATGAGGTTGATTTTGGTGAGCCAATAGTTCTTGAAGGTCTTGAAAAGATTCGTGAAGAAATATTTGGAGAAGCCAAATAGAGTTCGTATATTTACCCGTAAAGTTGCGAAATGAAACGGATATTATATTTACACGGTTTAGAAAGTCACCAAGGGGGTGAAAAAGTCGACTTCCTAGCTCAAGAAAATTATGTTTTAGCCCCCGAAATGGATTACACCCGTAAAGATTTGTTTACTAAAATGATTGATTTGGTTGAGCACTTCGATCCAGATGTGATTGTTGGCTCTTCAATGGGTGGTTATTTTAGTTATTTGTTAGGTGGTTTATTTAAGAAGAAGGTTGTTCTCTTCAATCCTGCCTTGCACAGCAGGGCATTTGATCCTAAAGTTAGTAAATTTGCAAATCATCATTATCCTGATGAGATAGTAGTGGTTCTTGGTGAGGAAGATGTTGTCATTCCACCTCAAAAAACCCTAGATTATTTGAAAGATCAGCTTGCAGGAAGGTCTGTGAAAACTCATGTGGAAAATATCAAAGACATGGGCCACAGAATGAATATTGCTGTATTCCGCGATATGTATAATAAGCATATCAAATAAAATTATTTATAAATGAAAGAATTAAATACATTTAGAAAATTCCTCAACGAAGGAATTGATAAAGAAGAAGTAAACGAAGGCATTTGGTCTTTGGGTTCATCTAAAAATATAAAGAAAGTATTAGATATACTTGATAAAGTAAGCGAAATGGGTGGAGTAAAGGGCTCATTAGCACTTGATAAGTATGAGTCAACTCTTTACAATGTTGTAGGTGATGATATTTTCCACGATCATATTGACACAGCTAAAGATGAGGCTACCGATGATGATAGATTCAGAAATGCTATTAGCGATGCTTATGGTAGAGCTAAAGAATTACTTGAACTAGCAATGGATAAAGAAGGTATTAAAGAAGAAGAATTAGAAGAAGGATTTGGAGACCAAGTAGGCAAAGTACTTAAAGGTGCTGGTGAAGGTCTTGGGGCAATTATTAAAGCACCAATGGAAATTGTTATTTCTTTAATTTTAATTATTGGTTTAGCAGGGTATCAAGTATTTAATGGTTTAGCATATGCCACAGGATTATCTGTTGGGTTTGGTATAAAGTTTCTTATGGCTGCTTATAAAAAGCTGATTAAATTCCCTATGATTGAAAGTACACTTAAGCGTTTAAGTGAAGATCCTGAAGTAATGGAATTTGCTAAAAAGCCATCTAAAGGTGGATTGCGTAAATTTGTTTATGATAAATTAACTCCTGCTGAAAGATTGTTTTTGGGTAATTGGGTTAAAGATGAACTTACTCGTGCTAATTTAGGAGTTAGAAAGCGTTGGGATTCTAAAAAATCAAAATACGGTACTGCAAAAGGTAATATAGGAATGGATACTTTCCAAAAAATGGATACTTTTGAATAATGAAGGAACTAGACAACTTCAGAAGATTTCTTAATGAAAATGACCCACCATCAGATTTGTATGCTAGTGAGTTGGAAAAGGCTGTTGGGTTTAAAGTAGCTCCACCAAGCTATAATCCTAATGGTGATAAGCTTGTAATATACCCATCTAGTGAACCTGGAACTGAAAGGTTCTATGATGATAAAACATCTCAAAGAATTGGAGTAAAAATAATTGATGGTAAATTTTACATTCAAAGTATTTTTGGGTATAGTAGAGGGGTTGAACCCATAGCTCAACAATTAGGTGAAAAACCTGGTAGTACTAGTTTAGTTGGGTTTAGCATAATTATGCCTTCGGGTGATGGAATTAAAGCTAGTACTACTCAACTTAAGCGTTTGGGTAATTTATTGAATAAAGCTCTAAAAGACGAAGCAAACGCACAAAGAGATTTCTATAAAGGTTGGATTAACCCAGATTGACATGCATTTCGATTTAGCAAAGTTTTTTAAAAATCAATACTTGAAAGAGGCAAAAGAATTGCCAAAAGACAAGTGGGTTTCATTGAGTCCTAGCGATTTAGAGGCGTATAAAGACGATATATTTGGGTTAATTCAAACGGCCTATTCATATATAGGTGGTCACTCGAATTATAAATCTCCCGATGATATAACAGGAGCTGAAGCTAGCAGTGATTATGAAGTAATTAACCTAGATAATGATCCGGCTCCTGAAGCAGTAAATGTTTCTAAAGACAAACCAGCAGGAACTAAGTTTGTTGCTACAGGTCATGATGGTTCTTCTAAGGCCAAAAGAGAAGTTATTATTCATAAAATTGAAAGTCTTAAAAAACCAGGTTTTTATGTAGAAGTATCTGGTAAAATCAAAGATATTCTAATAAAAGCAGGTGTACCTGTAGTAACTGATGAGGATACTATTAAAAGGGCCCTTGATGGAAAAGATATTACTATTATTCCTAATGGGGGTGGTGCTTATACTAGAAAAATAGCAGGCACCGAACACGAAAAAATTCTATTAGGTACCCCTCTTACCAAGTAAACACAATATGGTCATGGATCCCAATGTTACTACACCCAGGCATCTGTCTACACATGGGTTGTTTGGACAAGTCCCTACTAGCAGTTGGAGAGGTTGAGGCACAGGCCACAAATAATAAAGAAACAGCAAAAAGTATGACAAGTTTTTTCATAGTATAATATAATTTATATAGTTTAATATAATAATTTGGCGATTATACATATTAGAGTCATATAATAGTCATATAAATAGATAAAAACGTCATATTGAACGCTGGGGGCCCCGAAAGGGGCTCTTTTTTTGCGCGGGTATGTGGATTTTCATCTTCTCGGTCGTATATTTACAAGGTAAATGATGAGAGAAACCAATAATAACACAATGGATATTAAAAAACACATCCTTTCTATGGCACCTGAAGCTCAAAATATGTTGCTTCGTGCTGCTGTTAATGAACAAAATATTGAAATGATTGTTCAACTACAGGAAGTTCTAGAAGAACAACGTGATCCTATAGAGTTAGTTGAAACAATTGCTAACATGATGAAGGAATTTTGCGATGAAGGAAAAGCTTCCGCAGAAAAATTTGGATTTTAAAGACCTCGTTCGTATATTCATGGGGTAAGATTGAGAAATAAGAGTTAATCAAAACAAAATGAAGGTTATGGAAAATACAGTTAAGCGCGGTCGTCCCGCAAAGAAAATGGTTGAAGCTCCAACCCAGAAGGTCACCATCAAGACTATCAAAATGGATGATATGCAGTTCAACAAGAAATTGTTTGAGCCAATGAAAACTGGAACTAAGGTTGACCAATTCTTCAGTATGGAAGGTGGTGTTATGCCTGGAACCAATGTTGTGATTACTGGTGATCCTGGTGTTGGTAAAACAACTGTGTTGCTTGATGTGCTTGCTGATTTGCAGATGAAGGGCAAAAAGTGTTTGTTTGTGAGTGGTGAGATGAATGCCATTGACATGGTTGGTTATGTTAAGCGTTTCCCGAAATTTGGAGCTGTTGATATCCTGTTTATGGGTGATTATGCTGATGTTAATCCTGATGTTGTGTTGCGTACGGCCCTTAAAGAGGGTTATGATTGTGTTTTGATTGATAGCTTGGCTGAGATTAGTGACAGCTATGTTGATTATTTTGGTGGTACTGGTAAGAGCAATACCAACCGAATTTTGCAGTTGCTTGATGAGCACAATTTGGGTAATAATGATGATAAGTTGAATACCACGTTTTTGGTGATTCAGCAAGTTACCAAAGGTGGAACGTTTGTTGGAAGTAATAAGATCAAGCACATGACCACAGCAATGGGTCACTTGAAATTTGATGGTGATGGTCGTCGTTATTTCCACTTTAGCAAGAACCGTCGAGGTGGTAATGGTAATAAGTTGTTCTTCAGCTTGGAAACCAAAAATAAGGTCAATTGGTTGTATGATGAGCCAATTAATAATGTTGCATAATGGCTGATTGGGTTATTACATATTTGATTATTGGGAGTGTGTTTATGTTTATCATGGACATGCTCTTAATTCGAGCTGAAAATAAATTTACTAATTTTGAAAGGATTATTGGTATTTTATTTTGGCCTATAGGTTTAGGAAGCTTTATTTATAATTTTATTAAAGAAAGAAATAAAGATGAGGAATAAAAAACGTTATGTTGTTGAAATGAGCATGTATGTCTATGCAGACAATGATTATATGGCTCGTTATGAAATCCATAAGTTAGCAGATAAAATCAATAAAGAGTATCCTAGTACTAATACTTCAGTTGATAATGTTGTGGAGCAGCCATTTGCTAGTTTCATATCTCGAAGACTCAATAATATTTCTGTTACTAGTAAGAACCTTAATGAAGAAGGATACTAATGGGGTTTATCTATTTTAACGACGAATGGAATGAGCAAGGAGAAGAAAATAGGACCGGAGAAATACAGCATGGGGGAATTAGCCCAGTTGGCTCGTCGTCGTATGATCCAAAAAGATCATGGTGATAAGAAAAAATTCAATCGTAAGGAAAAACATAAAAAACGAGAGGAATGAAGAAATTATTAGTAATATTAGGTTTAATGTTTGTTGTAATTGAGGCAAATTCTCAAATTATTAACTTCGTCGAACATGAGTATCAAGCTGATTTTAAAGTATTTTTTAACAGGTATAAATGGGGTAGTGATGTAACTATTTATTATACCCTCTCCCAATATGAAGCTAAAGCAGGATGGTGGTATTGGGATTCAAAAAAGAAATACTACGGTAAGGATAAAGTAAATGTATATGTTGTACAATTTCCTTTCCAAGCAGATTATAAAATATACATTACTGAGAATAAATGGGAAGTAAAAGTAACAGATAAATACATTAACGAATGGGTAAGAAATTTTTAAGTAACAGAGAAAAGCAAATTCAATTTAGTGAACAAATAGTATTTTATTCAATAATTAGTCTTATTGTAATGATTATATTAATTAACATATTCAAATGACACAAGAAGAATTTAACACCCACCATAAGGAGTTTCTAATGTCCTTTAACAGCAAATATAGATTGTTCGATTTAGACTTTAAAACAGTAATGACAATGAAAGGTTTATCTGAAGAAGAATTCAATCAAAAAATAAAGCAGATAAACGCCCCAAAATGGGGAGAATGGGTGGATGAAGATAATAATGAATGGGATAATTATTCCAGCACCGATGAGGATTATTACGACGGGGACGATTCAAACGAATATTGAAATACAAAAATAAAATAATAATAATATGAATGCACATGATTGGCAATTAGCAGTAGTAGGAGTCATTGGGTTAGTAGCCCTAAGTTTCCTAATGGTGTGGGTTGATGAGTGGAGGGAAAAGAAAAACCGTAAAGTGTGACAAACAAATACTAATGTATGTCATAGGTCATGAAAGTTACTATAGTATGTGACTAACGTGTAGGGGGGAGTGTAAACCGAGGATTGAATCACATTAACCCCTTTTCCCCGCCCATCCAACCCTTACGTACGTAAACGAGTATATACTTGTGAACACGCAATGTTCATAAATTCCTCATGAAGAAATGTGTGGAAAAATTTGGAGATGCGAGGGATGGTTCGTATATTTACGGTATAAGAAATTAAGGTTATATGAGAATAAACGTAAATAAAAACAACAGTAAGGTTATTGGTGGTAAACTATTCATCACCGGATTAAAAATGTCCCAATTAAAAGCTAAATTAGCTGAATTCATTATTAAAGGATCCACCGTCATACACCCCACAATGGGAATAATGTATGAATATGATGGTCCTTTCTCTCGCGCCTAATTTGGCTTCCCGAGAGAGGGTTCGTATATTTACCCTGTAAATGAGTTAATAAAAATAAAGGTTATGTTAAAGAATTTTAAAAACGGTTACGCAGTGTGTGGTAATGATGAAACCGCCAAGCGTGAGAAGAATGACTGTGTGGTACGAGCAATTGCCAACGCATGTAATGTTGACTATACTCAGGCACACCACTTTGTGAAGGAAAAATTCAACCGTAAGAACGGTAAGGCTACCCTCATGTTCAATGCTATTATGAAAGGCATTAAGGAAATTCAATTTAAAGAAGTTGGCCAATTGAACCTATTTGGGGGACCTGGTGTTAAAAAAATCCAACACATGGGTGATATGCCTAAGTTGGGTGGTAACCTTCGTAATCCAAAATATAAGCATAAAAAAGTAGCATTTACTGTTAAAGAATTTGCTCGTAAGTTTAATAAAGGCAATTACATTGTCGGAGTACATTCACATGCATTGGCGATATGCAATGGGGTGATAATGGATAATAGCAATTACCAGTACGATGGTTATCGTAGGCCCGTTGAATGTGCCTACCGAGTACAATAATTGTCCGTATGTTTAGGGTACAATAAGGAGACTATATACAACTGTTCATAAATGGCCCGCGGTGTGTAATCATGCCGTGGGTCGTACCTTAATATAACAATTACCATATGTAGTAAATTAATAATAATATATAATAACTGGGGTTGGGCGGCCGGCGTACGCACGCCATACTACTATATTACCCACGATGCGCCGCCGTCCATCGGGCGTGTATACGCTAAAAAAAGGATGTATGGGTATTTTTAGTTCGAATACAAAA
>Ga0099848_1000447_pt1 | contig 19455 bp, 19 predicted proteins | sample CB_VirMetaG_3_FD_78179 | JGI IMG/M metagenome (GOLD analysis project Ga0099848, IMG submission 78179) | Freshwater to marine saline gradient viral communities from Chesapeake Bay - CB_1508_1S Viral MetaG | ecosystem: Environmental > Aquatic > Marine > Coastal | place: USA: Chesapeake Bay...
CGAGGTTTGGGGCACAGGTAATCAAACCAGATCATTTCTTTATATAGATGATTGTATTGAAGCTGTTCTTAGATTTATGAGACAAACAAATTTTATGGGACCTGTTAACATTGGATCTGAGGAAATGGTTACAATTAATCAACTTGCTCAAATGGCAATTGATATATCTGGAAAGAATATATCTATTGAAAATATACAAGGTGAAGATTTTGTAAATAAGTATGGGTTCCCTTGCCCAATCGGTGTACAAGGAAGAAATTCTGATAATCGACTATATCGTGAACGTGTAGGATGGGAAGTTTCTATGCCTTTAATTGAAGGTATGAAAACCACATATGCTTGGATTGAACAGCAAGTAAAAGAAATGCAAATTAAAGAAGTTGAAAATGCCTAAGTATGCAAGTATTATTCCTCTTATTGGTGGAATGATTATTGGAAACAAGAAAGTAACTGAGAGTAATCCCGAGTTCATTGTGAGTTGGGATGCTTTCGGTAAAAACGATTCTCATATTGTAAATTATCTTGAGGATGTACCATATCATGTTTTACCCGAGAGTGAAACTGTAAAAGACACAGTATCGCCAGGTATTAAAAATGATTGGTACGAAAAACTTGACTTTGTATCAACCGTATGTCCTTGTGCAGGTCTTTCGATGTTAAATAATGCATCTGGGTCATCTTCTGCTAGAGGAAGTGATGCTGTTCAAAATGATTGGATGTATCGTTCTGCTAACTGGGTTTTAGAAAACCTTAGGCCTAAAGTATTTTGGGGTGAAAACGCGCCAGGACTTTATACTAGTGTAGGTAAAGGTGTTTGTGAAAGACTAAAGAAAATTGCAGAAGATAATGGATATTCTTTTTCTATAGTTAAGACTGATACTTATCTTCATGGAATACCCCAACATAGAAGAAGAACATTTTATTTCTTTTGGAGAGATACAAATGCTCCTATATTAGAATGGAAAGCAAGAACAGATAAAGATCTTAATCTTGTTGAATATTTAAAACAAATACCAGAAGAAGCAAATTATCAAAATGAATTCTTTACAAGAAGTCATCCAATTACAGAGTGGAAACTTTATGAATATGTTCTTGAAAAAACTGGATTAAGTGATCAGGAATTTAGAAAAAGTTATCTTGGTGCTCTTTATCACTATATTAGTGATAAAGGCTGGATCGATGACGCGATGAAATGGATGGATGAAAGATATCCTGGGTATGAAGGTGAAGAGAGAAGTAAGTTGGATCATATTAAAAGAAAGCTTGCCGAAGGTAAAGGTTATTGGGACAGTAGCCCATTCTTTGTAAGCGATTATGTAAATGCTATCATTGGTAAGAATATGCATGTTCTTGTTCATCCAACTGAAGACAGGTTTTTAAACATACGTGAATGTATGTGGTTAATGGGATTACCTCATGACTTTACTCTTACTGAAGAAAACAGAATTTGGAATCACATCGCACAGAATGTACCAGTCACTACCGCTGCATATTACACTGATCAAGTAATGAAATATGTTAACGGTAAATTACGAGACAGTGGTCATAAGTTTGTGATGCAGGATAATGTTTCACAAAGAGTAACAGAAATGAGTGAATCATTAACGGAAGGAAAAAGTTTTAAAGTAAATCCTGTAATTTAAGTAAACCAAGTATTAAAGTTACATATAATTAAAAAATCAAACAAATGGAAACTAAGTTAGAGAAAATTGACAGTTACGAATTTTCCAGCTTTATTAAAAAGCTTTTACCGATTGACAAATTTATCTTTATGAAGATCGGCGCAACTAACACAATGTCTTCTGTATATCTTCCTGAAAGAGATGCAGTTAAACTTGTAAACGTCCCAACAAAAGAACTCTTTGGTCAAGACTTAGAAACACCTGTTAAGGTTAGTTTTTATAATGGTACTAAAGTAAATGATGCATTATCTCATTTCAATGGTGATATGACAGGTACTATTCGATACTCTGATATTGATGGAGAAATGATGGCAAGCGACTTTACTATTAACGGTGCAGATCTTAAAATTAATCTTGCATGTGCAGATCCATCACTCTCATTTATGGAAATGAGTAAGGAAGAAATGCAGCGAGCATTTAGTACCGATACAAGCCTTTTTGAATTTGATCTTCTTACTACACATGTAGACCGAATGAAATCCCTGTTTAATCTTGAAAAAGAAGAAGAGGTATTTGAACTATACGTAAGTGATAAGGGTGTAGGCGTTCGTGGAAATTCATTTGATGCTACACTGTCTCATTCATATGAAGGCGAAGTTACTATGGGAACCAAGGTTACTGTTTATAAGAAGTACTTAGGTTTACTTGATAAGGAAAATTACAGATTGGTTGTATGTTCTAATAAGTTGGTGTTTAAGTCACTTGATACAAATACAATGCTAACTGTTGCTGTCGCTATTACTGATGAAGACTAATATTCAACCAAATCTATCATATATTAAAATCACAGGGTCAATCTATCAGACCCTGTGATTTTTTGTTATATAAATACATAAGTTATGATAAAAGTAATTAAACCACCGCATAATATCGGAAGAGATGTTACCAATGATAGTTGGAGTATCTTTTTGGCAGGTTCAATAGAAATGGGAAAGGCCGAAGATTGGCAGACAAGAATTACTGATGCATTATCACAAATCATTCCAAATGAACTTGAAACTGTTATCTTTAATCCTCGCAGGGATGATTGGGATAGTTCATGGGAACAGAAGATATCAAATCCTCAATTTTATGAACAAGTAACATGGGAGCTTTCTGCACTTGATAGGTCTGATGTTATTATTATGTACTTTGCACCAGGAACTAAATCTACTATTTCACTTTTAGAATTAGGATTACATGCAAACGACAAGAAAATGTTAGTATGCTGTCCTGACGGTTTTTGTAGAAAAGGTAATGTTGATATTGTTTGCGAAAGATATGGAATACCTCTATTTGAAACCTTAGATGATCTTATTTTAGAATTAGCAGCAGATATCAAATAATGGTGTTGAATCCAGTATGATATATGAAAGTGAAGGTATTCCTAACGGTTGGAGAAAAGGGATGACTAGAAAAAACAAAGGCAATGAGTAACTATATTAAATATAAATTCTATGGCAGAATCTGATTTCGTTAAATCTTTTGGCGATGATTTAGAAAAAATAAAAGCAGAAGCTAGTAAATATCATAACTATGAACAAGCCGTCAAATTATGCTTGAACAGTATCTACGGCGCATTTGGTAATCCTTACTTTTATTTCTTTAATGTTGATATTGCAGAAACAATTACTCTTCAAGGTAAGGATGCTATTCTTTATACCGAAGCATTAGTCAATAAGTACTTTAGTGAATTTTGGCATAAAGATACTGCAGCTCATACTGAAATGGGAATAACAGTTACAGGAAGGATTGAAAAACCTGTTGGTATTTATATTGATACCGATTCGATCTATATGAAATTTGATGAAGTGATTAAGAAGTCTGATTGGTCAGGTAATGAAAAAGATTTTATTCTTAAACTCTATAATGTTAGGCTTGCCAAATACATTGAAAAGATTTTGCAAAAATATGCAGATGATAACAATGCAGAAAACTTTTTAAGTTTTGAATTGGAGAGTATTGCTAAAAATGCTATTTGGCTCGCTAAGAAAAAGTATATGCAAAACATTGTTTGGAAGGATCCTAATATCCATTATGAAGATCTTTCCAAAGTTAGTGCCAAAGGATTTGAAATTATCCAATCTTCAACTCCTGTATTTGCTAGGGAAAAACTTAAAGATCTTATTACATATATCTTTTCAAAAGAAGATCTTAACATGAGTGAATTTGCTGCACTTCTTAAAGAAATAAAGAGACAGTTTAAATTAGCAAATGTTGATCAAATTAGCTTTTCAAAGAAAGTAAATAACTACCAACAGTATATTGTTAATGATTATGATGAATTCGAGATAGCAAGTAAATGCCCAATCAATGTAAGAGCTGCTGGGTATCATAACTATCTTCTTAACAATTCAAAATATAAGAAAAAATATCAACCTCTTGGTAATGGCGAAAAGGTTAAAATGTACTTCTCAACAGATCCTAATTGTGAAGTATTTGCATATGCCCCAGGTGATCACCCATATGAATTTGCACCGGCTGTTGATTACGATACACAATTTGAAAAGACAATATTGGATCCTATTAATCGTGTAATTACTGCAATGGGCTTTAAAGGATTTAATAGGAATCTTATTTATACTATGAGTGTTTTCTAATTAACTAGATATATAAAAAAAACAATGAAATGAAACATATTAAAGAGTTTTCTGAATTTCTTAATGAATCTTTTTTCAAACAATTCAAATTTAATTCACATAAAAATCATAACCCAACTGCTGACATTTTACAAGGTCATTTAGATGATGATACCTTTATAACTTATGGCATTTATGTTAAAGATTCTGGTGCTTTTAATAAGGGTGATGAATTTATGGAAATTTATACAGGAGAAAATTATAATCCAAATTCTACAAAAAGATCAAATTCTCGAGTATTTGCTCCTGATAAAATTCCAAATAAGTACAAACGAGCATGGGAAGAATTAAAGGATAAATATAATAAGGAATACAAATAATATTAAGATAAAACAATCACACTCCTTAGCTATATAAAAATAAACAATTTATATGGCTAAGGAGTTTTCTTTTGGTGATCTAAACAAGGAAATGTCTAAAATATCAGAGTACGGAGATACCCTGGATAAATCAACAGTTTCAAAAATTGATCACTTTATTCCAACTGGAAATTATCATTTAAATGCATGCTTAACAGGATCTCTATTTGGAGGTTATCCTAATAATAGAGCAGTTGCACTCGCCGGTCCTTCTGGAACCGGTAAAACATATCTCATTCTTAATGCTGTTAAACAAGCACAAGATATGGGATATTCTATCGTATTTTACGATTCAGAAAATGCAGTAGATTTAGAACTTGTTGAAAAGTTTGGAATAGATGCATCTAGATTTAGATATGAACCGTGTAATACTGTTCAAGAATTTAGAACATCTGTTACTGCAATTACTGATACCCTGATGGAGCAGAAAAAGAAAGGTGTAGCCTTACCTAAGATTATGATTGTTCTTGATTCTGCTGGTAACCTTGCAACCCAAAAAGAAATTGATGATGCTAAGAGCGGTAGTGATAAAGCTGATATGACCAGGGCTAAGTTACTTAAATCAACATTCAGAATTCTTATGACGAGAATGGGTATTTGTAAAATTCCATTCCTATTTAGCAATCACACTTATATGACACAGGACCTATTTGCCAAACAAGTAGGTGGTGGTGGTACCGGTCCTGAGTATGCTGCTTCAATTATTCTTTTCTTAGGAAAGGCTAAACTTAATGAAGGTGCTGAACAAACGGGTATTATTGTAACTGCTAAACCTAACAAGAATAGATTTGCAAAGCCAATTCCAATTAAGTTTCACATTTCCTTTTCTAAAGGTATGAATGCATATATTGGATTAGAGGAATATATTAGCTGGGACACTTGTGGAATTGAAAGAGGTAAATTTATTACTGAAGGTCAATATGAAAAGCTTAAAGATACTGAGCAGGAAGAATGTAGAAAACATATTTACATTGATGAAACCGAAAAGGAAAGAACTGTTTATTTCCAACCTTCACAAACTGCTCGTAAACTTGCAGTCAGACACCTAAATGGTCTTGTTGATCTAAATGAACTGTTTACATCTAAGGTAATGACTCAGGAAGTTCTTGAAAGATTAGAACCTATCATTAAGGAAAAGTTTAGTTACGGTACTGATGAATTAACTGCAGATTCTTTAAATGAAATTCTTGAAAGCGATGTTGAATAAAGTTATTGATACTGGAAAACTTAAAGTTAAATATGTCCTCGGCAATCATACTACCGTTAAGGGGTATCCTAATGCCGAGGATATTCTTTTCGAAATGATACGTGATTATTGTAGTAGGGTTACCAAGATTTTAAAATTTACTGATGTATCCCTTTTACAAAAATATCCAATGCTTACTAAAGAATCCCTTCATGAAATTCTACGTAAGCTTACTGCTGATGGCTTTATTAAAGAAATTAACTCAACATCGGCATATACTACATATGAGGTTATTGAAAACCCGTATTCATAAACCAATTAATCATCTTACCATAAAAAAATAAAATATGAATGCAAGCATAGATCATGAAAAGATCTTTTTTAATTACTTCATATCAAGACCAATCTATCTAAAAAGTGTAGGTAAGAATTTTTTCTCAAATTCTGATATTGATCACTTAGCAAAAATAGCTAAGGAATTTTACTTAAAGTTCGGCGAATCCCCATCCAAAGAACAAATGAAAGCTTTGTTAAAGGATGATGTAATTGAAATATCAGATGATATCGTAAACCAGGTTTTTCAAGTTAATCTTCCTGAATATGATCAAGATTGGCTTAAAAGAACAAGTGAATCCTGGGTAAAGTGGAAACACTTTGATAAGCAATTAATCAGAACAATAGAGTACATTAAAACTCAGGATGTTTCTCCAGAAAACGTTGAGGATGTTGTAAAGAGAGCAATCGGAATGATTTCGACCGACGGTTCTCTTAGTTTTGACGCGGATATAGGATTGGACTTCTTTAATCCAGAGGATCACATACAGAGAACACACAAGAAAATTGAAACCGGTTGGAACTTTATCGACAGAATATCAGGTGGTGGATATGATACAAAATCTCTTGTTGTATATGCGGGTGAACAAAATATTGGTAAATCAATTTGGTTAGCCAATGATGCTGCAAATTTTATGAGGATGGGTCATAATGTTGTTTTTATAACCGCTGAGATGGCTGCGCAAAAGGTTATGAAAAGAATTGGTTCAAATCTTCTTAATATCTCAATGAGTGAATATGATAAGAAATCTGCCAATCGAGATTTCATTAAAAGAAATCTTGAGAAAATTGGTCGAGGACTAATGCCACCTGGTAAATTGTTTATTAAAGAATTTCCAACATCGCAGGCAACTATTCTTGATATTGAAGCATATCTTAAGACTTTAGAAGAAACGCAAGATCATAAAGTTAATGTTCTTGTTGTTGACTATATAAATATTCTAGCAAACTATCGAAATCCTAATACCGAAAATACATATATGAAGATTAAGCAAATTGCGGAAGACCTACGGGCTCTTGCTGTAAAACGCGATATGCTTGTTATTTCGGCAACACAGATTAATCGTGGCGCGTGGGATTCTACTGAAGTTAAGATGGAGAATATTGCAGAATCTGCCGGTCTTGCACATACTGTCGATGTTATGTATGCTCTTATACAAGATGGTATGATGCATGTTAATCGAGAGTATTGGTTGAAGGTGTTAAAAATTAGAGATGGCGAAGGGAAAGGAAACCGTTGTCGGTTTACCATTGATTATGATCATATGAGATTAATGGAAACCGATGATATAACATAATAAGTAAATATGGAAACGGATAAAATTTTTAACAACACGTATGGTGAACAGGATTTGAGCGAAGGGTCTGTTACTTTTACACTCTCGCCTTCTTATGAAGATAGTATGGATCCTGATGATAGGATGCACTATAATCTTATGTTAGAAAAGGTTGATGAACTTATTAAAGGTAGTGAATTTGAAAACTTAAGTAAAGTTACAGCAGATGGTGTAATGAAGAAACTTAATAAAGTACAAATCAATAAAGTATTTTGCTATATTATTGAACATTTAGGTGATCATTATTCACGAGTTGATATTTTCGCTGTTGTTTCTGACTACTTTGATGTATTTCCAAATAAGTTCTATAATTCATTGTCAAATAAGTTTAAGGATGAATTGATATGTGAATTGGATAAAAAGTACAACATTTTAGAAAAGAAAAACATAAGAAAGTTATTTTAATATGAAAAGAATCTTTATGATAAGTGACACACATCTTGGGTGTCGATCTAATTCAGTTCTTTGGCTTAATATAATTGAGGATTACTTTTTCAATTTTTTCATTCCTTTTGCCAAAGAAAACTATAAACCCGGCGATGTTCTTTTTCATTTAGGCGATGTCTTTGACAACCGACAGAGTCTTAATCTAGCTGCACAAAATTTAGGAATTCGAGTATTTGAAGAACTTTCAAACATTTTTCCAGAAATTCATATTATAGTAGGTAATCATGATATTATGAAGAAAAATTCAAACGATATTTCTTCGGTTGACTGCTTAAAGTATATTCCGAATGTGACAGTTCATAAAGAACCACATGTAATTAATTACCCAGATGCAAAATGTTTACTAATGCCTTGGCGCAGAAATGCTGAGCATGAAAGGGAAACTATTGAGCAATACAATGATATAGATTATCTGTTTTGTCATAGTGAAACGCAAGGTGTACAAACAAATCCAAACATCCGGCATTTGCATGAAGGCGGTAACCCAGTAAATCTTTTTGAAAAATTTAAAAGGGTTTATTCTGGACATATTCATTATAGACAAGAAAAACGAAACTTTGTGTTAGTTGGTAATCCTTACCAAATGACCAGATCTGACCGGGATAATCAAAAGGGTATCTATATTCTTGATTTAAAGACAGGTACTCACTCATTTACTCCTAATATGAGGTCACCAAAATTCATTCGGTATTATATTAATGAGATACTAGAAAGAAGGATGGAGGACATTGCAAATGAGATTAAAGGTAATTTCGTTGATGTTTTTATACCTTCATCAGTCTTAGGAAAATATAACATTAATAGTTTTATGGATTATCTTGATGGCATTGCCAATAGGATTGAGCCTAAAATTTATGATGAAGATAATAGGATAAGTTATGAAGATGGTGATATATCAGAGTTTAAGGGTGAATTTGATTTAATTAAGATATCAGAAGACTTTATTAATGGATTAGATTATGATGATGATCTTAAAAAACGTCTGATAAAATCAGTGACCGAATTGTATAAAGAAACAATGACACCAAGCTATGAAGATTAAACAAATCGAGTTCAAGAATTTTGCATCATACGGTAATCGTGTACAAAAAATAGATTTTACCGATTCAAATGGTGATCTATATCTTGTGTTGGGAAATAATGGTGCGGGCAAAAGCACACTTGCTAAAGTTATTACATATTTGTGTTATGGAAAGGTTGATGGATCCAGTTTAAAGGATTTACCTAATAGGGTTAATAGTAGCTTATGGGGTAAGATCACTATAGAAAGTAAAGGAAACGAAATAGAGATTGAGAGAGGTATAAATCCAGGAATTTTTAATGTTAAGATTAACGGATCCGAATATGATGTTGCTGGTAAAAGTAATATGCAAGAATTTCTTGAAACTGAAATGTATGAAATACCTTATCAAGTATTTAAGAATGTTATCATCTTATCAGTGAATGACTTTAAATCATTCATAACAATGTCTCCTTATGATAAGAAAATGATTGTTGACAGAATCTTTGGGTTTTCAGTCATTAATGAAATGAGAGACCTTGTTAAACAAAAGAGAAAGGGAATACTTGATGAACTTAGAACATTTGAAGATGAAATTAGAACTTTGGGAGATTCCATCAAATCGGTAACCAAAAAACTTGAACAGTTTGAAAAAGATAATCAAGAGCGTAGTAAAGAAAAGGTTGATAAGATTAAAAAATCTTTAGAAGAATTAAAGGAAAGGAAAAATACTTTAATTGAAGCAAGTAATAAGGCAAAAGAAAAAATAGAAAAGTATGATAAATTATTAAGAGAAAAGTCAAATGAACAATCTGAGGTTACTCATGAAATCAGAACAGTTAAGAAAGCTCTTAAGTTATACGAAAGTCAAGCATGTCCTACATGCGGCGGTTCACTAGACACAGAGTTTCATCAACATATAAAAACTGAAAAGGAAGATTCATTAAAAGAATATGCAAAAAAATACCTTTCAATTAAAGAAGAAGTTTCTGATATTGATAAAACACTTTCTGAATTAAGAGATAAGGGCAGAAAAATACTTTCTCATGCAACACAGATTGATACAAATTTAGATAGGTTGGTAAAAGACCTAAAGGATCTAATGAATAACGCTTCATCAGACTCTGCTCATTTAACTGAACTTATTCAAGATTTTGAGTCTAAAATAGGTAAAAAGAAGGAAGGAAAGTTAAGAGTTGAGGGAGAAGATTATTATCTAAGTGTATTGGAAAATCTGATGGGGGATGATGGTATTAAGAATCTTGCAATCAGATCAATATTACCTTCATTTAATAATCATATCTTATTGATGGGAAAGGAAATGGGAATTCCTTTCACTATTAAATTTGATGAGAAGTTTAACTGCGAAATTCAACACTTAGGAGAAGAGGTAAGTCCAAAAACACTTTCAACTGGTGAAAGAAAGAAAGTTGATTTTGTAATTATCATGGCTTTGATTAAAATGATAAAGGTAAGGTTTCCAAGTTTAAATGTGTTATTCTTAGATGAAATCTTTTCAAGTATTGATAATGACGGTGTATATCATATCATTAGTATTTTACACCAAACTATACAAGATGTAGGTCTTAATACATTTGTGATTAATCATACAGTTCTTCCATCCGAATATTTTGATAAAAAGATTGAAATTACAAAAGATGCTGGTTTTTCTGAATTTACGATAGAAACTATTGGTTAATGCTTCTAATAAATACTCTATATAATTTAGAATGAGTGCATACAACCAAGAGTTTAATAAAGATAATGTAATCCTTAGATATGTAATTGTTGGGTTACTTGCAGAACTACGAAATAAAATCTACTTTTATAATCAAGTTGATGAAGACGTTGTATCTAAAATTAATGTACCCTTTTACTATTCGGTAACAGGAAATGAAAGGTTTCTTTTAGATGCATTTCTTTTTGGTGCTACTGAAAATGGTGAAGCTGTCGGGGATTATGAAGTAGTCCCAAGAGGTGTTGTACAGTTATCAGGAATTTCTATAGATTCTGGTAGTATGACCAATAAATTCATACGATCACAATTTGTTAGGGAATTTCAAGGTCAGCTTAAAACATTTTCATTAGAAACTGCATTCTTACCTATTAATCTTACTTTTGATATAACCGTTGTTTGTTCAAATAATTTGGAAATGCTTAAAGTAACAGAAAGCATTATGAGCAAATTATATAAAGCAACATTTTTCCAGATAGATTTAGGTATGATGCGAGTACAGGCATCCCTTGAAGTACCGGAAGACTATTCACAAGAGAGACTATTTGAATATGCGCTTAATGATAAAAAAGAGTTTAATGTTACTTTTTCAATTGATGTTAAAACATTTATGCCAGTATTTGAAAATGGTATCTTATTAAGTGAAATTATTGAGATGACACGGGAAACTTCCGTCAATCCAAATAACATTGGTATTGGAATGTACCGAAATGGTGAAATTCGTTTCGGTGGTGTATTACAAGAAATCAACTATAATATTGATGATATCAGAAAAGCACCAACTAAAGATGTATTCAGTAACAAGAGTTACATTGATCCTAATCTTATTCAAACTGGACCTATCTTCTTGGAATCAAATGTAAACACGGAAGAAGAAACTCCTGAAAGTGATGCTAGTAAAGAATATAGGAATGATGACGAAACCTAATTTAAGACACACATACTATAATATATAAAACAAATCAACTTCTAATATGAAAAAAGTCAATGAGGGGCAAACTCAAGTGTATTTAAACAGTATGGTCACTCCACAGTATGGAGTTAATACAAATGCACCCTACTTAAATACACCACCACCTCAACTAATGTCTCTTACTAATGAATTTTTTAAGAGTGGTAAATCACCAGCACAGGTGATAGCTATTCTTGTTGGTATGGGAACACCTCAACAATTGGCACAATCCGCAGTGAATGTGTACATGATGAATAATCCACGGGGTATTACCATTAGCGATAGAAACCCAAATCCACCAGGATATCCTAATCCTGCTGGAAGAATTAAGAACTTAAATACACTAGGTGCTATAACAGAAAAAAACAATAAAACAATGCAATTCACTCTTAATGACCTTTACGAAAGGGTACAAGAATCTCTTTCTGATCTTAATAAGATAACATCAGATGAATCAAGAGTTTCTTATTCTGCAAATAATGCTAAAACAGTTTTGGAAAATGCTTTAGCAGCATTCCCAGATCTTTCAATTTCAACAGATGTGTTGAAAGATATGACAGATGAAGAAATCAATAAACTTAAAGAAGGTACTAAATCAAAATTTGATATCATTGATACCAAAATAAATCCAACACTAAAGTTTAACATTGCAACTCGTTTATTTAGAGAATGCGCTACTTATGATTGGATTGATCCAGTTTCTGACCTTAGATCATACATTAAAGAAATGTATTCATATAATGTTTGGTCATTCAAAGTAAATGAGGCAGTTTCAGTTTTATCAACTAGAAATAACCCATTAGATACAAGACTTTCTGAAGACTTTAAAGGTTTATTAAAAGAATCTGCCGATTCTATTGAAGACAACATTATTTCTCTTTCAAAGAAAAACCCATGGTCTAGGGAAGCTGCTTCTTTAGCAAATCAAATTAATGAAAGTAGAAAAGGAGCCAATCAAGGAAAGGTTTCAGTAGAAAGAATTTTTAGTCCAGTTCTTGTAGAAGGTAATTCATTTTACTTCCATCTAAACGGACAGACTTATAGAATGAGCGGTTCTAAAATAACAGAATCAAAGGTTGCCGATTCAAGATTTAACAGAATCATTGAGGCAATGGGTATGTTTAGAAAATCTGATGATACTCTTACAATGTATGGCCAAAATGAAAAATCACTTGAGATTAATCTATCAGAAGGTACAATTAAATTAGGTGAAACTAATCTTAGTGAAGCTGGTGTAGCATCTGTTAAAGAAGCATTAATGTCAACAAGGTTCTTTTCACACAGAGATCTTTGGATGATTGAAAAAGTATGTTCACTAATAGAACACATTGATATGATTGCTGAAATGGATAACTTCTTAGGATTATCATCTCAGGAATTTCTTAATGTATTCTTAACCATGATCTCTGTTGATGAAGGTATTTGGGTTAATAAGGTAAATAGTTCAATGAGAATTAACGAAATGAAATTCTTTACAACTGTGACCGATGCTCTTAACGAAGCTAAATCATTCATCGGATACGATGCAACAAGTTACTTATCAGAAAGACTTATTAAAGAAGGTAATGAGATGGCAAAAGTTCAAGAAAGAAGAGATGTTCTTAATAAGGAATTAACATTCTTAGAAGAAAAGAAATCTACAGTCAAATCTGCTATTAATAAAATAGGTTCATCTGAAGAATTAGCCGAGGCTCTTAGCCTTATAAATTCTGAAATTTCTAAAAAGGAGAAAGAACTTCAATCAACTTATATTTCAGAAAAAAAAAGCAAGGCCGATTATCTAAATGATGGTTATATTGAAGCTACATTAAAAAATTCTGTACAATCTCTTAAAAAAGGGCAGGAAGTTTTAATTAATGCTGAAGAATTTGCTTCGTTAGGTTCAGACGATCTGATTGATGTGATTAATGCTAAGACCACAAAATCATACTTAGTACCTAAAGGAGACATAAATGTTTCTTTTTAATAATCACCTGTAATTTTACATTTAGGCCGAATGTTAAACATTCGGCTTATTTGTTCATATAATTAAATAAAGAATAATAAGAATGTCTAGAAAAAGAAACTATCTAAATAACAGAGATCTGTTAGAAGAAATTATTAAATCAAAAGAACAAGGTGAACTTACTCCAAAAGCACTTAAAATGTTAATGATGTTAGCCGAGAGATCATCAAATAAACTTGTCTATAATAATCCTGACGATAAAAAGGATTGTATAGCATATGCATATATGGATCTTTACAGATATTGGAAAAACTTTAATCCTGATCGAAGTGATAATGCATTTGCATATTTTACTGAGGTTGCTAAGAGAGGTTTTGCCAAAGGATGGAATGCTCTCCATCCTAAGAAATATGCAGGTACAGTTTCACTAAGCGGTGCGACTGATAATAATGATGGAATTTATTCAATCTAATGAGTATAAAAAAGGTTAAACCAACAACAAAATCTGGATTTAAACAGGGTTATTATAATCCACAAAACCCTCATAAGTATAAAGGAGAATTTCCTATCATTTACAGAAGTAGTTGGGAACGTAAATTTTGTCATTGGTGTGATCATAATGAAGATGTTCTACTTTGGATGTCTGAACCTTTTTCAATTTCATATTTTAACATTTTAGATAAAAAGTTTCATAAGTATTATCCAGACTTTTTTATTCAGATGAAACGTGATGATATTATTGAAAATTATATTGTTGAGATAAAACCTAAGTCTCAACTCATGAAACCTAAAGAACCTAAGAAAAAGACAAGGAAAGCATTAGAAAATTACAAATATGGTTATGAAACTTATGTAAGAAACCTATGTAAGACTGACGCTTTAAATAAGGCAGCAAAACAAAGAAATTATAAAGTTATGTTGCTAACTGAAGATTCTAAGATATTTTAAGATATGCTGAGTGGAGATTTTGAAAAAGATTTAGAATCATATATAAAAGAAAACAAAGGGCGAAAACGGGCATCTAAGAGATCTCAAATAGATTTATATAAGGTCAGTAAGTCTTTTGGTGGTATTCTTAATCCTGGTAAAATGTATATTTTTAACTATTATACACCAGATGAAGCAGAATATGACACAAACCCAATTGTAATAGGTTTAGGCAGAAGTGATGATGGTAATCAACTTGGTTTAAATTTACATTACATTCCATATAGAGTTAGGGTACAGTTAATACAACGAATTTATACATCATTTGATTCATTCATTAAACAGCAAATAAAAGGACGTGGTTTAGGTAATCCGACACTACAGCAACCAATCACACAATTGAATTGGGATAATCTTAAAGCATCATACGGAAATTTCTTTAATCTCAATTACGCAGTAAGACAATATCGAGTAGATAGAATGAAAAAGCCTCTTGTGATAGGTTTTGAGAATTGGTATTTAGGAGCAGTAAATGATGAGAATATGTTTTATGGAACTACTATTTTGGAAGCACAGTCAAAATTCTTCTAAATATATAAATCAATAACAATAAAATAATGGCAGGTTTTACAAATAGAAGAGGTCCATTAACAGGGGATAATCCAGTTAGAAAGGTTTTAAAAGATCTTTCAAATTTAGGAATGGCATATGATGATATGATTCTTAGAAACTCAAGAGCTATTGGGTTTGCTGAAAATCAGTTTGGATATACCATGAATCCTATGGGATCTGACGCTGATGATATTTATGCAGTTTTTGCAGGTTTATCATTAACTGATACCAGTCTTAAGAAGAATATTTCATTTTTTGATAAGGATTATCCAAGGAAAAGAGATCAACTTAGACAGTTTGCAGTACAAGATGAGATAGAAGAAATTCTTGATGTAATCTGTGATGAATGTATTGTATTTGATGAAACCAATTACGCTGCATATGCCGAGTATAACGGTCATATAAGTTCTGCCATCGAAGATGAAATTGCAGATGTTTATAATAACATTTACAATTACTTTGGGTTTAATGATGCAGTTTCTCTTTGGAATTATCTTAGAAAATGGTTAGTTGACGGTTATCTTGCATTTGAAATCGTGTATAATGATAAACAAACTGAGATCATAGGATTTAAGGAATTAGATCCAGTATCACTTATGCCAGCTGTTGATACTGAAACCGGTAAGAAGATGTGGATCCAATATAAAGGCGGGGGCGTAAAAGAGAGAAAACTCTGGGATTCACAAATCATATATCTTTCTTATTCTTCAGTAAATTCACCACAAAGAATTTCTTATGTTGAAAGACTTATCAGATCTTTCAACATGTTACGAATAATGGAACATACCAGAATTATCTGGGCAGTTACCAATGCATCATTTAAAACACAGTTTATTATACCTGTTGGTGGTAAGTCTAAAACAAGAGCAAAGCAATCGCTAGCACAACTTATGAATTCATATAGAGAAGTGGTTGATTTTGATTTTGATAGCGGTGAAATACAAACCAACGGTAAGCCTATGATGCCTTTCAATAAGGAATATTGGCTACCGTCAAAGGATGGTGAACAGCCAGAAATTAGCACAATTGGTGGAGATGGTCCAGATTTAGGTGATACTGAATCTCTAAAATACTTTGGGGATAAACTTAAAATTGCGTCAAAGATACCGTTTTCTAGGTTTGAAAGAGATGGTGGTTCAGATTACAGTATGGATGCAAGTGGCATGATGCGGGATGAAATAAAGTTTTCTAAGTTTATCAACAGATTAAGATCTATTTTTCAAGAGATCCTGGTTAAACCTATGTATATACAAATGTGCTTAAATCATCCAGAGTTGAAAAATGATGTTGCTTTTAAGGCTGGTTTAGGTCTTAAATTTGTTAAGGATAATGTCTTTGAAGAAATGAAAGAAATGGAATTACAAACAAAAAGAGTTGACTTTATCGGTAATATGAAAACTCAATTAAGTACAATGGATGAAAACATGACTGAAATTCCATTCTTTGATTTAGGTTGGTTAATTAAAAGATATGGCGGATTTACTAGGGACGATCTTAAGGCTAACCAAAGAGCTAAAACTAAAGCCGATCTTGAAAAAGAAGGTTATAGTGAAGAAGATATTGAAAAAATCCTTTTAGGTGCTGACAAAAAAGATTTTAAACCTGAAGAAGGCGGAGGTGCTGCTGAAGATCCACTGGCAGGATTAGAAGGAATGTGATAAAAAATGTAAAGATTACTACAATATATAAAACAAATTAGAATACAATATGTCAAAGAATCTATTAATCATAGAGAGATCTGCATCAGATCTTAAAACTGATGTATCTGAAGATGGTAGTGTTTATTTAGAAGGCATTTTTACCGAATTTGGTGTTAAGAATAAAAACAATAGAATTTACGAAGAATCTGAGGTGCTTCCTCATATTAATGAATTACAACAAAAGATTAAAAAACAAAAACTATTAGGAGAGCTTGATCATCCTAAAGATTTTGATATTAGCTTATCGAATGTTTCCCATGTTATTGAGGAAATTAATTATGACCCCTCAACTAAGCAAGTTAGAGGTAAGATTAGACTCCTAAACACAACTAAAGGTAAAGAAGCACAGGCTCTTGTTAATGATGGTATACCTTTACATATTTCAAGTAGAGCTGCAGGTACTGTTGATGAAAATAATAAAGTAAAGATTAAGAAATTCTTTACATACGATCTTGTTGCGGACCCAGGATTTGAAAATGCTGAACTTTCTAGAGTTAATGAATCGTTTGGTTTTGAAAACGACAGTAGCTTATACATATATGAAATGGAAGAAACAAAAACAAAAGATAAAAAAAGTTTAGAAATGACTAATGAAAATCAGTATGTATCGGTTGAAGATTTTAACAAGTATACCGAATACTTAAAAAATGAAATTAACAACTTAAAAGAATCTACTTCATCTAATGACAATGAAATGGTAGAGAAGCTGATTAAGTATTCTGAGCATATTGCAGAACAGGTTAATAACCTTACCGAATATGCAGGTTACTTAGCAGAAAATCTTGATAAGAGTATTTCTCATTCAGACTATATTGTTAATAATGTAAACCAAATTAAAGAATACTCCTCTTATCTTGCTGAACAACTTGATAATAGCATTAAGTACTCTGAACATATTGCCGAAAAAACCGATCAAAGTATTGAATATGCACAATATGTTGCCGAAAAGGCCGATCAAAACATTAGATTCTCTAATTATTTGGCAGAAAAGCTTGACGGTTCTATTCAATATACCGAGCATGTTGCAGAAGGAGCCGATAAAGGAATCCAATTTGCAAATTATTTAGCAGAAAAACTTGATCAAAGTATTGCATATGCCGAGTATCTTAAAGAAGGGCTTGAAAGAGGTATCAGTTATTCTGAATATATTGCAGAGCAAATTAATACTGAATACGAAACTGCTCTAAATGAATCTAGAAATGCTAAGTCTGTGACAAAGTCTAAAGAAACTTATGATTCATATACCAGTTCATTAAATGAGAAATTGGATTCGCTAATTAAGAAAGCTGAAGAAAAGAGTTCATCAAATATGTTCTTTATGAACTTCTTGACAGAATCTAAGAAGCAACAATTCCAATCTCTTACCGATGACAAGAAAGGCCTTATCGTTGAAAAAATGAATTCTGACCGCTGCATGTCAACTGTTGATGCCGATCGTATTTGGGAATCTTGCTTTACTCCTGAGAAAAAGCCATTAAACTTTATTGATGATATTCCAGAAAAATTTCAAACTAAATGGGAATCTCTATCAGAAGCAAGAAAGTTTCAGATTATTGCTGAATCTAAAATGTATACATTAGATACACCATATAAGATTAATAACTTTTGGTCTACGCGTGATTTAAGAGATACTGTGGTTGGTTTAGAAAAGCTTAATGAAAGTAAAACCGCAGCAGAACAGGCAATGATTCAAAATAATGGGTATGCCGTTAATGAAGAATATCGCCAAGCTCTTGTTAATAAGGTAAGATTTAACTTAGGTAAATAAGAAATAGTAAAAAAAACACAATAATGAAACACGTAAAACTATTTGAACAGTTTATTGAATCTTTTGATTTGAATGAAGCGGTATCAAAAAATACTCTTTATAAAAAGCTTTGGTCAAAGCAAGGTGTAGATTCTGACACTGCATTAAGACCAGGTGCTACAGTTAATCCTATTGACACTCTTAAACCAAAGAGAAATGATACTATGACTTTTTTACGTATACCAGTTAAGGCAGAAAACTCTGTTTTAGATTTTGGAGTTCGTGAATTTGGTCCTGATAGATTTTGGCAAAATACGGTTAACATATATGGTACAAATGCCGGTGTTATTGGAATTAAGAATCTTACCGATGATGAATTAGAAATGCTAAAGGGTGTTGTACCAACTGCAACTGTTGATGATTTCATTATTTCTAATTACTTTGGTATTAGGCCTAGAAAAGCAGCTTTGGCAAATGGACAAAAATTAGATGGAGTTGATTCTGTTGATGATGTAACTATTACACTTTAAAAATTAAATATGTAGAATCTTTAGGGTGGACTCGAGTCCACCCTTTTTTTAGATTACATTTTTCACAATTTTTACAAAAAACTAGAATGTGACTAATATATAATAAGTAATCCAAGAAGCCAAGAAGCAAAAGGCTAGCGATTAAAAACAAAAAACGAAAAAAACAACTCAAAAAATGTACGCTAATCAACTTATTAATGAGGCTGAAGTACAAAAGCAGTGGGGGCCAATTATTACTGAGGCTACCGGTATCGAGGACAGGAGTAAATTGTCTTGGATGACTAAGTACTGCCATTACCACAGTCTTACTGAAAGTGTTTATAACACAGTACACCTAAATCCTAA
>Ga0099848_1000449_pt1 | contig 19437 bp, 33 predicted proteins | sample CB_VirMetaG_3_FD_78179 | JGI IMG/M metagenome (GOLD analysis project Ga0099848, IMG submission 78179) | Freshwater to marine saline gradient viral communities from Chesapeake Bay - CB_1508_1S Viral MetaG | ecosystem: Environmental > Aquatic > Marine > Coastal | place: USA: Chesapeake Bay...
CCGTGCCAAATTAAAAACGCAAATATGGCAACAAAAATTACTAGTCCCCAAGGACTGGGTTCTGGTGCTTTTGCCATTTTGATCTCCTATACGCAGTCACCTTGATCTGCTAATCGTATATAAATTCCTCGATCATATTCATCTTTTGACACCCATTTACCTCTAAAAAATACAACCAACTCTCCGTTTTGATCAATAGTTTGTTGTCCTTCAACTGGATTAGGTGTTTCTTTTACAATATGTTCTTTTTTCATTTTTGCTAACTCCTGCAATGCGGTAAACCCTGTTTGAAAGTAGTTTGCCATTAGTTTATCGCCGATATGGTTGTTGTCCAAGCAAGTGAACAAATTTCACTTTCAACTACGTCAGCCTGTTCGATAACATCTACGACACCAGCACGTACAATCGAATCGGTTACTTCATGTTGTGCTTTGCAGGCTAGTTCATAATTCTTATTGTTCACTGCCATGTTTGCCAGTGTTTGTAAACGAACTGCTCTTTCTAATTCATACTGTCTACCATCCGTCTTGGCCGAATACACCAATCCAGACATTGCCACCACGCCTATTACTGCAACAACTGTTGCTAATTTATTTTTCATATAATTCCTTTTGAGAACGTTTAAAAATACTCCCACCTCTTGGGTGGGAGCACCTGTGCTACATTGAGATTACTTGTTCATTACATACATTGTAACTTCGAACCCAAATCTCATTTCTTCTGCTGTAGGTTTTGTCCACATAATATTTCTCCTTAAAATAAAGTTAATATAATGTAAGACATATCGTTGGAGATGCAAATGCAAAGGTCCAACTTGAGTATTACGAGTAAGAATGATTTCTTACACTCTTACTTATAACTATTATACTACCTTATATTAAAAAATCAATAATGAAAATCATTAATTTAAACATAAATCGCATATATGGTAGTTTAACTATGTGATGTACCTACCTAAATAAAACGCTGATTGATAATCAGTATAAGAAAAGGAGGTTCATTATGGACATTCTAAATAAAGTAAAGGCTTGGGCCGGCGCATTAACAGAAGTGGGTGTAAGCCTACTTGCATTGGGTGTTGTGCTTGAAGTCTTGTTCAAAGGACAGAACATTCCGTTCTGGCCAAACATTAACATCATTGCTAACATTCAATCTATTGTGGCTAGTTTTTCAGCACAGGGTTTGGTTGGCTTGATAGCAGTTTGGGTATTATATCACATCATAACAAAGAAGTAATATAACTCTCAACTTAATAAGTTGTAGGGGAGTCATCTTGACGGGCGGCTCCCCTACTCTTTTAGAAACTTATTTCTTTACAGGTTTTGAAGGTTTGGAAAGATATTCCACTTCTTCGTCCGTGTATGGCATCCATTTAGTGTTATTCATTACAGCATGCCTCCCCAGAACATTCCATTCAGCAATAAGAATCCTGACATTATTACCAACATGATTGTCATGGGCACTACCGCATTCCAAAAAGTCTTAACCATTTGCATGACCTCTCCAAAATGCAACCTTGTGGCCCTTCATGTAGTGATTGCCTGGTTCATATGATGCTTTGATCCTTTTTACACGTTCCAGTCTTTTAATTGCTCGATCTCTCTCTGCAATTTCTTTGATACCGTGTAACATTAAATCTCTTGCAAGTTCGTGTTTGCCTTGGCTTGCTAACTGAGCAGATGCTCTAGCATAGCCTATTGAAGCACAAGTGTTTTTTATTTTTTCCCAAATTAACATTGTTTTTTCCTTTATGTGTATGTGTGTAACTAAGGTAGTCACTGCCCCCGGTCTCTCCCGGCGCTACCGCTTTTAAGGCATGGATTATGCCCTTGTCTATCCAAGTGTCTGGGTGAATGTTGCTGTGCAACACGCTTATTTATAATAATATACTAATATTAAGACAAAAAGTCAATCAAATAAAATGCATATCAGGAATGTTATAATTGCATATCTAAAAAACATTATACACCAACTTAATGTTTTGGTGACAAACATCTAAATACTTTGAATGATGAAGAAAAAACTAACCCAATGGCAACGTTGGAAAAAGAAAGCACCCAAGGTACCGGATATAACCTGCCCGGACATTGACAGCATTATATCTAAATTGGAAAAACACATCACAACAACAAAAGTCTACACACAGTTTAGACACAATCAAATTGTAAAGACATTGGAAAAACTACGTTCAGCAAATGAACGGTTACGTGAAAGTGGCGAGTATTGGTACAGCATTGCCAAAGATAATCTTTCTAAAAAGTAATCTATATAAATACTATTGAGACAAGACAGTAATAAGAACAAGACGCAGTAGAACTAAAAAACTCCCGCCCTAATATTAGATACAAACTTCCTCAAATACAAACACGAACAAGGAAAAACATGAGTAATCAAGGAACAGTAAAATGGTTCAATGCCACTAAAGGCTTTGGATTTATCGCGTGTGAAAACAAAGACGTTTTCGTACATATTTCAGCAGTAGAAGCCGCAGGCTTACGCTCGTTGAATGAAGGCGACACTGTAATGTTTGATACACAGGATGGTCCAAAAGGCCCTTCTGCTGTGAACATTTCAGTCAAGTAGTAGAACTACAACTATAGGCCTTGTAATTACAGGGCCTATTTTTTTGACTAAATATTTTATATAATTTTTAGGAGTTGGCAATGGCTTATTCAGATAAAGTCCTTGACCACTACAATAATCCCAGAAACGTTGGTAGTTTAGATAAAGCGGATCCGTCCGTTGGGACTGGTATGGTTGGGGCACCGGCTTGCGGTGATGTAATGAAGTTACAGATAAAGGTTAATCCAGAAACAAATGTAATTGAAGATGCTAAATTTAAAACATATGGTTGCGGCAGTGCTATCGCTAGTTCTAGTTTGGTCACCGAGTGGCTTAAAGGGAGGTCCTTGGATGATGCTACCAAAATTAAGAACAGTGACATCGCAACGGAACTCGCTTTACCTCCAGTAAAAATACACTGCTCAGTTCTAGCAGAGGATGCTATTAAGGCCGCCATTAAAGATTATGAGGTTAAGTGTGCCTGTAAGTGACTTGCTTCATATTAAAATAATAGATAATGGTTGCATTATTTGCGTAAATACATTATACTATTAGTATATGGAGAAAGCAATGAAACAATCAAAAGTTCTTAAAAAGATGTATGAGGCTTGTCTTTCTCGCGATGATGAAATGCTAAGTAAATTGCGTAAGATAGAGTTTGCAAAAATTAGTGAACGCAAACAGAAAGGTAAGCCATTCACTGTTAAGTGGACATTGGCTGACATCTAAAATAATTTAACATAGAAGGTATCTCGCTTAGTCGAGAATTACCTTACGTCTTAACAATGAAAAAAAATAGTAATACAAAAAATCCAAGTCAGATGATTTCTGACTTAAAAAAGCAGTTGGCTAAAACACTAGATCCAATGGAGCGAGAAACCATCCTACAAAGGTTACATCATTGGTATCAAGTAAGAAATTCAAAACCCTATATCAGTTAAATTTGCGGGGTTTCCGTATTATCTCTGTAATTTTTTAGATATTCAACATATAAACCTATGGAATGATCTGAAAAGTTATCAATCTTACCTTGTTTTAGTCCACGCCACATACCACGCATTCTGTCCTTGAAGCGTTGCCAACCTGTTGACTTACGAACATTACCCCATGTGTTTAGATAGTGTTCTGTGCCGTGATGTTTGTATCCCATGATCCAGAAAGGCACACGTGTAACTATGTCGTTGTTGTTAACCCAACGATGATGTGCAAAAGGATGATGATTAGTATAGTTTGCCCAACCTACCCTAGGTGATCCATATGTGTATAGTTCCTGTGGGTTAGGACAAATTTTGCTACCTCGGCAACGTGAACTTACAATGGTAGCCATCGCGGCACCAAGGCTGTGTCCACAGAACCATACATCTCTATCCTTGCTTTCACGCACTAGGTCTTCTTCAATTTGTGGCCAAAGTTTATCAACTTCTCCTTTGAATCCACCATGAACCCTGCCTACAGTTTCGGCAATTACAGGAATAGCATTAGCATCAGCGCCAATGTCGTTAAATTCTTTTGGTTCTGTGCCTCTACAAGCAATTACAAAATCCGTTTTGTTCATAAAACGATATGCTTGGGCACCATCTATGTTATAGTATTCAACTGTGGTGAATCCTAATTGATGTGCTAGTTTGGTAGCACTGTCTTCTTCAAGATACGCAATTTGTGCCAATTCGGCAAATAAAAGACTGCGTTCTTTAAAATTTAATGTTAAAATAGGTGTAAGTAGTTTATGTGTATATAATTCCATGGTTCGCTCGCTCCTTCGTTACCAAAGGTATTTACCGCATTAGACCACTAAATAGTGTTAAGGAGTTGTTACAATGAAACGTAGAACAAGAAGCCTATTAGAAGAATTGAACGATTTTGCTGTTAACAAACGTGCAGAAAACGTGGTTGAGTCTAGGGCAAATCATGTTATAGAGTCAGCAATCAATATTGTTGAAATGATCCGTAAGAATTTTGAATCTGAAGTAGCACAAGATCTGGAAAAAAGGTTTTACAACTCCATACGATCCGGTGATCCAAGCAAATTTATGCGTGGCATTAAAAAGATTAAAGAAAATGACAAAAGCGAACTAGACGATGCTAATTGAAGAAGTAACTAAAATCCAAGAAGCCGAAGGCAAAAACACACATATGGAACACGTTGAGGAAGAAGCACTCAACCGTGGTAAAGAAGGTGCGGAGTATGCATTGAACCAAATGATGCTGTTTGCTGATATGCTTAAAGGACGTTCAAATAAAAAATTAAAAGTAAGCGTGAAATGGGATGGTGCTCCTGCTATTGTTTGCGGCATTGACCCAGAAAGCGGTAAGTTCTTTGTGGGCACAAAAGGTGTGTTTGCAAAGACTCCTAAACTAGGAACCAGCCACGAAGAAATTGATAGATTATACGGTGATTCAGGTGCATTACCAAAACTACATCTTGCATTTGATTATCTTGGTAAACTAGGCATCACAGGCGTACTACAAGGCGACTTTATGTTTGACGAAAGTTCAAGGCGTGAAGAAACAATTGACGGCGAGGCAATGTACACTTTCAAGCCACAACTTATCACCTACGCAGTGCCAGTGGACAGTGATATCGGCAAAAGAATAGGAAAAGCAAAGTTTGGAATCATATTCCACACAAATTATGCAGGCGCAACACTAGCAGATGCTAAAGCCAATTACGAAGTTGACATAAGCAAATTAAAACGCACAAGCGATGTTTGGTTCGATGATGCGTTTTTCAAAGATGTGTCAGGCTCCGTGCTAATGACGAAGGAAGAAACAGCACAAGCGAAACAAGATTTGGCAGACGCAATGGGAGCCTATAAGGCGATACCAAATGCGGTATGGGACGCAATGAAATCTAATGAAGACTTTATTACTAACTTTAAGATTTGGATCAACACTAATATTAGACAAGGAAAACTTGCAGGCGACCCAGGTGAATTCTTAAATGGTTTTATTGATTGGTATAGAGAAAGAATAGAAGCAGAAATAACAAAACTTAAAAATCAAGACCCAGAGAAACCAGCAGTAAAAAATAGATTACAAAAGATTCAAAGCAATATGAACTTTATAAATGTTAACAGAAAAGGACTAGCGGCTATTATTGAATTCATGAAAGAAATAACAGCATTAAAAACGCTGTTCATTAGAAAACTAAACAACATTGAAAGCATAGCACATTTTTACAAAACAGCAGATGGATACGAAGCAGGATCTCCAGAAGGTTATGTGGCAATTGACCATGTGGGTGGTGCAGTTAAAATTGTTGACAGGCTTGAATTTAGTCGTCGCAACTTTATGACTCCTAAGGATTTTGGTTAATGTATCAATTTATAGATTACATCACAGAAGGCAAAATGATACGCAATTCTGATGGCGTCAGTAGATTAAGTTTTACTGACGCTTCAGATCTAGTGTTATTATACTTTTTAGCACTTCATGTTATGCGACACTATCCTAGTAGACGCTTTGTTCAAAGTTACAGCGAAGAAGTTTTAAAATGGCAAACATGGGAACACTTTAGAAGCAGTGGTAATGACCTATACAATCTTTTGAACATTGTTGACGGTGATGAAAAAATCATAGACAAATTACAAAATCCTAGAGCCGCAAAGGTTTTGAGACAACGTGGTACATTTCCAACACTAACAGCAAAAAGATTACTTAGAAGTTTTGTCAGCAACACTCCTAGTCTAAGCGATGCTAATGATTTGGTAAAAATTGACAACAGTCTACAAAACAGTAGATACAGTGGATTAAGAAGAAGAATAGCAAACTACACAAAACTAACTCCAAGCGACAGAAAAAAAGCAGTCACAGAATTAGAATTGGCTCTGAAAGCAAGAGGAAGGAATTCAGACATTGTCGATTATTACATACTTTTTGTTAAGGATTTTGATCTCGAAAGTTCGCAAGTAAAAGATACAGAACCCATGGTAACAGTTCCAGACATCGTAGCACCTGATACAAAAGATATTCAGATGTTGAGAATGTTAGGAGTACCTAACAAAGATTTACCATTTGCTTATAAAGTATTAAGTTTAACAACAAGAGGTTTGGGCATTCCTCCACGATTCGCTCAAGCATATAGACCCATTATGCAGATAATAGATGATATTGTAAAAGCAGGTCCAGGCTACGTAAATCTATTAAAACAGGTACATAATCGGGCAAAATCTGTAAAAAGATAACCATATCTCCTTATTTTTCCAAAAAAGACTAAATAATATTACGTTGCCCACTGAGCGTGGGAACGCCATTAAAGAGTAACTAAAAGGAGAACTAAAATGGCTGGAATAACAAAAGTAAATGGTTTCTTAAACAAATATGTTACAGGAACTGTATTTCAAAATGCACAACTTGGTTTCTACCAAGCAACTGTTAGATCAACATCTAATGGTGGTAACACAGCAGTAGACCTACAAGCACTAGACGGTGATGCGGCTGGCGAAGCAAATCAATTAGTAGAATTAATTGTATCTGGTACAAACGCTATCGCTTACTTTACACCAACAGGTGCGGCAGGTAAAATTTCTTTAGTAGTTGATAATGCTCAGCACGATGCTGATTCATTAGCGGCTGTTATCGAATCACTAAGCGGTGTTGGAACTGACACAATCGTTGAAGCGGCTGATCAGTTAACATTCAAATAAGATATTTTATATCTTTGGGAAAAGGGTGTCAAGAAATTGGCACCCTTTTTTTGTGACCTATAAATAATAGCATGAAGATACGTATCAAAACACTGGTTGATGTTACACGCACTGATGTTCGTAGAAAAGGACAGGGTGATGAACAGAAACTGTTACAACAGCAGAACTATCAAACCCTACAACAGATAATTAATCTGCGTAATCTTATTGATAACAATGATGATCCCTTTGTGGAAACACGTGATGTAACTGGTGAATTTGGAAGCAGTTACAAGGGTGAACACAAGGTATGGACCTATGAGTTTGAAGTAGATCATGCTGATGCGTACAATGACGGTGAAGATCCGGTGGGTCTGCTAAAACAAGACATGGAACAGATACCCGTTTTAGGCGGACTAACTGAAACCGTTCCTGCACCTAAAATGTTTGTGGTTAATCACAAAGGAAAATCCAATATTACCATCGAAGTTGTATAAATAACTTTGAAGGCAAAAACTAGGCACTGCATAAAAACACATTAAGGCCAACTTAGAGTTTACTTAATTACCCTAAGAGTTAGGGTGTTTACGGAGAATAAAATATGGCACGTGCCACAGACCTAGAAAGAGAAAATTTAGAAGCACACGTAGACCTGTGTCAACAGCGTTATGAAGTGCTAGAAAAACGTCTTGCGAATGTTGAGACAAAAATTGAACACATTCATGAAGACATGAACAAATCACATTCATCATTAGTCAAAGTAATTATTGGTACATCAGGTACTATTGTAGCAGGACTGCTATCCACAATCGTTGTTATTCTCATTCAAATGAATTAAACTAAATACTAACATGAAGTTAGTAGAACTCTTTGACAATCTCGCGGAGAAACAAATTTGGGGTCGAAAAGGCAAAAGCCTTGTTCGTAAGTATAGATGCGTGGGTGGTAAACGCCATGGACGTATTGTAGCAAAGCCACAGCAATGTTTTGCTCCGCCAAATGTACAGGCAAAAATGCGTATGCGTATTACTAGAAAGAAACTAGGCAAACGCATGGCATTGAGGTCTAGAAGAACAAAACGCACTAACCCAGCATCAAGAGCATTGCGGTTTTTAAACAAATGAAAGCAATAGAATTCATTACTGAAGCAGGTGGAAAATTTATCTTTGGTAGAGGTGGCAAACCTGGTGGCTCACACAAAGGTAGGATCACACGCAAGTTTAGATGCACCAGCGGTCCACGCAAAGGACGTATTGTTGCTAAAATGAGCACTTGTCATGCTCCAATTGATGCACAAAAGAAAAAGACCATGACCGTAACCCGTGCTAGAAAACCCAAGATGACAGCAATCAAATCAAAATTTACAAAAAAAGGTTCTGGTATAACTAGAGCAGTTGCTACAAAAAACAGAGCACTTGGCGGCGGAAAAAGAAGAAGGTTTAAAAACTAATGCGTATAGATGAACTAGATCCAAAACACAAAGATTTCAAGCAGGTTATTTTAGATCATAATCTAACTGAAGAACAGTTGGACGAAATATTGCCAGTTGTTGGAGCAGTGGCAGGTGGTGTTGCTAGAGCGGCGGGTGCATTAGGCGGCGCGGCCCTAAGGGGTGCAGGAGCAGTTGCAAGAGGCGCGGCTGGTATGTTGGCCAGAGGTGCAGGTGCTGTTGCAAGAGGTGCAGGTGCTGTTGCAAGAGGAGCCGGTAATATGGCCAGAGGTGCAGGACAGCAAATAAAGCAAACAGCCAAAGATCAAATCAATAAGAAAGTTCAAAGTTTTGCACAGGACACAGCAAATAAATTGGCAAATCAAGGTGGCGGTCAACAGGATGGACAACAAGGTAATCAAACCATTGGCCAGGACAACTCACAAGCACCACAAGCAACCTTAGCCAGAGGAAGCGAACTTAGTATTCCAATAGCAGATCCAAAAAATCCACAAAAAACCAAGATGACCCCTATGAAGGTCAAAAATGTTTCGGGCAAAGAAATAGAGTTACAGCCAAGTAAAAAAGTGCCCGGCCTACCCGATCAAATCAAATTTTCCAAAAAAGATCTTGCTTTTTAAGTAAGTATCTGTTACAATAAGTTATGAAGCCTGAAGTTAAAAAACTTGTAGATACCTTCGCGGAAACAGCAAAGGCAGTAAAGGTTCGCTTACAAAAAAGCGGATTCGTGCTTCCTGTTGCACATCAGGGTGGGATTAAATTTAAGCATTGCTACATCAAAAAGAATAGCAATGGTTGGTACGATATTACCAATTTGCACAATCCAAAAAAGAAATATTACAGGGACATAGCAAGCCACAAGATTGCTGTTGCACTAGCAATATATATGGGTGAGCAGGCAGGGTATGACGAAAAAGAAATACTCAAAACGGACCATGAATACAGACATTGGGCCAATGAAATAAGGCTTTTTACGCATCAACGCAATATTGCTGAAAAAAGAAATGATGACGTTAAAATAGATATATACACTGCAAGGATAGAAGAGTATATGCCACGCTACAATCGTGCTAAACAACAGGTGAGCCACATTCTTATTAGGGCAGAATCTTTGCTGTTTGACACTAAATAACACTATAATAACGTTAGGGGATTATAACGATGAAAACATCTGATTTTATGAACAAGGTTACTGTAGAGTCACTTCAAAAAGACCTACGTAGCAAATACGGCGTATCAGTTGATATTGCCAAGTACAGTAAGGCTCAACTAGAGTCATATAGCGACAAAATTAAGGGCAAACTTAAAGAGTTTGAAATCAAACATAAATTTAACGAATCATTGCAAAATGACGAGTATCAAAAAACACTGCTTATCAGCAAGATTGTGGAGTCAGCAATTAATCAATTTATTGATAATCCCCTAGAAGTTGCAGACGAAGAAGATCTTGGTGAAGATCTAACAGTAGTTGATGAAACAGATGAAGCAGTAAACAATGATTTTGTGCAAGAAGGTGATAACATTTATCACAGTTGTGTTAAATCATTTAAGCATACCAAGTTCGGTGAAGGCGAAGTTCTTCATGGTGAGCATACCCTAGCAGAAGATGGAACAGTTTCACACTACGATGCTAAATTTGTACGAGAAGATGGAACACAGTTTATTGTAAGAAATATTCCTGTTGCAAATATGCTAGAGACAGTGGTTGTTGAACACGGTCATGCAAGCAAGAAAAAGAAAGTTAAAAAAGAAGAAGTTGAACAAGTTGAACAACCATTAAAAGAAGGTGCTGAAGAAAAAGCAGAACTTACAATGGCGGCTAAGGATATGGTAGATAGATTTACTGCGTTCCTAGAAGACGTTGCTGAAATGGGTGCAGAAGGTATGCTTGAACTAGCAGACTCTATCAGAGATGAACTAGGACAAGAGCAAGCAGAACAATTTGTTGCAACAGTTAAACCTGCACTAGAACAAACACAAGAAGTTTTAACAACAGCACGTGAAGCATTAACAGCAGGTGTAGGTATTATTACAGGCGAAGGTGCTCCAGTAGATACTATTGGTGCTGACCCAGAAGGTGACATTGAAGAACCAGTTGCTGGTGACGAGCCAGTTGAACCTATTGAACCAACTGATGACTTTGGTGCTAGTGATGCCGCTACAGGTGGAACTGAACCTGCAGGTAGAGAAAAGCGTGAAAGTTATCAACCACGCAAACAATCAATTGAAGAATCTACTCGCGTGTTAAACAAGTTGGCTCGATAAGGAGTCAGCATGAGATTGTTTGAAGTTGCAGGTAATGAACTAGAACAGGACCTTGTTCTTCTATTTAGAAATCAAATTCAGAGAGCAAACAGCGAAGGTTCACCTGCACAACTATCATATCAAGCAATTACTAATTTAATGAAATCATCAGGCCATGGTGCTTTTGATTACGGTGTTTTCAAAAGTCTTTATGACAGTTCACCTGAAATACAAGCAATAGTAAAAAACTTTAACGAAGAAGGTGTTGTTCTTAACACTCAAATGCAAAAGGACGCTGACGGCACTGTAGACAACGTTGACTCGAGTCCAACCAATAATATTGAAAAGATGGCAAAACGAGCAACAAAACGTCGTTCATAACTTGACTTTACCAATTGGTCTGCATTATAATTAATATTAAATTATTAGGAAAGATTTAATGGCAGAACTAACCCCACCACCTTATGTGGAAAGATTTCAATATCACACAGTTAAACAAATTAACTTAGAAGGTAAAAGACTCTACGAAGCACCAGACGGTAGCAAGACGCCAAGCGTAACTACCATCCTTTCTAAAACCAAAGACATGACCCATTTAAACGAATGGAAGAAACGTGTCGGCGAAGATGAAGCACAACGCATAGTAACAGAAGCCGCAGGCGTGGGAACAGCCATGCACAGTAATCTTGAACGCTTTCTAATTGGCGAAGAAAGAATGCCTGGAACCAATGTGGTTCATGTACAGGCAAATAAAATGGCTGATGAAATTATTAATAATGCATTGTGCGATGTTAATGAAATATGGGGTATTGAACAGGCACTTTATTATCCGCATATGTATTCAGGAACCACTGACCTTGTGGGTGTTTACAAGGGTAAGCCTGCTATAATGGACTTCAAACAAACTAATAAACCCAAGAAAAAAGAATGGGTTGAGGATTACTATCTACAGTTAGCCGCATACGCTATGGCACATAACGCTGTATATGGCACTGATATAAACGAAGGTCACGTGTTTATGTGCAGTAGAGACTGTCAATACCAGCAGTTTGACCTTCAACCAAGCGATTTTGAACATTGGTGCAATGAATGGCTAAAACGTGTTGAAGACTACTATACTAATCATCACTTCTAATTGGTAAATAGTGTTATAGATTAGGAGAATACAGTGGCAGTCGTACAGATTTCAAAGATTCAGCATAGACGTGGTAAGGAAACAATCACAGGATTACCACAACTAGCCAGTGCGGAACTTGGCTGGGCAATCGATACACAAAAACTTTATATAGGTAACGGTAGTGTTGATGAAGGTGCTCCTGCTGTTGGTAACACTGAAATTCTTACTGAAAAAACTAATATCTTTGAATTACTAGATCAATACGAATTCCAAGGTAACACAGATGCTTCTGTACAAACAGGTGAATTTGCAAATGACCCTGTAAAAAGAACACTGCAAGATAGACTTGATGATATAGTAAGTGTAAAAAGTTTTGGTGCTTTAGGTAATGGTACCACAGATGACACAGTAGCAATTCAAAGAGCCATTGATCAAATTTTCCTAAACAGTGCAGATAAGTTTAATCCTGTTTCTAGAAGAACTTTGAAGTTTGAAGCGGGTGTTTACAAAATTATTGGAACTATTTACATTCCACCTTACGCAAATATTATTGGTGATGGTCCAGACAAAACAATCATTAGAATGTTCCCTGATCCAAGTGAACTAACTCCAACAGGCAAAGCAATATTTCAAACAGTTGGTGGTAACAGCACACCTGGATCTTATGTTACATTTGCAAGTATGCAAAACATTAGTAGACCTCAGAAAATAGAAATCAGAGGCATCACACTTGACAATGACGAAAATACAATTAGATATGCTCCGATGCTTTACATGGATAACATGACAGAAAGTCTAATTGAGAATTGTAAATTTAGAGGCAAGTGGAGTACACTAGATGGATTAGATATCGATCAAGTTGGTATTAACATAAGAGGACTTGGTGCCCTAACTAGTGAAAATAATATAATTAGAAATTGTGAGTTTCAACAGTTAAGTATCGGTATATACAGTATTCATGATGTAAAAACTATCACAGTTAGCGAATCATATTTCCACTTTGGTCATGTTGGTATTGACCTTTGTAGAACCAGCAGTGGAACAGGAAGCCAAAGCCAAGGTCCAAGACAATTTATTATCAAAGGTAACAAATTTGACAAGATAGATGATTTTGGTGTTGCAGTTCATAAACCAAATGCAACAGTTAAACCATGGGGACATACAACTATTGGAAATGCTTTCTTGGATGTAAGCAACAACAGCAATGGACAAAATTCACCACAGGATAGCGTTATTAAATTTGCCAATGACTTGTGTGAATCCATTGGCGATTTCTTTGAGAGAGACGCTTTTGTAAATCAGAGTGCTTTGAGTGCTGTACCATTCAAACCTAATGTTGATGGATACCATTACACCAAATCAAGAATTAAAACTGAGAATCTTACTGAAAGAGATGCACCAACAGCAATTATTAAGGTGCCATTTACAAAAGACAAGATAATTTATGTTGATTACCTTATCGTAAAAACAGGAACAAGCCAAGATACTACAAGACAGGGTAGACTAACAATTACTCTTAATTTAAACGACATTAATGTTACTGACAACTATAGTCATACAGGAACCAGTGATGGTAATGTTGAATGGAGTGCTAATCTAGATGACTTTGACAGCACTAGTGGAAGTGAAACACTATTGATAAAATATAGAAATCCAATTGGAAACGGCACAGGAACATTAACATACGCTCTAAGTTATTTTGCATAAATGTTTTTAGACACAAACGTCGATGATCGAATTTCTCAATGGCGTAGTTTTAGAAATACACTCGAAGATTGTAAAGACCCCTTTCGTAGGACATTAGAGTTTTGGCATCAGGCACCGACAACACAAAAGTATTTGAATCAATACAATTCTCAAGAATGGCCGACGCCATGGGAGATACTCAAGGAAAACCGGTTTTGTCCCGTCGCTATACCCCTTATGATAGGATGGACCCTGAAGTTAACCACAAGGTTTTCCAAACAGCCTGTTTTGATAAAAATAAGTATAGACCATTTGTCACAAAGATATTATAATTTAGTTGAAGTTGATAATACTATCATAGACTACGAAAACAATTCTATTGTGATAAGTAGTGAACTGTCGGAAACGATTGTTTGCCAGGAAGTAGTTGAATTATCTTAAAGATAGTAAATACTCAACTACACAGGAATACACATTATATAGGAAAGAGGACATTATGAACGCATCTAATGAGATTTTAATTACAAAAAGAGATGGACGAAAAGAAAAATTAAATTTAGATAAAATTCATTTTGTTGTAGAAGAAGCGTGTGACGATTTAACAGGAGTGAGTGCATCACAAATTGAAATGAACGCCGACTTGCAGTTCTATGACGGAATGACAACAGATGAAATTCAAAACATTTTAATTAGAAGTGCAAACGATTTAATCAGTTTAGAATCACCAAATTATCAATACGCGGCGGCAAGGCTGTTGCTATACGGATTACAAAAACAAGTATACGGTAGATACGATCATTTAACTCTTTCCGAAATAATTGATTTAAACATTGAGCGTGGTGTGTATGATCCTGCAATCAAAGAAAAATATTCAGATACAGAATTAAAAAAATTAAACACATATATCAAGCATGATCGCAATGAAGATTTCACATATGCGGGCCTACGTCAAATTGTAGACAAGTATTTGTGCCAGGACAGAAGCAGTGGACAGATTTACGAAACTCCACAGTTTATGTATATGATGATTGCGGCAACGCTTTTTGCTGACTATCCAAAGGAGACACGTTTAACATACGTGAAAAAATACTATGACGCGACCTCACTTTTTAAGATCAACATTCCCACACCTGTCATGGCAGGAGTGCGTACTCCTATTCGTCAGTTTGCCAGTTGTGTTCTTGTTGATGTGGACGACACTCTTCCTAGTATCTTTAGTTCTAATAGTGCAATCGGTTATTACATTGCTCAAAGAGCAGGAATCGGAATCAATGCCGGGCGTGTTAGGGCAATCAATTCCAAGATCCGTGGTGGAGAAGTAGCACACACAGGAGTCATTCCTTTTCTAAAAGTTTATGAAGCAACAGTAAGAAGTTGCACACAAAATGGTGTACGTGGTGGAAGTGCTACTACGCATTTCCCATTATGGCACTATGAAATTGAAGATATTCTAGTTTTAAAAAATAACAAAGGTACCGAAGACAACCGTGTGCGTAAGTTAGACTATTCAATTCAGTTGAACAAATTAATGTATGAAAGGTTGTTGAGCGGTGGAGAAATTACCCTGTTCTCGCCTCATGATGTTCCTGGATTGTATGATGCTTTCTATTCTGGAGATAATGAAAAGTTTAAAGAGTTATACGAACAGTATGAACGTAAAACATCAATTCGCAAAAAGAAAATTGATGCACACGAACTATTTTCTTCATTGTTAAAAGAACGTGCTGAAACAGGACGTATCTATATTATGAACGTTGATCACGCAAATAATCACAGTTCATTTAAGGATCCTGTTTACATGAGCAACCTATGTCAGGAAATTACACTGCCAACAAAACCTATTCAACACATTGATGATGAAAACGGTGAGATTGCACTGTGTATTCTTTCTGCTATTAACGTGGGTGCATTAACACTTAATAAAGAAAATGCAGAACTTGAAGAACTGTGTGATTTGTCTGTACGAGCACTGGAAGAAATCATTGAGTATCAAGGTTATCCAGTTAAGGCCGCTGAAATCAGCACAAAGGCTCGTAGATCCTTAGGTATTGGCTATATCGGATTAGCACACTATCTGGCAAAACACAAAGCCAAGTATTCCGATAAAGAAGCATGGAAACTTGTACACGATCTTACAGAAAGTTTCCAATATTATCTGCTTAAAGCCAGCAACAACCTTGCACGTGAAAAAGGCCCTTGCGAATACTTTAACAGAACCAAATACAGCGATGGCATTTTGCCAATCGACACTTACAAAACAGACGTAGATGAAATCGTAGGAAAGAAACTAAATCATGATTGGACTGGTCTTAGAAAGAGCATCAAGGAACACGGGTTACGGCACTCAACATTGTCCGCACAGATGCCATCGGAAAGCAGTTCCGTTGTGTCGAACGCAACAAATGGAATTGAACCACCTAGAGGATACTTGTCCGTTAAGAAAAGCAAAAAAGGGCCTCTTAAGCAGATTGTTCCAGGCTATCAGCAGTTAAAGAATTTTTATACTTTGCTTTGGGATATGCCAGGCAATGAAGGATACATTAATATTGTTGCAGTAATGCAGAAATTTTTTGATCAAGCAATTTCAGGCAACTGGAGTTATAATCCTTTGCAGTATGAAAATAACGAAGTGCCTATGAGTGTTATGATGAAAGATATGTTAACAACTTATAAGATGGGTTGGAAGACAAGTTACTATCAAAACACTTATGATTTTAAAGGTGAAGAAGATAATGTTCAACCGGCTGGATTGGAAGAAACGTTAGTTGACACATCAGCAAAAGATGCTACAATGGTAAATGGAACTAACGGTCATACTAATGGTGTCAATGGACATTCAAACGGTGATGGCAAACCGGTAACAGACGATCCAGAACACTGTGACGCCTGTGCTATTTAGGAATTTATGTCAAAGAAGAAAAAGGAACAATCACAGAGAATGAGCAAGACAGTTTTTAATCGAGAGAAGATTGACTTCACCAAAGAGTATATGTTTTTTGGAGCCGATCAAAACACACAGAGATATGATGTGTTTAAGTATCCAGAGTATGACAAACTTAATCAAACTATGCTTGGTTATTTTTGGCGTCCTGAAGAAGTCAGTCTACAAAAAGACAGAGGTGATTATCAAGAACTTCGGGCAGAACAAAAGCACATCTTTACTTCGAATTTGAAGTATCAAACTCTGCTTGATAGCGTACAGGGTCGAGGACCTTGTTTGGCTTTCTTGCCTTACTGTTCTAATCCAGAACTTGAAGGTTGTATTATTGCTTGGGACTTCTTTGAAACTATTCACAGCCGTTCGTACACGCACATTGTAAAAAATGTATATGCCAATCCTAGTGAAGTGTTTGACACTATCCTAGATGACGAAAGAATTATTGAACGTGCCGTTAGTGTTACCAAACACTATGATCAATTCACTGATATTGCTACACAATATTTCCAACATGGCAAAGGCGATATGTATGATGTTAAGAAAGCATTATACAAAGCAATGATGACTGTTAACATTCTAGAAGGATTACGCTTCTATGTTTCATTTGCTTGTACTTTTGCGTTTGGTGAATTAAAACTTATGGAAGGTTCAGCAAAGATTATTTCACTGATTGCACGTGACGAAGCAACGCACCTTAACCTTTCAACACATATCCTAAAGCATTGGGCAAAGGGTGATGACGATCCAGACTTTAAAAAGATCGCAAAAGAACTTGAGCCTGAAGTATATGATCTATGGCGTGAGTGTGTTGAAGAAGAAAAACGTTGGGCGGATTACCTTTTCAAGGATGGATCAATGATCGGATTGAATTCAAACTTGCTACACGCTTATGTTGAGTTTATTGCCAACAAGCGACTAAAAGCCTTAGGCTTGAATATGATTTATGATCGCCCACTTAACACTAATCCTCTACCATGGACACAGCATTGGTTAAGTTCTGCGGGTTTACAGGTTGCTCCACAGGAAACAGAAGTTGAGTCATATTTGATCGGTGGTGTTAAACAAGATATAAGTAAAGATACATTTAAGGACTTTAAACTATGATAGAAATTTATGGAAAACCTCAGTGTCCATTCTGCGACAAAGCAAAGAACCTTTGTGAGACTCGAGGATTTAAATACTCTTACAAAAGTTTAGGTACAGATTATACTAGGGAAGAATTAATGGAACAATTTCCTAACGCTAGAACAGTACCTCAAATTGTTATCAATGGACAAAAGATTGGCGGTTATGATGCTTTTACCAAATATCTTGAAGAACATAATTATACAGGAACAGGACATACTTTATAATGCTAATCGAGACTCCATACAAGAACGGTGATGTTGTATCTTTAAAACTTACCACAGGAGAAGAAATTGTTGGTAAATTAATGAATGAAGATTCTGATGGACTTACAATTAAAACTCCGCTTACACTTGTAATGAGTCCGCAGGGTGTTGGACTGCAACAATATATGTTTACAACAGAACCTGACAAAAACTATAAGTTTCATAATAATTCTGTTGTAATAGTCAAGAAAACAGCAAAAAACTTTGCTGATGCATATCAATCACAAACATCAGGACTGGTTACTGCTCCTGCAGGCCTAGGTGACGCTCTAAGAACAAAATAAATACTCGTATGCACGAGTTTGTATTTTTAGTAGATGGAGAAATGGTTACTGTTCATTCGTGGGATGATGTTCCAGAGCGATTTGAACGAGTAATTAAATTTGTTCCTGTTATTCCTCCCGACCCACACACAGAAGAACAGCACGAAGAAATAGGGTTATGGAATGCTCGTCTACAACAACTAATGGAGATTGAACGCAATGCCAGCAGTAACTAGAATTGGTGACGCAGATGTTCCACACTGTTCAGGAATGGTTAGAGCAGTTGGCTCACCTAATGTTTTTGTAAACGGAATACCAGTAAGCAGACAAGGTGATGTTAACACAACTCATCTATTGCCAGGTGCACCGTGTCCTGCTCATGCGGCTCCTATTGCTTTAGGTAGCACCACTGTTTTTATAAATGGAAAAGGTTGTGGAAGAATAGGTGATGCTATCAGTAGTTGTACAAGCGTAGCCGCTGGATCACCAAATGTATTTGCTGGTGGTTAAATTGCTTTGAATGGTATAGGTTTACCTTTTTCGTCAACAATCATATCACCAGTATCGGCCCAGCATCCTGCCATAATACTGCTACCACCAAATTTAACGTAACGAACAGGATTCACTTCAATTAGTTCGCCATCTCTCATTCGTGTTCTTTTGTTGTTTACTGATTGCGGTCCTCTTTGTTTTATTCCAGCCATGTTATGCTCCCGCCTTGGCCTTTAGTAAGGCTCTTTTCTTTTCTGCCGCCGCGGCTTGTCTTATTTTTCTACCCATAGGTAATTGTTGCACCATTTCGTAGATACCGCCTTTTTTGGCTTCCCACTCTACTTTAACAGATGTACTTTTTGTTCCGCTCTGGAATGATAGCACCGCTTTTTTATAACTTACTGCTTCTCTAGTTTCTACCTTGTCACCGTCCGTGAAGGTAAATGTACGCATCTTTGCCATAAATCTCCTTGGTTGATATTTTTCTTAGACGTTAGTTATCATTTTGGTTTAAAAACACGCACTTTATAAATTGACAAACAGTAAAAAAGGTGCTATAAATATAAGTGTAATTGTTGACAGCATCGTATGTCACAAGAGCAGGACCCCGGGGCAGTTCCGGGCACCTCCACCATTCACTTAAAACACATTCACAGAGTGTGCTTTGAG
>Ga0099848_1000451_pt1 | contig 19411 bp, 9 predicted proteins | sample CB_VirMetaG_3_FD_78179 | JGI IMG/M metagenome (GOLD analysis project Ga0099848, IMG submission 78179) | Freshwater to marine saline gradient viral communities from Chesapeake Bay - CB_1508_1S Viral MetaG | ecosystem: Environmental > Aquatic > Marine > Coastal | place: USA: Chesapeake Bay...
ATATTTTAGACTTATCTGCACAAGCTCCTGAAGGTCAACTTAGAACTTATCTTAAATCATTTATTTCTTGCTAAGGAGAAAAACTTTTATGCTATCTTGTGATATTCCAAACTTAACTGAAATGTTTGAACGGGCTTTATTAGATGGCCTTTCTCCAGAACTAGCAGAAAGAATTGTTAGAATGCAGCTGGCTGCTACGCGTGATCCCCAAGCAGCCGAAAAAATTGAAACTTTATTTCCCTCTCCTAAAGTTAGAACATTAACAGAAGCAGAGCAAACAGAACTTTCTGGGTTATGGGAAACTGTCTCAAACAGCCTAACTTCAGAGTTTATTGATAGCTTAACTACAGATGATGTCAATCAAATTTTTGTAGATCTCTTAGGTGACAATGCTACGCGTTTTTTTGAAATTCTAGCTGTTGCTGGTTATGATTTAAATAACTTTAAGTTAGTGCAGTATCAACATATTAATAGACTTAAACAATTAATTGAAATCCATACAAATCTAGATAATCCAGAAATTGTTGCTGATTTAGAAGCTACTCTTGAGCGCGAAGAAAAAAGACTAGAACGCCGTAAGGAAAACAAGGACAAATTAGATGAACTAATTATGTCTAAGCAAATCAAAAGCGCATTAATCCAAACATTACTAAATATCGCTAATTTAGTCGATAGTCGTTTATTTACTGATGCTGAAAAAATCTTTACTTTAGATATGGCAGATGAGATTGAACGGGTTCGAAAGCAACACGATATTATTAAAAACCTAAAAGCTAAACTTGAAAGAGCTAAGCAACGGGCTGATTCTGCTAGTGCTAAAAATAAATCAAAATTTGTTGCCGCATATAAAAAACTTTCAAAAGAACTTGGCAAAGAAATCAAAGCAGAATTTAAAAAAGCCGCAAAGATGAATCTTGAACTTCGCAAAAAGAAAGCGGAATTCTTAGCCAAGGTTTATAAAGAACGAACAGGTAAGGATCTTGTTAAAGGTAAGGCTGACTTTGCAGCCGTAATTGGTAGGTTAGAGTTAGAGTTAAATAAGACTCAGCGAGATCTTGTGGATCTTAACCTTAGAAATATTGCTCAGGATACCCGAGATGTTACAAGATCGACTACTCAAATCATCGCTTTCCAAGCTCGTTTACAAACTATTGCAAACGCAGGACAGGAAATTCGTGTTAATACTTTAATTGAACGCCTTGGAACTGCTAATGCTCCTACTTTAGCTGAAGCCGAAGAAACATTTGGAAAGACTGCTTACAATGTTGTTATTGGCTCAAGAGAACGCGTTAAGCTTCCTGACGGTAGCCAAGTACCTGACATGTCTGATCCAACCCAAGAAGAGATTGAGCGCATGGGTCAAGTGTGGAAACAGAATATGATTGATACAGCTTATGCTGGTTTCTATTCTGAAGATCCCGCTGACATGACTGAAGAGTCTTTAAATGTTATTGAAAGCATTGCAATGGGTCGCGGCTTAGTTGATGGATCCTCGCCAGAAGCTGTCGATCCTACCTTTGCTCCTACCCTTACAACCGAGCAGCGTCTTGCTATGGCTACTCCAGGTGAGATTCCTGAAGCTAACCGCTTTGATACAGGTGAAGAGGCAACACGCGCTATTGAAGGAACTATTCGTAGAATGTACTCAGTAATGGGTTTTAAATTCTTTAAAGGCAATATTCCAGAAAAACTAATTCGACAGATCCTACATCCAAAGCTTATGGACATTAATCCTAGAGCATGGGCCGATGCTAGAATTAGCTACTTAAAACCACGCAAATTACAAGATATTCAAATTGCAGATCAGGCAACTTTCCGTAAAGCCGTTCTACAGGCTCATGGAGGAAATGTTGATGCCATGCCTGAGTTTACTGATCCAGGTTGGTTTGCAAATAATACAAAGCTTATTTCTTTTGACATTGAAACATTTGGAAATGTTAGTCACCCAACAGACAAAGTCGATGGGGTTTATGCTATCCAGATTCGCGTTAGGGATGGAGTTAATCCACCTCAAACTAAACTTTTAGTTAACAGCGATGCTGGATTAGTTGATGCTAAACTTGTTAATGCTGAACAAAGAAAACCATTAACTCCTGATCAGATTACTTCAGTTTTAACTGATTTAGAAAATTTCCAAAATTCAGGCTTTAAGGTTATTACCCATAATGGAAATAACTTTGATTTTCCTCAACTCCGTAAACATGTCACAGATACCAATCTTCTTGCTCGCGTTGCGTTACGAAGCATTGACTTACTAGCCAATGTTACAGAACATGTTCCTGGCTCATCGTGGAAAGCTAAAACAAGAGTTACAGGAAAAAAACTTAAAGAACTTGCTAAGAATAATTTACCAGAAAGAACACCTACTACAGCTTATGGCGGAAGAGTTCAATTTACAAGCGGGTTTCCTCGCGATCTAAGTCGTGGTGGAATGGAAATTAAGTTAGACCAAGAAGGCATTAAGCCTCTTTGGGATGAAGCCCAAGCTTCTGGTGATTGGTACCGTTTCGATGCATACGCAGAAAATGATGCAGATCTTACTATTGATTTATTTGAATATATGGTAAATTCACCTACAGGTGAACTTAAGTTATTACCTGATTCTGGAGGCGATGCCCAAACAGTTTCAATGGGGCGTCCACTTAGTAATCTATTCTTAAATAATGATTCAACCCATGTTCAAACATCTAACTACGCCGATTCTCTAGGAAATATTGTCTCAATTACTCCTAATGTACAGTCAATTGTTGAGTCTTCATTTTATACTGAAGAAACGGGATATGATGCTCACCGTGTTTTAGATATCCTTCATTCATGGTGGGTTAAGTCTCTTATGGCTGATCCTGACAGAAATGCTAAGAAACTAGAGTATCTTAGAAAAGGTTTAACGACTAAAGCGCAAGAAGAAACAAACTTTGATCTTCTTCATATTAAGATTGCAAAAGAAAACCAACAAGCTGTAAAGCCAATTCTTCAGGAAAAATTTAAAAAGTTTGGGTATGTTTTAAGCTTAGATTATACTATTGAAGGTATTAATCGCAATGTAGTTTTAACTGAACCCGATATTGACGGCAATCCAATAATGACCTTTAATGAAGAAGGTTTATATTCCAATCGCGTTAAGAGCGCTGAAGTATATTCCAATGCTGTTGTTGAGTCTTTCCTTAAAACAACCCAAGATCCAAACATCAAAGGAAGATTCCAAAAAGCAATTCAAGATCGGATTAAGCCAAGACAACGCGATGTAGATGAAACAGATACAGACTACTGGACATCTGTAATTAATGATTATTTAAAGAACCTAATTCCAGATTTTACTTCAATAGCTCAGTTCGGTAACTCCGAACTTGATTGGAAACCTGCGGATGAGGTAGGTATCGCTATTGCTCAGATAATGATGGATCAAAAACCTGGAACTACTGTTTCAGATGTTCTAATTCAAAACGGCAATGAAACTCAGTATGTCTTACAGCTGGATGCCCAAGCACAATGGAATAGCCAAAGTGGATTAGGAAGGCGTAAGCAATTTGTTGTTTTAAATTCTTCTGATATTCATATGGCTCAACCCCATACTCTAGTAAAAGAAGAAAAAGCATATGAAGGTTTCCGCCTTATTCAAAGAGTACATCATCTTTTAGATATGAAGATTGATGATACAAATAGGGCAGAGCTTAATAACTGGCTAACAGACGCTATTAAGCAAACTGTTGGTGATCCTATTTCATTCTTTGCAAATGAACAGGTTCTAGCTACAATTCCAGATATTGCTGCTCGCGGTGTCTTTACGGCTATCCCCACTCTTAAGAGAAAGAAGCAAGCTACTTATGAGCAAATGTATAAAGTCCCTAGATTGCTTATGTCAATCAACCATGACTGTTTCTATATTGGAATTGGACAGCCTCAACGATTCTTAAGAGATGATCTTCCTACCTATTACTTCAATGATGCTATTAATCCTGGTGGCCCTACCGCTGCTACTCTTATGGGTGGAGCATTAGATCAACTTGCTTGGATGATGAATTTTGGTATGGTTACAGATGAGCAGTTTGCTGAAATCTGGGAATCAATTGAACGCGGTATTGAACTCTATCGTAGTGAAGGAACTGATGCCAAAGGCCGTCGTCTAGCTATTCGACAAGGTAACAAGGTTGACTACGCCTTCCAAGGAAAGCACAATATTCTTGCAATGTTGTTAACTATGGGTGGCTCAACTATTGAAATGGCAGATGGAAAACAAAAGAAAGTAGTTGACGCTATTCTAGAAGCTTTTGGTGCTTTAGATGAAAAAGGTGATATTGCTTCTCTTGAATCAAGTCGTATTATAGTTAATAAAAAAGATTTAGGCGATCCTCGTTATAAGGTATACGATTATCTTTTTGGATTTACTGAAACTAATGATAAAGGCGAAACCGTCACAAGAGAAGGATTCTTAACGCAATTAATCGCTAATCCAGATGATGCAGGATTCTCAGATGAAGAAAAACCAATTCTAATTTCTCTTAGTGATAAACTACAAGCTATTGGACGAACTGAGGAAATTAAAGAATTCTTTAAAGGTGCGGTTACACCAAGAATGTATCAAGCTGGATATCCAGGTATTCTTCAAGGTTTACTTGGAAAACGAGATAAAGGCGAACTCAATTTAACAGACGAAGAAATTGAAATGCTTGCCAGTTTATTACTCCGCGCTAATTCAATTGCAGAAATGAATATTGTTGATGCTGTTTTAGGATACTCTTCAACTGATTTAAAACAACTACGATCAATCCTGTTACGGTTTAAAGCAAAACAAAATAGTACTCTTTTAGGTAGCTATGTTGGTCCTATGGCAACCGCAAAAGCTAAAGATAAGGCTGCACGATTTAACTCACTAAAGAATTGGTATGAACGATCTTTAGATGGAACTGTGGAAAGCCTAGCGCGTTTTGAAGGTATCCAACCCGAAGATGTTTCTAGATTAAATCAATTTAAGCAAGATACAAAAGCTCGTCTTGCTTCTGAATGGGAAGAAAGATTAACAAAAGCTGCTGAATACTGGGGAACAAATGCTGTTCGGGATATGAGTTCAGATGAGTATAATAACTTTATCTATGAACTAAATGTTATTCTTGCTGGTGGTAAGGAAGCAATGGAAGATCAGCTTATGCTCTTTGCTCTTCGTAAACGAGCCGCTACTCCATATGTTTTAGACGAAGAAGCAATCAAACTACAGCAGTTAATCTCAACACCACACATTTCTTCTGAAGATTATAAACGATGGTTAAATAAAGAAATTTATTTCCGTTATGGAACTGAAGCAGCTAGCGGCAGAAACCACATGGTTGGTTGGTGGGGTATTGGTCCACAAGGTTCTAAGTTTGCTCAACCTCGGGTTTTAGAGGGTGATAAGGGAGATATCAATGTTTTTGGTATCTGGGATATTAAACAACTAGATACAAAAACAGAAGCTGAGTTTGAAGATCTATTCCTTCGTTCAGTGCTTATTGAGCTTTCTCGCTTCTACAGGCCACCTGAAGCCACGGGCTATACTCCTGATATGGAATCCCGCACTAACTACTTCCGAGCCGTAGAAGAGCGTTCAGCGCGTGAAATCGAAGCCACCGAAAGAGCCCGTTACTATGAAGGTTTAAACGATAGCGACATTGTTTATGATGAAGGCGATATTACTATTACTGCAAAAGATCGTCGTAATCGCAACCGTAAGATTTCGGGTTCTGTTACTCAACGCGCTAGAATGCGAACTAAACTTACAGGAAGTGAATCTGAGCCAATTGTTTTAGACCAACGAATGGATGGTATTGGAGCTTTACGCCCTGCTTATGCTGATATTGATTTTACTCAGCGTGGTATTTATGCTCTTACAGAAGCCCAGCATCGGTCGCGTGTTCGTAATAACCAATCAGTAGCTTTACGAATTGCTACAGAAAAACCAGGTGATACTGATCCTAATGGCTTTGTAGACAAGGATTTACGCGGTTATGTAAGTCCCTGGGGTCAAGAAAATATGCCTTATATTCCACAATCTTCAGAAGATATTTCTTCGGTTGTTTCACTTGGAAACCAAAGTGGAATTCAAATGAAGGCTATTCAACTACAGAATGTCCTCACTGATTTTGCCAAGGCTAATGGTCTGGACAGTCTTTTAGAAGCTAAAGATTGGACTCGAATTTTTGTTATTAAGAGACTAAAAGAAAAGGCCCTCAATCCGTCTATTTCTTCTCTAAGAAAGATTCAAAAGTCTAGTTCAACTACGCTTCCAACAGATCGGGTTAACCCAATTCGTGAAGCTAAAATTCGTTTCCATGATGGTATTATTAAAGTAGCTGGAATTAGTAGCATTTCATTAAGTGGTATTAAACGATTCTCTACTATTGATTTAATGGCTAATTTAGAAGAACGCGAGCTATCCATTGAAGAAATTAATGAGATTAAATCAAAGTATGGTGAAGAACCAGGTTGGCTACAAGTCCTTAGCTGGATGGCTACTAAGGGTAAAGTAGAGCGTCTTATGCCTCTTCAGTTTGGTATTAATCTTGATCCTGGTGTAATTGTTCGCGGTAAAGAAGGACGAAAGGGAATTCCAGGCACAACCCTAATTCCTGTGACTTCCTTTGGACGCGAAATTATCCAAGTGTATCACATTATTCACAATTCAGATGTTGCACGACGCATCGCAACTGAAATGATTAAAGGATCGGATTTAGAAAAGACTGCCCGTTTTGATAAAAATGGATTTGTTATTCTTGAATCCATTGATCCTCTGGTAAATAAAAAACTTTATGAAGCCATTTGGAAAGAAGTACTGGATCACAAAACTGAACTCGTCAAAGAAATGATGACAAAGTATAATTTCGTTCTTGATCGCACAAGTACACTTCAAATCCTAACTAAGAAACCTGTTTTAACTGAAGATCAAACAGAAGAATCGCTAACAATTCAGGGAATTACGGATGCAAACACATTTGTTCAAACACAAGTTGATAATCCCTCTACTCTTTGGCTATTCACCCCCGACATGCTTACACAGTTGTTAAATAATATTGGAAATTACCAATTTATTTCAGACTTTGAGCGGGCCTTTCAGACAAATAAAGAATTATTCCAAATTAAATCTGATCTTGATGTTCTTGTTCAAGAAGAGCAAGCTCAATTGTTTGAAAAACTACGCGAAGATGAAGAGGATATGAACGATGCTTTACTTTATCTTCATACTGTAGAGCCTGGATCAGCAAAACCATTGGCTATTTCAGACTATCGCAAGGTTGATTATAACAATATTCCTCGCCAAGTGCTTGACTTTGGTGGTTATATGGTCAATGAAGCTTACTTTAGAGGTAGCCAAACCAAAAGTGTTGCTAATAAAGAAACAAATAATGTTTCAATTGAATTACTAGTTTCAAACAAAGGAACAACTGACCTCAAAAAAGTCAAAGCTATTTTCCCAACTTCAGATATGCCGTTTGTTTCTATTCTTTATCAAGTAATGAATAAGGGGCGAGCCCTTGGTTTCCATGAGCAAGCCGATCAAATTGCGGAATTCTTGTATCTTTACTCTAGAACCGAAAGAAATCTAATTGAAGAAGAGGGTGGACCTAAGTCTCGCTACAGTGGAGTTAATGCTAGCAATGTAGTAGTTAAGCTTGCTGCTATGGTTTTTGAGCTTTCTGGTAATTCAGAAGCCCAAGAAGCCCTTTATTCATACTTTAATTTTACTAATCAAAAACAAATTGAAAGAGTAAAGCCAAAAGTTAACGCAATTGTTGATGCCATGATGTTTATTACCTCAACAGAACGCCACGAAGTTGATCCTGTTTTCTATCAGGCTAAAGCTTTACTAGAAAGACAACTTAGTGTAGATGCTCGGGTCATAAATGATCCAGCATTCCTAGCTAATCTTAGTCGAATTAGTGGGCGTCCTGTGACTCCTGCCATGCGTCAAAGTGTAAGTAAAGCGGTTGATGAAGTAGTTAAACCCATTGTTATCCCAACTATTTCACATGAAATGTATAATACTACGGTAAGCCCAGAAATCTTTACCGATCCTGACGATTTTATTACTTCGTTTGGTGAGCCAGCAGATCGGGAAACTGCATCAGCTTTAGTTTCATTCCTTAATGGACTGGTAGCAAAGGGTGTAATTTCAGAGCGAACCAGAGATATGAAGCTAATGCTTGTTGGAAAGCTTAGCCAAACCAATCCCGAATTCATTAAGGAACTTGGATTTGCCGATATCTCTTCAGATTCTGAGTCATTAATGAGTGCAGCTAAGCGTAACGGCAAGTATATTCTTGGATTAAATATCCAACTTGCTGAAAAAACTTCAGAAACGGAGCTTTTATTTAGTTTTGCAGAAGAGTTAATTCACATTGCTCGAATGAAGTTTGTTAAGAATGGATCAGCTGAATGGAATAACATTGTTGGTTTATTCAGTGCTACTCGTTCGCGTGGAATGGTAAGAGAAATGCTACAAGCCTTTAATCAAGGAAAGTCTGTAGAAAATCTAGAAAATCAAGTCGATTATGCTATGGACAATCCTGATGAGTTCTTTGCCCATGTTGGCGCTTTTGTTTTACTAAAAGATGTTCTTGGTCACGAAGAAGTTCTTGCAAAGCTAGAAACGCGCTTTAAGGATCTTCGTGCAGCTACATCAATTTGGAAACGTGCATTCTTTATGATTAAGGGAATGGCCAAAGAAATCTTAGTAACCTTTGCTAAGCTTTCAAACGATGCTGCTTATTCAGATCTCTATGCAGATGCTGAAAAAGCCGTTATGGCTGTAATCGGCAATAGCCATGTTGCCCGACCAGATGTCGGTAATCCTGATGCTTTATTCAATACTTACAAAACTGCAGCTACTTTACTCCATAATAAAGTTGTAGATCCTGTTGCTGAGGCTTCTATCCGATCATCTAAACTTAAGATTCGAGCACTGGAGACAACTCGTAGCCAACTAATGACACAGCTTATCAATACTCCAGTTGCTGATGTTACAACTCGCAAGTCCTTACAAACTCAGATTACTACCTTAAATCAAGACATCGCAAAAGAACAGCAATCTGTTCAGAGTCTTGATGGAATTACCTTTATGGGTATTTCTAGATCTCAAGTCATTGAAGATATGGATGATTTACGGGCTTGGCAGAATAAGTCCAAGCGAAGAATTACCCGTCAAACTTTACTAAACCAAGGTAAACAACGATCCTTTATTACCCATTTTATTACAAAGGGTATGGAGCGTAGAGGAACAAGAGTTGATACGCCTGGCACTTTAGCTAGTGCATTCAGGCAAAACTGGTTTAGAGGAGCGGATGAACGCTTTGTAAGTGGTTTTGTACAAAATGGTTTACTAAATGGTTTTAATACCATTGAATACACTTGGAATTCTCCGTTTGCTCCTATGATGGTTATCTCAGATTTAATTGATCAAACTGCCGCAACTACGCATGGAAGTTTGGCATCTGATGTAAGTGGTATTGCAAACGAAAAATACCAAGTTGATATCTATGCTCACAATATTCTTCGCATGTGGGGAGAGATTGCCGCAGAATATCCAGACCTTACTACTCAGCTAAGAATCTTTGAACAAGCCGTAGCCTTTAGCCAAGGAACTCCTACTTCTTTAGGTGATCCTACACAAAACGCGTATGCTGAAAACTTTGGAACCGCAGTAAAATTAATGCGGGATCGCATGATTGAACTTATGCGTGAAACTGGATTACTTGAAAAGGGTGAAGAGAATACCGTAGACACTTTCCCACTTAAGCTTAGGAATTTCTCACTGCTTGATGAAAAGAGTCGAGAAGATGGATTTAAGGTTATTAGAGACGCTTTAATTAAAAAGAATGTTGACAATATTACTCTTAATGGAGCAGACTCGGCGTTCTCAACCCTAGCCCTGTATACTTCTGGTGCTTTACCTTATTATAATCCTGAAGAACCAGTCTTTACTGAAGATGCAACTATTATTACTAAAATCAAAAATAACTTTGCATCACCAAAGAAAGCAACAACAGGAAGAGAAGCTATTATTAAATACTTAATTTATAAGATCGCTAATCAAAAAGTTAAAGATGGATCAATTCTAAAGACTGAAGACTATGTTGCTACTTCATCTGCTTCAGTTATTATGAAAGATATTCAAGAAGAATTAGCAAAACTTGCCTATCTTAACAGAGAAGGTAATGTAACCTTTAACACTGCATTCAAAAATATGAATAGTGATGATATGAATGTACTTGTTGAAGAGTATCGATTAAATCTAGAACTAGCCCCTACTAGCGCCGATGCTATGAAGCGGTTACAAAAGGTACAATCAAATCCCCAAGGTTTAGACTTCTTCTCAATTCCTAACCAAACGGTTAATTTATTACCAGAAAGTTTAGACTTTGCCAATAGTGGAGATATTATTGCAATTGAGTTCCTAAGCAAAATGGGTCCATCATCACACTTGTTTAGAAACAACGCTTTCCATTTATCTTCTACAGATATCTTTGTAAATGGTTCTCCCGAACTAAAGCAACTATTTGATTGGCATGGTGATTCCTTAATCAAGTCACTTGCTAGAGGAACTGGATACGATCTCGTTGAAAGAACCATGATTCAAAAACTTGTGGGAATCCCAGGTGCATTCTTTAATATTGAACAAATTCTACAAATGCTAGAATCTGAAGTCAGTAACGAAGGTGTTCAAGCTGCTAACTTCCACTTACTCAATGCCGCAGGAGTTCCAAGTGAGCAAGAGCGATCTAGAGTAATCATGCGTGAGGCGATTAAACGCGCTCGCCTTGCCCATAGAGAAGCCAGAGGAACAGTTACTCAAGATGATCTAGATATGGGTACTGCCCTAGCGAAGATCGATTCATTAGGTCGTGATCTCGTATCGCTACGGTATGGACCAAACATTAACTTTGCTACACAACTTGTTGAAGTTCCGAATGCTCTCCTTGCTTCCATGACTGGTGGAGATAACATGATTACATCTTTCTTCCAAACTCTCGCTTTAGGGTGGTTTACCGTTAATCAATGGGGAAGAAATACAGCATGGAATCTGTATGATCGCTTGCCCCAACGCGCACCAGGTAAAGGCACCTCGCTTCGCAAGGGATATATTGCTGGATGGAAGTTCTCACCCCTACGGTCACGCAGGCTAAATAAGCTTGCAGCAAATGCTCTATGGACAACAGAAGAAGCTTTATCGCCTATTCTTCCATACAACCTTAATCACTCACATGCTACCAGCGATCTTATTGAAAAGATGGGCTGGTGGGATAGAGCCATGCTTCGTCGTAAGCGTTCTCAATCCAATACCATGCGAGCCGTAAGAATTGCTGCAGGAGCCATCTCTAATCGTAACATTATGAATCTTATTCGCAATGGTAAACTTATTCGCTTTAGGGATGAATATATGAAGACCAAGCCTCAAACAATTGCTGGGCTTCAGGAAGTCGCTAAGCGTGCCAATGTAAGAGGTATTGATCAAGAAGTACTGGTTAATCTAGTTCGTTCAGGTATTCTAGAAGGATCAGCAATTGAAGCCCTTGCTTTAGGCGAACAAACTTTCGGTCTTTACCGTGGCGTTCTCTTAGATCAGACACTTGCATCTTGGGAAACCAACATTCACCTTGGACGATCTAGCCCCACTTCATTCCCTAAACTACCAAAAATGGGATTATCACAAACCGAACAGGCCATTCGACAAGCTAGAATCGCTCTAGCAAAGTTTATGGACCTTGATATCCATCGTAGTATGGTTGTTCGTAAACCTATGGATGCTCCATCAGGTAACAACCTAGCTATAAATATCCTAACCTACTTTAAGTCCTATCCTGCTTTGTATGTAGCACAGCAAATACTACGGCGCGGCAGTATTGCAAGTGGATGGAAACTTTCTATTCACTTGTTCCTCACGGCTTTACTAGATCTTATTTACAATATTGTACTAGGTTTAGCAAGAGGAACCCTAGGCTATGAAGATGTGTTAGAAAGAATTACAAAAGGTAGGAAAACAAAAGTTAGTGAAATTACCAGATATGTTCTTCGACATCCCGTCTTTAGTAATAATCCACTTAGCTTAGTAACTAACGGTATTCAACTTGCTGCTTCAGGTCGTGGCAGTGGTGCCGTAGGTTCGGTTGCCGAAGGTGCTTTAAATACTTTAGTAGGAGATATGTACAAGCTAGGATACAAATTCTATCAAAACCCCTCATCGTGGGATCAAAATACAGTTAATGCATATAAAGCATTTGGGTTTTTACTACCCGAAGAATTATATGGATTACAGGCAAGAGTTGCAGTAATGCAAGCTTTTGGTGATGCTTCAGCATATCATACCCCAGGTTCGAGTAATTCAGCATTTAGTTCAATTATGCAACAACATGAAAACTATTATGATGGGGCTCCTCAGGCTGTTCTACGATCCATGCTTTCTAATTATGAGCAAACAAAGAAACCCGCTACGATTAATCGTCCTAGAGGATTAAGTTCTCAAGATTTACGCACGGTTGTAGAAAATATGACTAAACCTAAGGCTCAACCTCAGGTACAACCTCAGGTACAACCTCAGGCACAACCTCAGGCTACAGATCCTAAGGGTCCTTCTTTAGAAGAACAGGCGACTACACCTATGCGGGCTCCTTTCTGATAGGAAAATCGACTTAGGGGTCAAAAATTTCCGAGGGGGTAGAACAATGACGCATCACAGCGTCTCCCCCCTTACCCTGGGTACACACTGTCGTGTACACAGGTTTCTGTAAGGGAATTACGAAAGGACCGTCATGCTCACCGCTATCCTCATGTCCTCGGGCATCTTCCTCTCCCTCACTATCATGCTCCACCTCCTCCAGCGGGTGTGCGAAAAGATGGGCTGGCTGCAGCAGCAGCAGCCGCAGGAGGAGCAGGAGATCACTATCATGACGGAGGAGGAGGTCCTCCGTCGAGAAGTCGAGCGCCTGAAGCGCACTATCATCAAGCAGGAGGAGACGATCAAGCGATATGATGCCGTGATCCAGGAAAGGAATGACCTGCTCCTGAAGCTCAGGGGACTTCTCTACTGAAGTACCCACTATCATCTTCGCCTCACTGTGAGGCAACCGTACCTGTGCGGAACACAGGTTTCTGTAAAGGAATTAAGAAAGGACCATCATGCTTACCGTTTTCCTTACCTTCTCGTCTCTCCTGCTCGTTCTCCTCATCGCCATGAACCTCCTGCAGCGTGGATTCGAGGGCATGGGCTGGCTGCAGCAGCAGCCGCAGGAACCGCAGGGTCCCACCTCGGAAGAGGTGGCGGCGGCGGTGAAGGAGGAGGCCCTCCTCCAGGAAATCGAGCGGCTGAAGCACCTGGTCAATGACCAGGAGGCGACGATCAACAGGATGCAGGAAGAGCTCTCGCGAGAGTATGCCCGCACGATCAAGACCAAGTCCGCGTGGCGGACCTTTGGTCTTGAGTACGCCCTCGGAGGCGATACGGACATTGCATTTTGCAAAGCGGAGGAAGTGATTCTCGGTAACTAAAACAGCTCTACCATCGCTCTCTCCTAGGTAGGTCCCTAGGAGAGAGCTTTTGGCTGCGCTGTTGCAGCAAACCGTACCCATGCGGAACATGGGATGTCAGAGTGCGGCAATAGCCGCAGGAGTCAGACATGTTCAACAAGGTCAACCACTTCTTCATCAACTTCCTGTTCTTCATCCGCGTCATCACGACGGCGGTCAAGCAGAACAGGCAGCACCACAAGACGAGGGGGAACCCCTCCTGGTGGAGGGCGTTCCAGCTCCCCTGGCGGGCGTTGCTGTTCATCTCCTTCGCTGACTGGAACGAGGTCAGCGACCTCCTCATCATGGATGATGAGGGGATGAACATCTACGACTGGGACCCCGCGGTGGGGAACTACCCGATTAATTTGTTCGGGTTCGGGTGTCTTCAGGGAGATGGCACCCCCCAAACAAATGAATGGAACTGGTACTACTGGTGCCTGCAGACCCCGAAGGGGAATGTTCCCCTTCCAATGATCGACGGAACCATGTGGACGAGTCGTTAAACAAACATCATCTTAGCCTCACTGTGAGGCAACCGTACCTGTGCGGAACACAGGAACACTTTGGTACTTAGTACCAAGGAGATCTCCCAATGGAGATCATGCTCACGATTGGGGCCTTCCTGTTGGGAGCCCTAATCATCTACTTGGCCATGCTTGGCCAAGAGATGAGTGCGGCTGAGCGCCGCACGCGGGGCTGGGCTGAGGAGCCCAGCCAGTTTGCCCCTGAGTCGTTTAGGGGCAAGGAAGTGTCGGTTCGTTTCGTCAAGAAGGACGGAACGACTAGGCACTTCCATTCCTTCGTGGTTCTTCACATTTCCCGCTACAAAAGCGGGAAGGTGTTGATCAGTGGCCTTGAGGCCACGGATCGAGGATGGGAACCCAAGTCCTTCTGCCAGCATCAGCTGGTAACACTGAAGGTGGTGGATACTCTCTCGGAAAAGAGCATGGCGGAAGCCAAGGCTCTTTTCCGAGAACTCTCGGACCCCAACAACTGCTAAGACCAACTCGGGGCCGCGCATCGTACACGCGGAAACTGCACACTACCAGCAGTCGAATTGGTAGAGACAACCAAGAAGGAGGAGCTATGAAGCTTCACTACTTTGGTGCGGGTGAGATCGGCATGCACGATCTCATTCAGGTCGTGATGCCCGCCCATATTGCGGCGGGCGGCGATCCCACGGACTTCAGTCCTGTGGGACGCATTCTCGGGCAGCTGGTTGCCAGCGGCTGCTACGAGATGCTCGCGATCCCCTATCGACAGGGGAATCGCGAGTTCGTGGGCTGGCAGCTGCGCCGTGCTGAGGGCACGACCACGGAGCAGATCCAAACGGCTGTGCCAGAAATCTATGGCCTTGGGAGCAACCACTCCCAGGGCCTCGCCATCGCAGACGGCGTGAAGTTCTGCGTCAACGAGGACATCCTCCCCCTCGTTGAAGGGCTCATCTCCCACTACGGAAGGAAGCCCTACGCAATGGACCGTGACGGCAAGACCGTGACGGTCATTGAGGATGTGTTCCTTCAGGAACACATTCAGCGATGGGAGTACGAGGCAGCCCTCAAGGCTGACTCGGGCGAGGCCTTCTGCTTTGCCCACTCCCTGGATTCTCGGGGAGGGCGGCAGTACCCTTCCCCGCAGGGTGTGCTTGGTTGGGATGGCCGCAGGATGCGGTCGTTCCCGACCATGCAGACGGGCGAAGCTTCCGCATTCCTGCGGTTGGCCGAGCCTGTTTCAGTCTCGCGGGAGTACTGCGAGAAGGTCTGGATTCCCGCAGTGCGACAGGGGTTCAAGGTGACCAAGGAGCAGATCTTCGACTGCATGGATGCAGAGAAGGCTCTGGCCTTTGTCACCTCCTCCTCCAGTCCTCTCAAGGGGATTGGGCGAAAGAAGAGGAACATGCTGGGCTTCCTGGCCCAGTGTTGGTTCATCAAGGAGGCCCTGGACACGGGAGCCAGCCGTGGCTACATGCCGTCTCTCGACGGCCATGCCCAGGGCTGGATCTCCCAGCACCTCGCCTACGGAGACAAGTCCCTGAGGCAGGTCTTGGTGGATGGGGATCAGTATCGGTATTTCATCTCTGCAATGGCCCGTCCCTCGACGGGCATCGCGGAGGTCGATAAGTACCTCCTCAGTAGGGATTGGATGAAGGCGGCGTCCACCCCTGCGATGTATACATCGCGGTTCCTGGCACCCGTCTTTGTCTACGGGCCTGCCAGTGGAGTGGAGCTGGGATGCCTTCCTGAGGACTTCGTGTGCGAACATGAAGTCCAGAGGGATAGGCTGAACCCGCAGCTTTCCATCTTGGCTACGCTGAAGGATCATCAGATCCTCCAGCTGGCCGAGCAGGCGAGTGACATGGCCCTTGCGGCCATGTACCGTGCGGCTCCCCGCACGATGGCTGTGGTGGATGCTTGGCTGAAGAAGGCCAAGGCCATCCACAAGGACGGCAGGGTGATTCGGACCCACTACGCTGGGTTCGAGGTGTCGCACTTCGGTGCGGCACCCGCTCTGTTGTGGTTCCCTGCTGACAAGGCAGGGAATCGCCAGCTGCCGAGCGTGTCCATTTCCGTGCCCTCGAAGTACAAGGAGTACTTCGAGAAGAGGAAGTGGCCCACTCGCTTCCAGCCCACCTGTGCCCCGTTTGTGCGGGGCGAGGTGGACGAGCAGGGAGAGTTGATCCTTCCCTACTCGTCCTCGGGCAAGATCAACATCACCCACACTCCCAACGGGAGTTCGGTGAGGGCGGTGTCCCTGTGTGACGGACACACCCTGACTGACACGATCTGTCAGTTGGGGGATGACTTCGTGGCCTCGCGCCACGATGCCATCACGGTGCGCCCTGGGCAGGCGTACCTCGACCTTCCCCGCATGTACGCGGGGAACATGTGGCAGCAGTGCCGCAACCTCCGCGCTGCAATCGCGGAGGTGATCGGGGACAGGGACTTCGGTCCCATGATGGCCAAGGACGAGTTCCTTAGCCACAGCGCCAATGTGATGAAGTAATTGGCGGGTGGGCCGCGCACACCATAATCACGCGGATCTACCTATAACCACATAGGTAGATTGTCTTAACCATAACTTAGCCTACGGGCAAATACCCCTAGCCCGAGAATCTGGGCCACGCTTCGCGTGTCCTTGGTGAAAACGGGAAATGAAGACGCCGCCGACAGCGGTTGAACCGACGATTTCACAACGGTTCACTATCATCACCTGCGTAGGTCGATGGTTGTGAGCCTCTTTTTGGAGGTTATGGTCATGGACCATGACGACATGAAGGCAGCAGCGGAGGAGCGACGGAAGCTCCTCGCTTCCCGTGGCATCAACGTCCGCATCCGTGCGGGCGTGCGGGCGGAACGGACGCCGCTTGAAGAGGCCCTGCTGGCCCGTTCGGGCTGGATCGGGAGAGCTGCGGACCTGAACCGCAGCCCCGAGGAGGTCGATGAGGCCTTGGAGATGGTCGATAAGCTCACTGAGCGGATCGCCATCCTTGAGGCCGAGACATGAGGCGGCCCGCCTGAGGAGTGGGGCGGGGGGTCACTTAGGTGGCCCCTCGCCTCTGCTTTTTTCCCAAGGCCCCTAGGTCGCCTGTGCGGCTTTTCAAGGTCAACCCCTATGGTCACATAGGGTCGGACCTTAGAAGGCTGTGTAGGCCATTCTAGCGCCCTAAACCAGGCGCGTTAAAAGTATGGGTAAGGTAGTAAAGTTCTACCCCACTACTAGTAACTCGGCTAGGCGAAAGTCTAGCCGAGGGTTTATGGCTCCTGCGGGAACCAACCGCTAAGTTGGAATGCGGTATAAAAATATCCAACTTTAGGTACTATAGTAGAAATACTATAGTACTAATTCCCCACCCAATACGGTGGGCTAGGCAAAGGATAACCTAGCAAAAACCTTACTGATACTATAGTAGAAATACTGTAGTATCACTTGAAAGGAGGTATCCTATGGATATCTGGATTCAGGCTCTTGCAACCGCAGGAGCCGTCGTGATTTTCCTGGCCATCTGGACTTGGCTGGGAGCTCTTGTTGAGGATTACCGCTACATGAAGCGGCAGCTCAACAACAAAAAGTAACTCCTCTGGGGGAGTCTAAAGTGGTTAGGCCCAGAGCGTCCCCGTAGCAATACGGGGGGTCCGACTGCTCAAATCGTGGCACCTATGGACATGAAACACCCATAGGGAAATATCGCCAGTTTCAACGGTCATAGAGCTAACTTGTATGGGATACTTAACCCACATTTCATACAGGGTAGGGTAAATAGGGTTACATGGGGCCTCCTAGCAGAAATGCTAGGGGGTCTTTTCTCCCCGCAAGGGGAAGGCCCAAATAGGATTGGCAATCCTGGGCACCGCAAGCAACCGTCCCTAGGCGGAATATAAATCGGGGACACCACTTATTTGTGGGTTTGGGGTATACTAGTTCCCTAAGCCAACCGAGCCTGAATATGCTCTGGTTATCAAAACTATTCTGGACACAGCAAGGCAAGTATCCAAATAGTTCGGAGGAACGGCGCGCAGGATACCCGACTTGCAGACCTGAGTATGTCCTGTTAAACTGCTCACTGATTAAACCAAGTGTCACTACTTGGTTATCCTAGTGGGGTTCGAATCCCCAATGTGGAGCCAATTCCCGTGTAACGGGGCGCGCTATGGGCTACAGTGCTATGGGACTAGCCTAGGCTGTGTTTACCGAGCAGTAACTTCGGTTCTGACTAAACCTTTGTCAGAACATAAGTCCAGTGGGTGTACCCTAGGTACAATACCTTGGCTCATGGCCAAACGACTGGCGTTCTGACGCCATGACCTGAGCATGTCATTAAACTGCTCAAAACTTTTGGGCGTAGCATGGAATGCACTTGCGGTGTTCTAACAATAGTTAGATGTTAAACCCTTACCTAACTGTAAGAAGCAAGTTAAAGCGGGGTTCGAGTCCTCCTACGCTTACCTCAAAACTTTTGGGTTGTGGTGTATACCTCGTAACCCTATGACTATAGTAGTTAATCGCACTATAGCCAACATATGATTGCTATAGTTCTTGATGCTTAATGAGAACTCTGTGTTTACCGAGCAGTAACTTCGGTTCTCACTAAACCTTTGGGATGCCGTTGCAACGGCTCGCTGGTGCCCTCGTAAGTTCCCATAAAGGCGAGAAAAACTCGCAATGCCACACCGTTACCAGGCTGGGTGGCACTTAGGTATGGTTGCTGGCAAACCATACTTATGTAATACGCCACCGTGTAGACCGAACGGGCAATTCGGTTCGGTAGATTTAAATGGTAATCTACTAGGGCCTTCACTGAGCCTTAATCACATATACGCCGCCTATGCTCTAGGGCAGAACCGTGTATATCAGTGTTTACCGAGCGGGAGAAGTCGGTTCCTCTGCGTTGACCGAGCTGCAATATCGGTCCCTTATAAGATGTACTTTCTTGTTGAGAGTATGCCTTTACAGGAGATAGCACATGGAAAAGCTGGATGAAAAGTGGAGTCCCCTGCATGACGGGGTGTCGCATCAAACCCTGTGGCGGGACAAGGATGGAAGTTGTTGGCTGGTGTCGTCAGTCAATCACACGCTGGCCCAAGAAACAATGGTTTTCGAAGCCACGGAAGACGGTACCGTTCTTTCTTGGCTAGAGAAATGGTCTGGTCCTGTTAAGACAGATCACGATGTCCTGATGTCTCAAGAAGACTGGCGGCATTACAATCCTTACAAGGAGGACAATGAGCAAGCAGAAGAATAGGTCGAAAGATCGACCCAAGAAGTTCAAAAAGGTGGCTAAGCCACATGGGTGGACTATGTGGTTCACCAATTTCAAGGATCTGGCTGCATACTTTGGTTGAACTTGCCCTTGTTTATGGGGCAGTCATAGTCATTGCTGTAG
>Ga0099848_1000453_pt1 | contig 19379 bp, 24 predicted proteins | sample CB_VirMetaG_3_FD_78179 | JGI IMG/M metagenome (GOLD analysis project Ga0099848, IMG submission 78179) | Freshwater to marine saline gradient viral communities from Chesapeake Bay - CB_1508_1S Viral MetaG | ecosystem: Environmental > Aquatic > Marine > Coastal | place: USA: Chesapeake Bay...
AACCACTGAATATATGCAGATAACAGAATAGTTGTTAATGCAATTCCAGCAGTAGTAGAAATGAGTAACTGTACCATTATTTTGCACCAATTAATTGTGCTAGTTGTGCTTGTTGACGACGCTGCTCTTTCTGCTTCTGCTCTTTAATGAGTTGAAGCACGTTGAGTTTCTTCATCACTTATGCCCCTCTTTTACAAAACGGACACCACGATAGTTTTCGCTGTACTGTTGGGGTTGCTGCATCATCTGTTGTTGATACTCCAGACGCTTCTGAGTATCATACTCGATGCCACGATATACTACTTTAGCCATTAGGATTTCCTCCAAAGAAATGAGATTTTTAGGTCCCGTTCCTTCGGGCGGTTTGCGTTCGCTATTTGCGAATAGCGAATGAACGTACCGTTCCGCCGTCCTACTTGCGTCCAGTTACCTGGATGAACGTAGGGTCATTATAAACCCTTTCATAGTATATAGCAATCTTTTTTTGTAACATCTGTTACAATTTTTAAAAATCTTAAGGACAAAAAAATACCCCGAATTTTTTTCGGGGTTTCTGGTAAATTACTTTCGCTTTTTCTTTTCGGGTGATTTGTACCCCCAGAGTTTTGGATTAGTTCTACCATATCCGAAATCAATCTTTTGAATTACTCCAGGTCCAAACTTATCATAGTATAGATCAAAAATCCTAGAACGAGTTCCTCTACATAAATCCATATGAATATCATCACCAACTTGATACCAAATTAAATATGCATCATTAGGCCAAGATGAGTCTTTTACTTGATCTATGGTTCCATTCTCAACCAAAATTTGACACCCATATCTAGGAGGAAGAGACTCCTTTTCTTCTTTAGTCCATTCAGTCATGTCTTCCTCCTTTCCTTGAGCGCGTTGAATTACATTATGAAGTTTACTACTCATACACGATTGCCCCATTTAATATCAGGATATGCTTCAGACACTACCTGCTTTGAAATTTTATACTTTTCTTCTAAACGCTTATCTTTAACTAAAATAAGAATTTCTGCCTCAAGAGGATGCATTCCTTGGAGCATATTAATGAACATAGTTTCTCTACGAAGAGAACTTAGTCCATCATTACCACCACGAATGAAATTATAGAACATCTTATATTCTTTACGAATAGTAGTCTGTCCCTGATCATTCATCCCTAGAGAATTAGATCCAAGTTCTTCCATTTTACCAACTGCATCACGAACTTTGTCGCTTACAGTTCCGCTGAATGAATTCTGCTCCCCAGTGCTAGCATAAGGTACATCTCCTGGAGGAAGAGCAGAAACTAAACTTTCATCAAAATTCCAAATAAAAACTGCTTTCAAAGAAAGATCTCCATATCTTTGAAGCAACTCTACTTTCTTAGCATTAGTTCTTTGTTTAGAAACTAATTCGAGAACTTCAAAAGCAAAAGGATTGTTTGGAAGATCTTCTGAAATTTTTTTAGTGGGAGTAGTCTCTGTTTTTGGTTTAGTAGTTCTACTCGTCTTCTTCTGTGCTGTCGTCGTCATAATAGTTTTCAAAATTAAATGCAATTACCTCATCTGGAATTAAATTTCCTTGTCCATCAAACATTTCGGGGTGAGGTCTTGGGATTTCCCGATAGTTCATCATATACTCTCTTGCAGTCCACCCACCTATAAGTCCCACAATAAGAAACAAAATTGTTAAAAATGAACCGAATACTAGACTAACTGCTAACATTTCTTTTACCTCGGGAACTACGGGTCTTCTTCATACTTAAAGAAAATTCGAAATAGATGGTCACTTCCCGCTTAAGAAAGCAAACCAACTTTTCAAAAATAATGTGAAAATCTTTGGGTTGCTTTCTCTTACCTCCTTTTAAGATAAGTTCTAGTCCACGATTAACATGGATCTTAGAATTATTTAGGTTCGTATCAGACAATTTGCTTTTCTTTCAAAAATTTAACGGTATCTGTACATCCACCAAGTTTTTTATCGTTACAAAGAACTTGTGGGAAAGTAGACCCTTCACCAAATTCTGCATAAAATTGCTCTTTGGTAAAGTCCTGCCCTAAAGTATACTCTACAAAGTTATTTCCTGTCAACTCCAATACTTGCTTAACCTTATAGCAATATGGACATTGGTCTTTAGTGTAAATTGTAAAATTCATGTTTATCTAAAATTTTAAATACTATTTATTTTTGCAAATTTATACCAAAAGTTATGGTAATTTTATCCATATCAGTCTTATTAGTTTCACCGTAATACATTAAAGTAGATGGGAAAATAATTAACTTTCCATCAGATGGAGAAATTTTAAATTTATCAGAAAAATATAAATTTTTCATATTATTATTGAGTATTTTATGAAAAGCACTGTTATGGTGCTGAGATAAAAACACAAAATCTCCAGAAAATCTATATGGGCAATCAACAACTAAGACACCTATCATATCACAATCAGTCTGGATGCTTGGATCTATACAAGCATTAGATTTAGTTATTTTAATATCAGTATTAATTATAGAAGATGGTATAATTCTAGCATTATTACCAATTATTGTCGATAACGAGATTTCAATTTCAGAATAAATTAAAGGAAAATATTTTTGAAATTTAATCAAATTAAAAATATTATCTTTTACCTCCGAATTTTCTTCTTTGTACTCATAAACATCCTTAACAAAATCATCTTTTATTTTATAAAAGTTAGGTATTTCTCTAACAACAATAGGTGTAGGAAATACTGGAAAAACGTCAACTGCTGTTTCTTCTTGGTCCATAGTTTTAAACTCCATCTTCGTGCCAACATTCATTATATCCATATTTTTGATCATCATATGGATACGAATTTAAATTTTTCTTAGGCCAACTTAAATTAATATTTGTCCTAGGAAAAGATTTAAATAACTTTTTAGTAATAGTATCACTTACTTCTAAACTCTCTTGCCAATTTGATGATCCATCAAAAAGATATTTTTCTGGTTGAATAAGAAAGAGTTTAATTCTATCGTCAAAATTTGAACAATAATTAGCCCCAATATATGTTTCAGATCTAATAAAATATCCATAATATTTCCAAAGATCTTGTTTAGAAATTCTGACTTTATCAGTAACGTTATTAATTTTAAGGGGTATATCAAAAAGTTTAATTAAATCTTTTGTTTTACCCCAGAACAAATGATCTCTAGGGTGAAACAAAAGATGTGGATACATGCCAGGAACAAATATAAGATGGTCTTTTCTATTTTCTATAAAGAAATTATACATAACCATCATACTATCGTAATCATATAACTGGTCAGTACGCATTTTAATAGCATACTCAGTTGATGATTTAATCAATCCGCTATAAGAACTAACTATTTGCAAATTAATGTTATCATCACCAAAAGTAAAAGGTTTTTCATTAGGAACAACTATTAATTTTTGAGAATTGTCGCTATCTAAAAGTTCTAATTTTATTAAATCATCAGTATTCCAGCAAGATAATATTATAGAATTTACAAAAGGAAGTTTAAAATAACTTTCTATTATTGTATTAGTAAATTCATCATACTGACCCTGCAGAACAAGATCTATTTTTTCATATGATTTGTTCTGCATCAGTCCTTTTTTTCCAGATGAATATCGTAGTGCTTTAAATTATCAACTACAGAGTTATAATACTCTACTGTCAATTCATTATTATTGGAAAGTTCTATAAAAATATCTTTAGATTCTTCAATCTTTCCCCAATACCATCCAGATAATGCTTTTTCAAAAGAAAGACCATATTTACCTGGATATTCAACATCAGATGTTGTAGGAACACTAGAAAAATCAGAAATACTTAAACCTAAACTAGAATACTTATAACAATCGTGCCACTGCTGCCTTCTTTCGTGGAATCTGGCAAGAAGAAAATATGCCTCAGGTCTATTAGGTCTGATACACAAAGCTTGTTGAAGTAAAGAAATTGCCGTTCCGTCTCTGGTTCCTTGTTTATCATAACAGTGATGACATTTAATCAAGGATTCATACTGCATATCTTCATCTTCAAATCTTTCAGCAGATCTCAAAAAATAAGATAATGCAGGTGCAGTATGTCCCTCTTTTTCATACCACAATCCAACATTATAACTTCTCTGAGGATTTTCTGGATCTAAAGAATATTCAGTAAGAAGATTTTCCAATTCAGTTTTTTCTCTAACATTATGTTTTTGATCTTGAATTGGTTCTTGAATTGTAATATTATTTCCAAAAGAAGGAATAATATCCGAAAGTTTTAAGTGATTGTTATTTTTCCACCAATTAATTACATAATCATATGATTCTTTATGATACTCTTTATTTGGTGTTTGAAGTTCTGTTTGCCCATAGAAAGTTGATGAAGCACTTTGATCTTCTACAAAAAGATCAATAGCATAAACTTTTCCAATATTGTAGAATAATACATTTTCTGGCATGGGGTAGAAATTTGTCCCAGGGATTTCTAATTTATAAGAATCCCCATCACAATATAGATCAATAATTTTCTTAGCATAATCTCTAGTTAGAATATAAGCAGTTACAGACCAATCATACATCGATCGTTCTCTAAGTTCAATTTCTTGAAAACTAGTTCTTATGCAACATAATTGAACACATTCAGCATCTTCGGGTAAAGAATTTATAAATTCTTGCCAGGTAAAATTCCAATATTGAACGGTTTCAAAGCTCAAATCATCTTCACAAAAGAAACCATATTCTTCATCTGTTTCTTCATACCATTTTTTAATCATCTTAATATGAGAAACTACACAACCAATCGTTCCTTCATCAAGAATATGGAGTTGTTCACCATAAACTTTATCATCACAATCTCTAAATCTAGCAGAAAGAAGTTCTCTAGTATTAGGAATTCCATTATAATGAAATTGCATTTTTAAAGAATTTCTTCTATCAACACTTTCATTAAGACTAATATAGTTCACACTAGGAAAGTCTAAAAGTTTGATTCTGTTAGTAAGAATTTTATTTGTACTTAATTTAAATCCCATAGTTTTCCACCAATTAATTATACTACTGTGTGACAAGTGATGACTAGAATTAAGATCACTTGAAAGATTTTTTATTTGATAGGAAGATTTAAAAGATGTATCTTCCACAAAAAGAGGATAAACATAAACCCTATTACTTAAACCAAAAATAATAGTTTCAACGACCGGAACTAATGCCCAATCTGGACGATGATCTTTATCATGACATTTAGCATCGAGATAAAAATTATCATCATAATGATAAGTGTCTATTAATTTTTGTGCATATTCTCGCTTAATTAAATAAGCACACGCAGACCAATCTCCCCAACATCTATTTCTAAACTCAACATTAAGAACATCTTCCTCTTCTCTTAAAAGACATAATTGAATACAATCCCACTTTAAAGGAAGAATATTCATAAATTCTTCCCAAGTAAAATTCCAATAGTAAACACTCTCTAAACTCAAATCATCTTCACAAAAGAAAGCATATTCATCATTTGTAGTATTTAACCATTCTTTGATAGATTTCAAATGAGAAGTAACTGGTCCTCTACTACCTAAACTTAGTTTATGATCCCCATTAATTTCTAAAAATTCACTTACTATTGTGTGTTCATTAGGATCATATTTTTTAAATATATGTGGGGTTATATTTTTAACGGAGAATCTTTCAAACTTTTCATATAAACTTTCTCTCCTTTCTTCAGAATGATCAACACTAATAAAATGAACAGGAGGAAAATTTTTAAGTTTTTTAATATCCTCATCAGCAATAATTTTTGCAATAAAATAATTATCAGTTTTTTTTGTCACATACCAGTTTGTACTACTATCATCATAGTAATTATCCAGTTCTCCTGTTTTTTTAATATTAGCTTGATTATGAAGCATAGTTAAAACATAATCAACTTCCCATTCTAATTGTTGACCCGAATATCTTGGCGATAAATTATGCGTTAAATCATTTCTTAAATCAGGTTCTTCAGTAAAAGATTTAAAATTTTCAAATCTTTTTGAATCTGGATGAGGAAGATGAATAACACGATAATCAAAATCTAGTTTTTTATGTTCTAATCCAAGTAGTTCCAATCTTTTATAAATTTCATCATCTTCATATGAATAGTGATCACATAAATTTTCATTATATCCATTTACTTTTAAAAGATTTTCTTTAGAAACGTATAAAAGACCTGTCAAAAATCTATAATAAAAACTATATGAATTGCAATATTCTGCCAATTCATCCAGAGACATATTTTTTTTATCTATTGTATTATATCCAGTAGATTCATCATAATATTCTGGATTTTTGTAAGAAGATTTTCCACTAACAAAAGAATTATCATCCACCTTATACTTTTCAAAAAAAGAATAATACGGATTGAGTATATAATCACAATCAACTTTTAAAATATATTCTCCCGTTGCCTGTGATATCGCAAGATTGAGAGGTTGTGGTTGATTAAAATATTTTTGATCATTTACTCTAATGATTTTTATCCTATCGTCCCAGGATGTCAAAAATTCTAAAGTATCATCGGAACTCCAATCGACTATTATATACTCAGAAATCTCTTTATAATTCAACCAAGATCGTAAAGAAACTTTTAATGCTTCATTTCTATTTTTGCAAGCACATATTAATGAAATGGTCATCCTATGAATTCTCCAGTTTCGTAACAGTTTGGTGTTGTATGAGCATTTGGATTTTCACATAATGCGTACTCATCTCCATATTTTATATAAAGATCTGTATGTCCAGGAACTAACAAAGTTCCACTGTTAGGACCAGTATGCCATCGTGTAGTATCCTCCGCAACTCTTACTGTAAATTGAACTCTTTTAAATTGTTTTATCTTTTTGGAATACCCAATTCTACCAAAATATTTGACATAAGATCTTTCTATATTCAAATTACGACTTGGAATATTGGTAAAATCTTCAATTATATTGTTTGTATTAATATAGTTTTGAACAATACCAAAAACAAGATCAACATCCGAAGAAGGAAAAATATGGTGTCTATCTGTTATTCCACCATACCCTTCTCCAAAAGGAATCCAAAAATGATCATTATCTAATAATGGATGCTGATCATAATAAAAATAATCTGATCTTGTAATTATAATTCTATCATAACTTATTAATATATCGCGTTTATTTTTTAAAATCCAATCTCTAAGAGCCAAAGTAATTGCACTAGAACCTTTTGATTTATATAACCCAGAAAATCCGTTGTCTCCACACATAGAAAAAACTTTTTTCCATATCCCATTTTCTCCATAATTTTCTATGTAATAATCTGCCCATTCATCATATTCAGGTACTTCCCAAATATACTTTGATTTCGAATATAAAGACTCTTTTTTATTTTCCTTATACCCAAAACAAACTGCAAGATCTGCATTATATGGAACTAGTAAATTTTCATACATACTATTCCAAGTTTTTTCACCACCTCTAGCATTACCAATTAGTATAACTAATGTTTTTTCCATAAAATATTTTTATAATAAATTACCTTATCAGTACAAATACCATATACTTCTTTTATATATTCTGGTTTAAAATCATATAAATCTGTATCTTCTGGCATAACTACTATCGAATTAGAATAAGGTATTTTTCCAGGATAAACCCACCCAATACCCTTACTAGTTAAAGTGTAACAATCAGTTTCATGCCAAAAGTAATTAAATTGTACCACAGAAGAAGACATCTTTTCAAGTGCTTCTTTATTCTTACAGTGGATCCAAAGAACATCTTTGTATTTTCTTAACCACTCCATAGTAACAAAATATTGAGGATCATCATGCCCAAGATAGCACTCATTATCCTCAACTCTTAAGTCAATTTCAACATCAAAACCCTCTGATATTGCTTCTTCAATATAGTCAATACTGTTTTCTCTTAAAGGATTTGAACCACTTAGATTTCCACGATGTGCAATAAATCTCATTCCGAATAATGCTCCAAGAAATAATTTAAATCTTCAGGAGTACCGATGCCCCACATTCGCTCAATTTCTTTCACTCTGATTTTTTTATCATCGGCAATTGCTTCATTAAATACTGGGCAAACATAGAACTCACCATTTGTTCTAATGTTCTTTTCAATCATTTGCTCCGCATACTTGACGTAATCAGATCCCTTCTTCCAGAAATAAATTCCAACGGTTGCATTATTGCTAATTGGTTTTTTCTCTGCAACTTCAGAAACAAAACCATCAGAACCAATTTTTGCATAAGACCATTTTGGATGAGTTGCTTCAAAAGTAACGATACCACCATCAACACCATCGGCATTAAAAGCATACAAGCACTCATTACTGTTCCACTCTACAAACTGATCGGAGTTCGCCATTACAAGTGGAGCATCGTTATTGATGAACTCTTTAGCGAGAAGAGTTGTGCAGGCAGCACCTTCAGTTAATCCATCAACTTGAACAATATTACAATTAGGTGCAATAAGGTTTAAGAGATACTGAAGACTATACTTCTCATAATGTTCTTTTTGAACAATAAAAGTATAGTTCGCTTCTATGTTTAGATTTTCAACCACAACCTGAATCATAGGTTTACCATTAACTTCAATTAATGGTTTTGGAAATGTATATCCAGCATTCGCAAATCGAGTACCTGCTCCTGCCATAGGAATAAGAACATTCATTTTATCAGACTTCCAGGGTACTATGGTTAATTTTTTAGATGCAAAAGTTTTAAATACTTTATTAATTTTATCTTGATTTAAATCACACCTATTTTCAATTGCAATAAGAGTTGCTCCACTATCAATAGCACCTTGCCTTCCAATATGACTATCTTCAAAGATTACAGTATCTTTTGGAAGTGCGTTGCAAGCAGTCATACATTTCCAATACATTTCTGGAAATGGTTTATTTCTTACAACATCTTCATTACTTACATAATAATCAATAAACTCTAGAATTCCCAATTTAAGGAGTACAAGTTTAACAGTATTTCTAATACTGTTGGAAGCAACTGCAACTTGATATCCTCTCTGTTTTAATTGTTGAAAGTAGTGCATCAATTCATAATCGTGCTCTAGTTCAGAAAAGATCTCAAGAGTTGCTTTCTGTTTACCCTCCCAAATTTGTTGATGCTTTTCTACAGGAAGTCCTTTCTTCTCTGTAAGCATAGAAAGTTTTCTAGATGTTGGAAGACCATCATAAAAACTTAGATGCTCTTGAATATCAATTACATATTCATGACTGACACTTCTTAATGCAGTATTTAATGCCTCATAGTGCATATCTCGGCTATCAATTAACACTCCGTCGAGATCAAATATTACTAACTTATTCATAGATAATATTAATTAATTTATAAAAAATTTTGAACTAATTTTTTTGTCGTCAAGTTTTCCTTAGTATATTTTATTAAATAGTCACTAAATTGATCATAGTACAAATGCACTTTTTCATTTAAAGAATATTTGTTTATTTCCAATATTACAGATTTCGGAAAGTTAGTCATGATGTGTGGAGGGCATTCTTCCAAATTTTCAAAGGCAGGTATACAACGATTTGCCAAAATTTCATAATGCCTCATACAATCCCAACCCATTTTTTTACACGTATATCCATAATAAGATTTTGCAAATTCGTGATAATATAATTTTTCATCGGTAAACGTATATGATCGAGGATCCCACCCTTTATTAAGGATGGGCCTATTTATTTTTGGAGAAAACAAATATTCTTTCTTTATTTTTCCAAAAGTATCAACTTGTGATTTCGGAATAGCGTAGGATATTGGATTTCCATAGTCCAAATCAATCAATTCTCTTTTCCATATTATACCATATTCATTCAATCCATAATCATATCCAAAATTTTTAGTATCATCAGACCCATCTAAAAAATGAACTTTATTTTTTTGGTAGTATTCTTTAACATATTCCAAATAATCTAAACACTGTCTATCTGGAAACCAGGGGTGAGTATAAATGCAACCATAGATAATTAAATCATAAAATCTAGATTTAATCTTATCAATTATATCATCAAAAGTCTCCACTCTAGGATGATGATTTAATCTAGCAAATATTGTAAATCCATTTCCATATAATTGTTTTGGATTTGGATATGATGCCATCATATAATTTGGATGAGAAGTTTCATAAACTTCCAATCCACTATCAATCAATCCATGATAGACACAATCTGCAAGATACTCTGGATGAGTAAAATTATATACAAATAATATTTTCATCTCTGATCCCAAGAAAGCCTTGAACTATTTACTGTTACTTGAAAATCAAATCTAGTTATTTGAATATTTTTTATCTTTAAGTATTCTTCCAGAATACATTCTGGATGATACGGAATATGTCTAACTATGGAAAAAGAATTATACAAATCACAATATACATCCATGTCCTGAGAAGATCCTACTGCAAATTGATCATTTATTCCTCCTAACCAATCATTTCCGGAAGGAATACACAAATTGCCCAAAATATCATTTAAATCAAGATTTTTATTTTGGAAATTACTATCAAACCTAATTCTTATGACCTTATCAAATTTCATATTATTTAAAAGTTCATATTCTCGTTTTAACGAATTACTTCGATAAATTGAATAAAACATACTTATAATACCAAGATCAGTTCTTACAGAAATATCATGTGGTTTAAAATTAAAGTAATCGTACATTTTTTTAAAATGTACTTTTTTAAACTTATAATTTTCTATTAATAGAGATTCAAAATTATATTTCTCAAAAACATCAAAATTAGATTCCGTACTACTATCTAAAACTGAATTTGGATAATCTTTTTCATCATTTAAATTTGTCCAAGTATGCCCAAAAACTTTTATATCATCGTTCGGAGATATTAGTTTTAAACTATTAAATCCATTTTCTGGAGATCGTATAGTACCAGAAAAACAAACAGCTACTTTCATACCTTAAAAATATAATCTTTTGTAAATGATTTAGAAACTCGTAATAAGTATGCAGCATTATCTTGGAAACCAAAAGTAATCAAATAATCATCACCATATTCACACATGCCAACTGCAAACTCTATTTCTCCATTCAAGAAAGAAAATCTTTCGGAAACTTTGACAATATCCCAATTATCATTCCAAACAACAAATCTATGACGATATGTTCCGTCTTTTCTTCCAGCAGGACTTTGGAAAAGAAAAGTTTCATGATTTAAACAAAATCTATATTCACCAAGTTTAAGAACTTGTGATCCTCCACGAAGATCTATACAACCTAAATCTTTCCAATCTCTAACTGCAACTCTTTCAGTAGTATTAGTTTCAATATCATATCTAACAACTTCAGTTCCATTTGTCCACTTAACAAAGTGGAATGGAAGATCTAAAATTGGCATCCAATTCTTTTCACAATAAGATGTTTCATCACCTTTATCAATACCAGGAACAGGAATACGATATTGTTTTAATTCTTTAACACCACTATCAGTTATCTCAATTTCAGATAACTCCATTCTACCTTGCCCATTATATGTGGTATCTCTCCTTACACCACAGATATAAAGTTTTCCATCCCACCTAACAATACGAGCATCTTCTAATCCAACGAATTCCCAAAGTTCTTGGTCAGGAAATTGAGATGTATCAATATGATGATGCCACTTCATACTCATAGTATCATCCATTTCACACATTATGTTTTTTGTGCGAAGACGAAGATCATTTTCTGGGTGAATATAAACTAAAGGTCCCCAGTGATGCTCATACTTTTTCTTTTCTGAATGATATAAAGTGTAATTAATATTTCTTAAATTAACTAAAATCCTTCCATTATCGTTGTAAATAGAAGGATTTGTAACTGCTGGTCCTTTTAAATCTGAAGATGGAATAATAAGAGGATGAATGCTTCCACCATTTTCTAATGCAAGTTTTACAAAATTACTCATATCTAGTATAGAATTAAAGTTATTATAACATATTTGATATTAGTTTTTTATGGTCATTTTGCCATATCATTAGCGCAATATGCCCGATATCCATCAGCAAGGACATAATGAAAAAAGATTTGATGATAATATAATCCTTCTTTTTCTATTTTTTTACCATACCAAGTTCTTGTATGTTCTTTTGGTAAAGGATCTCTCCAGTGTGGTCTTTCACATCCTTTATAAATCATACCGTCACCAGCATTTAAAATCACAGAACGATTTTCACCAGGAACTAATATCTTCTTTTTAGTTTCATCAACATATGTATCTGGAGTTTTAATCCAAATTGGCCAAGGTTCTTTAGTATTGGAACTAATATGAACCGTCACAGAAATCTCACAGGCATCACGATCTGCATGACGTGTTAATGCCTGTCCTGGAAAATAAAAACGATCATAATAATAAGTATTATAAAGTTTTTTTCCAAGTTCCTTCTCTAATTTAAGACGAATACCAGAATGAATAGAACGATATTGTGGGTGCCAATAACAAGCAAGAGATCCTTCTACTTGCATTTCCAATTCTGTATAAGTAAACTGATCTAATCTTTTACCCCAATAATTTATTTGCCCCCGTTCTTCGGGAACAGGACGATAGAGTTCTTTTGGATCCCAAAGATTTTTAAATACAAGATATCCATTCTTTTCAAAAAAATCATTATTAGTTTTTGAGGTTCCTGAGTTTCTTCTTTCCTGAAAAAGAAGTTGTTCCTCTGTCATTTGTTCTGCCATAATTTACCTCACTTCCAGCGTGGTCCAACTACCCAACCAACCAGACTTTTACGAGTTCCTTTCGTTACTTTAAGTACACGGTGTTGAGTTCGTGAGTCAAATACAATCACAGTTCCTTTTTGCCTCGGAGCAAAATAAGATTTGCCATCTTCTGCAAGAAGCTGAAGATTTCCACCCTCATAATTATCAGGATCTGAAAGTTGAACAACAAAAGAGAGTTTTCTTACAAGTTCCAGATTTTCATTTATATAATCTTGAGCCCTTCCTTCATGATGATTACCAACACTTACTGGTTTGTAATGCCCAGAAATACCGGCATCATTATGCCAACCATAAAATTCACCAACTTCATATTGAGTGAACTGCATGTTTTCACCATCTATATTTCTTATATCATATAAAAAGTTTTCACGATTTGCTCTTTCAACATAATTCCAAACAAAACCAGCAGTCCAGTGAGTTGTTGGAACCCATGCATTTTTTGAATTTCTTTTATCACGATTGAGAGCATCTCCCATAAGTCTGGAGTCTCCCATTTGACTTTGAAATTTATCTGTTAAATCTTCTTCTATTGTTTCTATAATTTTTTCAGGAATGTCTGAAAAATACCAAATTGATTGGAACGCCAAATCAATCTCCTATAATACATTCAACACTATTATATATCATTTTTTCAAAAGACTCAATCAAATTTTTTCAAGTCCCACAATTGATTATCTTCATTCCATTCGTAGTAATATCCATCTTCTATTTGTTCCGCTGTGAGTTCTGATTGAGGAATGGGGGGATCCCACGCATAAGTTTGAAGATTTAAAATCCAAGAATTAAAAGGTTTTGGTGGGACAAAAACTTCCATATCTTCATCATAAGTATATCCTAGTCCACACCCCTTACCAGGATCATCGCAAATTTTTATCCACAAATCATTTTTAGATTGTGGTATTGTTTCCTTTAAATGATTAGTAGCAAGTTGAATGTCGATTTCTCCCTGCATATTTTTAATTTGTTCTAAAAATAGATTAGTTATAAACACAACTTTCTTAGTGTTTATATCTATCCTAGCAAAAGAAATAGTTTCCATGTTTATTTTACTCCAAATATCTAACAATTACAATTCCAGGTCCACCAGCACGAGTGGGTGAATTTCCACCTCCACCTCCACCTCCAGTATAACTTACTCCAGGTTCAGATGGAGTTCCACTAGGAGGAAATTGAAGTCCTTTACCACCACCGCCAGGGCCACCATTAGCAGTTACAGTATATGATGTAGGAAGAGGTCCAGAACCACTAGCACCACCTCCACCATATAAACCAGTAGGTCCAACAGCAGAAATCCAATCAGCAGGCATATCTGGAAATAAAGGAGCAGCGTATGCTGGATTAGGTCTTCCGTTTCCACCTGCTCCACAAATAACAATAGGTGAAGAAGGTCTAGATGCGTTTCCTCCACTTCCACCAGCTCCACCACCACCACCGCCACCAGTAGTAGATGGAGTGATTCCAACTCCACCAGGATATCCCTGTACTGGAAATTTGTAAGGAACATTTCCAACACCTAGTATAGTTGTTCCAGGATAATAAGTTTGTCCGCCACCACTACCACCATAATATACAGCAGCATTCGGATAATTAAAAGCACCGCCGCCGCCACCATTTGCAATATATCCAAACGCATATGATGGAGATCCGCTACTTGTTATAGTTCCAGGAGAAGGTCCACCACCACCGACAACGATTGGATAAATTCTATTTGCCGAAAGAAGAATAGAGCTAGCATCACGAACTCCTCCTGCTCCACCACCACCAGTAGACGAAGAAGATGTATATCCACCAGATCCTCCACCACCTACAACAAGTGCCTCAACGGTAAGTGGTCCTATAAGTACTTGAAAATTTCCAGGTGCTAAAAATACATGATAAACATATCCATTTCCGGGAGTATACATAGTTCCACCCGATGCTTTATCTCCAGATGCTGGAGCACTTGAAAAACATGTTAATTGAATACTTGACATATTACACTTATGTTAAGGTTGTTCCAGAAATAACAAAAGTATTAGTTCCAACACATAAAATAGTACACAATCCATAAGAAGATAATGATCTATTTCCAGTGCTTGTAGTTCCAGAATTTCTTAAGGTCACGGATGCCCCTTGTGTTATTGTGATACTAGATCCAGAATTATTAAAAATGGAAACAACATCACCTACACCAAAAACACCAGAAGGAACAATAATCTCGGAATTAGTACTTATATGATATCCACTATCACCAGAAGTTAATGTATATGAACTTGTTTTTGAAATTTGAGGAATACTAGAAGGACTTCCAGTAGTTCCAGTAGTCCCTTGGGTTCCTTGCAATCCTTGTAGTCCTTGAGTACCTTGTCTCCCCTGAGTTCCTTGAGTTCCTTGGGTTCCTTGGGTTCCTTGAGTTCCTTGAACTCCGCCAATTCCTTGTACTCCACTAGAACCTCTAAAATTAGATGATAAAAATGAGGATAAGCTAGTCATATTATTATTTTTTTAGTATTTATCTTGCATTATTAGGAAAACTTAAACCATCACCCCAAATAATTCTCACTGCACCACTACCAGAAAATCCTATATCACCACTAACTCCATCAGATGATCCTCCCCCACCACCATAATTTCCACCCCTGTTGCTAGGATAAATGGCATTAATTGTGCTGGGATTGGGTCCGTATGAATTATATTGAGAAGCTGCTGCATCTTCTCCTTCATTTCCTCCCCTACCACCATAACCATCTACTGAACTATATAAACCACCAGCACCACTATATGCACCATAATATGGATTTCCATATAAACCTACACCACCACCAGATCCTGCAGTATCACCAGGTCCAGACGATCCTCCTCCTCCTCCACCTCCACCAGATCCACTAGATCCATTACCTGCAGGTGCACCTCCACCCGTCCCACCATTTCCAGAATATCCAGCAGCTCCACCGCCACCACCAGAATTTACTGAACTAGAAGTTCCACCATTTCCACCATTTCCACCACCATCTCCAAAATAAGTTCCACCAACTCCAGGAGAAGAACCAGGTGCAACACCTGCTTTACCACCATAACCACATACAGTTGCTCTATCAATAAAATAACTATCTCCACCATCTGATGCCGTATTCCGAGGAGCACCAACAACAACAGTGTAACTATTTCCTGGTATTACTGATATATCATTTTTATATGCTAATCCACCACCTCCACCACCAGAAGCTCCAGATGGGCTGAAATTTCCACCCCCACCAGCACCAACACAAACTACACAAACAGAAGTGACCCCATCTGGGCATGTCCAAGAATAAGTGCCTGAAGAAGTATAAATTTGTTCACCAGATGGAGTGGCATTTAATTCAGAAACTGATTCGACATTAACAACAAATTCGGTTGAACTTACGCAAAGTGCAGTAGCAAGTCCATATGGAGTTAACACCACCGTATCTGTAGATCCAACTCCTGCTTTATATAGCGTATTTCCACCACTTACAGTTATGTTTATGTTTGAAGTTGAATTATTGAATATGTTTACAGCATTTCCAGTAGTAGTATGATTTAATTGAACATCGGAATTTGTAGATATATGATATCCAGCATCACTATTAGTTGTTGTATATGATGCTGTTTTGACTAGTTGGGGGATAGTAGAGGATCCCCCAAACTTACCACGATTTCCTATAACAGATTGTAATCCTTGAAGTCCCCAATTACCTTGGAGACCTTGGAGACCTTGGAGACCTTGGAGACCTTGAGTGCCTTGAGTGCCTTGAGATCCAGTATATCCAATATCTCCTCTATTTACAGAAAATAACGAGGAATTATTTTGTAAAAATCCAGATAAGTTAGGCATAATACTTATTATGAATTGATTATTAAATTATAAATCTATAATAATATCTATACATTATCATCCCAAACTTTAAAACTAAATTCTGGCCAAAATACATATTCATCAAGAACCAAACGAATTAATTCACTTAAAGAATACTGTCTAGATAATTCTACCCTATTAAGAAAATCTTCATCAGGATCAAATTTAAGAGTTTTTGCATAATCCCAAAATGGCGTATCATACTTAGATCCAAATTGGTAGTGCCACAATATAAAAGTTTCAGTTTTTTTAACCTCTTGCAACAACCTATCATTTGCATGTGTTTTATCAGCACCAAAAACTATAGTATCCCAAGCATGTGCCGCAACTCTCTGATAAAGACCTGTAGAAGTAGCTTCCAAAGGTTCTATAAAACAATAACGATTTCCATTTAATATTACTCTATCATTCAACCAAAAATTCTTAGCAACATAATTTTTAAATGATAACGAGAAATCTACTTCACAGTCAAAAATATTTTTAAAGTTATGAGTGGCATCATTTTTTTCAGTAATTGTATCATTATACAAATAACCGAAAGAAACTGAATCTGGATTTGGAATTACAAAACACCATCCATCTGGAGTGGCAACACATCTTGTATATAATAAGTCTGGATCTTTTTCTGGTTTCCTGTGTAGAAGAGCAGAATTTAAAGGATTAATTAGTGTATCATAGTCTTCCCAATTATTTAAACTTTTACCTCTACAATCAAATATGTAATCAGCATCAATTTCATCAAAACTAGATACTGATTTTTCAATTACATTAAAATACCCACTCTCTAATACTGCTTTTGATAATAAATGTGGTTGATAATGTATTGCAGTGCTGCCTAAGGGAAACATATGAAAAAATCTATCCTTCTTTTTTCCCCAGTTTTCATACAAAATTCCAGTTTTCAAGGTAGCATTAATTTTATTATCATACCAATCAGTATTAATAATTTTACTAATTAATGAGGGTAATGGTAGAAGACTTCCTTGCCCAACTTTCTCAATAGGAGTATTAGGATCATAATAAATATCAATCTTATCAAAAATATTTTGATCTAAGACACCATAAAAATGATAATGTAATGCCGTAACTAGACCTGCATTACCTGCTCCAATAATTGCTATTTTTTTCTTTCTCATAATAATCAGAATTTTTTATTAATTTATTTTTTTTATTTCCCACTCCATGAGATCATCAGACCATTCTACATTAAATCCGTTCACCAGTTGCTCTTCAGTAAGTTCAGGAGGATCTTTATCTATAATACAAACAACCTGACAAGTTTCTTCATCAAAAACATAACCAGAAGGAAGATTAAACCTATCTTTTGTTAAAAATTTAGATCTTTGCGTGCAATAAAAATCACCTACAGTAGCAAATTGTTGGGTTGTTTCTGTAGGAGAATTAAATTCTTTCCAAAATACATCTTCACCATCATCATAATGTTTATGAAGATGTTTGTCAAGTATGTCCTCATCATCTATTAATACTGTTTGTAAAACCAAATTAGTATTTTTATCTATTTTTGCGTAATGTTTCATTTTTTTTATTATTCGATAAGGTATCTAAAAACAACTATTCCAGAACCCCCAGATCCCCCAGAAATATTTGAATGCGGAGATGGTCTAAGTCCATAACCACTACCACCACCTCCAGTATAAGCATGACCTGGATTTCCACCACCAGCACCACCACCACCACTAAGATATCCTTCAGGTGTGATGGAAAAGCTACCTCTTCCACCAGAAGCATAAGTTCCTAAATCACCAACAGCAGTAGTCCAAGTTGGTTGTAATGGTGCCGGAATTGCAGGAGCAATTAATGGTGCGGCAAATCTTATATCGGTTCTTCCGATACCAGCGGGTCCACTACCACCAGATCCTCCGGCACCTCCTCCTCCACCAGCAGTTGCTCCACCATTTCCCCCATTATTTCCTTGTGGTGGTGTAGTTGGTGGGGTATTTCCTATACCACCAAAAAATGAAGGAGTAGGATATGATGGTCTTGCTGGCGGTGGAGCGCTTCCACCACCTCCTCCAGATCCACCATTTCTTCCTTGAGCCCAAAACAAAGGTGGTCCTAATCCACTAGATGTAGACCAATATCCAATACCACCACCACCACCACCAGAAACAATTATATTACCCAGACGTGAAGGACCACCTGTACCACCAGTCGTAGATCCTCCACTACCACCACCTCCAACAGATATTGGATAAGAACCACTTAATAATTCGATGGATCCATTAAGCATACCACCAGCTCCGCCTCCACCAGATCCTGGAGAAGGACCAGGTGAATATTGACCTCCAGCGCCGCCGCCGCCAGCAACAACTAGATAATCAATTTCAGTAGGTTTTCCCAAAACTGTAATAGTTGTAGGTGAAAGATAAACATGATATCTATATCCATTTCCAGGTTCTACGACATTTCCTGCTGGCGATATTTCTAGACTAAGAATTCCAGGACCATATCTGGCAGTATGATAATCTCTTTCCTTACCACTTGCAGTTTTATTTGATGGTCCAAAATTATTAAAATTTTGTGATCGTATTGCCATTTTTTTTATTGTTCGATAAGGTATCTAAAAACAACTATTCCAGAACCCCCAGATCCCCCAGAAATACTTATATGTGGAGATGGTCTAAGTCCATAACCACTACCACCACCTCCAGTATAAGCATGACCTGGATTTCCACCACCAGCACCACCACCACCACTAAGATATCCTTGAGGTGTGATGGAAAAGTTACCACTTCCACCAGAAGCATAAGTTCCTAAATCACCAACAGCAGTAGTCCAAG
>Ga0099848_1000455_pt1 | contig 19343 bp, 28 predicted proteins | sample CB_VirMetaG_3_FD_78179 | JGI IMG/M metagenome (GOLD analysis project Ga0099848, IMG submission 78179) | Freshwater to marine saline gradient viral communities from Chesapeake Bay - CB_1508_1S Viral MetaG | ecosystem: Environmental > Aquatic > Marine > Coastal | place: USA: Chesapeake Bay...
ATCAAGCTCTAGATTTACGAGAATGAAGCGTCAAGCAAAAGAAAGAGGAATTGAGTTTTTATTGGAAATTCAAGACTTTGAAGACAAGCTATTGGATCAAAATTACATTTGTGCTCTAACGGGAATGGAACTAACCAAAGAGACATGGTCTCTTGACCGAATCGATAGCCTCAAGCCCTATGAGGTTGGAAATATCCAGTGGGTTCACAAAGACATCAACATTATGAAAAACAAGTTTGAAGAAGACTATTTCATTGAGATGTGCAAGAAGGTCGCAGCTAACTTTTGAAGATTGTACTGAAGAAGAGTACGAAAGAATGCTTCAGTTGGTCAAAAACGTTGACTTGAATCTAGTTATAGAAGCAGAAGATGAAACAGATCTGTCGGGAGAAATTGCCTGTGGTGGTGGATCCTGTGAAATTTTTTAAGGAGTAATTTATGAGAGAAGAAGTAGAACAAACAATCAAAGAACTTCAAGCTATCTTGGACGATTTGGACAAGGTTGAAGCTGGAGGCTATGGTTTTAAATCTGCTGCCCCGAGAGCTAGAAAGGCATTGATGGAAGCTTCCAAGAAAATGAAGGAAGTGAGAACTCAAGTTCAAGAGACCAAAAAGGCTCACGAAGAAAAGTAATAAAAATTACTTGACAAGCTAACCAAAACGTGTTATATTATATGTATAACACGTTTTTTTTATTATGGAGGAATTATGGACTTTACACCAATGAATAGACATCTTTATGTTTTACCAATCTTAGAAGAAGAGGAGCAAGACATTCCCTTGATTATCATGCCTGACGATTTTCAACAACCCCAAGAGCCTTATGTGATTTGTGATGTAATTGGGATCGCTGGAGATTGCGATATTTCATTAGATATTGGAGATCGGGTTATTGTTGAAAACCGAATGTTGCACCAAATAATTGTAAATGGCGAGACTATTTACATTGTTTTACAGAATTATGTCTACGGGAGAATTGACAATGAAGATAACCACTAAATTATTAAAAAGTCTCATTAACGAGGTACTTAAAGAAGCTACACAAAATACAGAGTATGATAGAATCATGAATATGTTTCGAGGGAATGTTGACTCTGTAGATCAAGTAGCTCTATTAACACCTGAGAACCCTCATGCTAAACCTTTGACTCCTCAACAAAATGAATTGAGAGCTCAAAAGTTCGAGGAAGAAATGGCCTCAATGGGATATGGGTTTAGAATCGTTTCTGGAATGTATGAAGGCCCTGAAGATTCTTATATGGTGCCTCACATGACTTTAGAAGATGCTAAGAAACTATCTTACAAGTATGGCCAAGAATCATTTATCCATTCAGTTAAAACTCATAACGAAATGGATCACACAATGTACTATATTGACTTTGAAGGCGCACAACAAGACCCTGAGTTCCCTATGGAAGAATATGGTCCTGTTTATACTGTCCCAGCACAAGTTCCCATTGAATCAGAAGAGTTTTCTGGTACTATCTCAGGACATGACGAAATGGCTTCAGCAACAGATTATTACTCTCATGTTCCAGACAAAGTTTGGACTACAAAAAAGAAAGGTGGAGAGATCAGACCTAGCGGATACAAGAGAGGTAAAAAATTCTCTATTGACTTCTTTAAGGGTAGCAACCAACAAGGGATTCCTCTGACAGATCCTTTACAATCTCCACGATATGTTCGAGAAGCAAAATATATCTTTATTAAGGAGTCTGCTGTTCCAAATACAATCCAAGCTCAAAAACTTGCAGAGCAAATTAGAAGATTGTCTAAGCAAATTTGCGAATCAAATAGATTAGGTTCTTCAAAATATTATGGAAGACATCGTTTATTGAAAGCAAAGCGACAATTAGCTGAAATGATTAACAAGAGGTAATAATGAAAATTGATTTATATGGCGACGGAATTGGCAGTGTATCCCTTGTAGATCACATTGGAACAGATAAAACTATCGTTAATTCTGCCCGAGTATCTTTCGGGCAAGATAATGATGGAGACTTAAATGTAAGAGACAAGAAATTAATCAAGTATTTGATTAAACATAGACATACTTCAACTTTAGAGCATAACCTTATTACTTTTATGTTTGAAGTGCCTTTGTTCATTAGGTCCCAACACCACAGACATAGAACTTGGAGTTATAATGAGATTTCAAGACGCTACACTGAGGTGGATATGAAGTTTTATGTTCCTAAAGGTTTCCGCACTCAACATGAGTCAAACAGACAAGCCTCTAAAGACGAGCTAATTGATCCAATTGTTGACAACGACCTACCAGACTTCAAAGCCAGTGATCTAGTGAGAGCTCATAATAGAGACTCTTTAAGATTGTTTAACCGATTAGTTGATACGGGAGTATGTCGAGAACAAGCAAGAGGTGTATTGCCTCAAAATCTCTATACTCGATATTACGGAACTGTGAACCTCAATAATCTCCTGAAGTTTATCGACCTCAGAATTCATGAGGGAGCACAATGGGAGATTCAAAGAGTAGCGGAAGCTTGTCTTGAGATTGCAGAAACTCTTTGGCCATTCACAGTCGGCGCATACCGCGAGGTACGCAAATAATGAGGTTTGAGATAGGTGATATCGTGAATTTTGAACGAAATTCGCCTATTTACTCTATAATACCAAATAAGTCTAGCTTTGGAATAATATCTAATAAAGCTAGACTTATGTATGTATGCGACTGGGAATCCACTGAAGTTTTAAGGGAGTTCTGGGCATACGACATTATAATTGAAGGTAAGATTTTCACAAATGTACCAGAAGAAGGACTAAAAGGATTATTGACATGAAATTTAAATTAAAGCTCTTGAGAGAAGGTCATAGAGGCGTTTATCAACAAATCAACACAAGACTTGGTTCTGAATTGTCCGAGGACAATCTAAGAATCTTTATGGAAAACTTTATTGACGCTGTTTCTCACGGTAGAGATATTAAGTCTTGGACTAGAAATTACATGGCTAACTTAGATCTCGATACAATGATTCATACGGCTAGAAACTCTTTTCCTGAGTTAGCTTCTCTGAGAACTTCTCCCAACTCAACAATCAAAAGAAAGCTTCGTGAAGGCTGGACTTTTTGGTGGTGGACTGTTCTAGGTAGAGAAGCTGTTGAGGATTTGATTGAATATATGGTAAGTCTATATAAGGGTGATTTGAATACCGCCTTAAACTCAAACGCTCCTCATAGCGCGAACGAGGCCTTGTTCTTTCTTGACAACTTTGAAGAATTCTTTGATTCTTTGGTAGCTGTTCACGGTTCACGAGGTGAGGTTGAGAATACGGAAAGAGGCTCTGGCCTCTTAGGGCAAATGCAAGACTGGTGGCTCGGAGATCCGACAGGTGGATATCCAATCTTCAAAAGAGCCTTTGGTTCTGTCCTTGAAATGCTAAGGGCGATTCCAAGAGAAGAACTAGAAGCTAAGCTAACGAAAGGAGACGCCGTTCAAGCCTACTCTAGCACCGAAAAGGGTCGAGAATTGCATAGAAAAAGATTTGACGACGATTATATGCAAAGATTAAAGAGAATTATGGCAATGCAAGGAATTGAAGACGAAGACTAAAGAGAGGTAATATTGATAGTAGGAAGAACAATAGCGTCGCTTCTTTATGCATGGAGGCTCCAAGAGAAATGTATTCTTGAGGAGCCTTTTTGTTTTCACTGGCTAAGCGATGAATTTGATGATATAGACTTCTCAGAGTTTAATGTACAAAATTCTGAACAATTTTGCCAGAATTTGTTCATAATAATGGGCATTACGAACTTGCTAATGTATCCCGGTCGCATTGCAACATATCGAGAAGAAGACAATGTGATAATCACAAAAGACAACACAAGAATCCAGCTCAAAGATAAGCCGAAAAGGTTCGACGGAAAAAATTTAGGAATTAATCAAGTTTTTGACGAGTTTTACTGGAGAGCTGGACAAGCCCACGATAGAACCCTTGTTCAAACTGAAGATATTTTCTGCAACAGGATTTATTTTTACGAAACTCAAAGACACTCAGTTCACAAGAGCGTAAAAGACTTCACTGTGGCTTCATATTTGACCGACAGCGAGCTTTTAAGTCCTGACTGGGGAAATGGTATGACAAGAATCAAAACGCATAGGATATTCAAATCTGAGGACATTAAAGGTGAGTTTGCATGGCAGAGAGGAGAAAAAAGATATCATAAGAAAGTTAAGTTTGATTTTGTTGATAGGAAGGTTTTGCCGAGAATAGAACAAAAAATGACATTTAAAGAAGTGTACGACATGAAACAAAAGGAAGGTAAAGAATGGATAATGTGGAAGAAACTCACATCACAGGAAAAAACTTGGTTGGGATAATTCCCATAGCAGGACACGATAAATACGACTTTAATCAACCTTGGCCTGACTGTCTTATGCCAATAGCTAGCGGATATTCTTTGATAGAAGCAGCAGTTGTTGAATGTGCTTGGGCTGGCTGCAAATCTATCTGGATTGTTGTAAATGACAACCTAGCTCCCATTATAAGAAAGAAGATTGGAGACTGGGTATTTGACCCGATTTGGAACAACCGAAAGTTTGACCCGATTCCCCATGAGTCTAAAAGAAGAATTCCTGTTTTTTATGTACCTGTTCCATTAAAGAATCGAGACAAGATTGACTGTCTTTCTTGGTCGGTGATTCATGGGGCTTTAACTGCTTTTAAAGTAACTAGCTCATTGACAAAGTGGGCAACTCCCTCAAGATATTATGTATCGTTCGCGCAGTCTTACATAGAGCCATTTCAAATCCGAGAATACAGGAAAATCATTCATGGCTCAAAAAACGTCTATATGACTTCTAATGGCTTTGGCGTTAAAGACGGAATGTTCACCTCATTCACTTTCGACAAAAATGATTGGTTAGAGTTCAGGAGAGTCATTAGAACGGGTACAGGTATAAAGGTACCCGGCTCCGCCCCCATGAGCAATGAGTTTCTTCCTGTTGAAGAAAGGTGGTCTGCTCGCTGGTTTGGAGTTGAAAAAGTTTTTGCTCCATTAAAGCTTGAAGAAAGCGAAATCATCCCTGTCAAAAACTTCTTTAATGTTAGAAGCTGGGAGGAATATACTGACTTTATCGTTGCTTCGAGACAAATGAGCCTAAAGAGACCGAAATCAGTCCTTGTGGGAACTAAATATAATAGAGTTGCGGAGGATTTAGAATGAAGAAAAGGCTCAAGTTTTTAAAATTGCTGAATGAGTTCAGAACTCTGGATTATGAGCTACAATATATCAAGGAAGTCCTTAAAGAAGGACATTTGGAATTTGAAGAGTATTATAGGGTATGGTGCGCTGAGAATGATGTAGATCTAACAGAACTTAATAAGCAAAACCAGCAAAAGATTGAAGCAGTGTTTGAGAAGATTGAATCTTCCGAATTAAGCACACAAGTCATTCAAAAACTTGAGGCAAACAAAAGAGAATTTAAAAAGATATTCAAAGAAATAGCAAAAAAGCTTCACCCCGATAAGCTAGACAATGACGACCCAAGAAAATGGGAGTATTCTGAAGCTTTTAAGAAAGCAATGTCTGCTAGGTCTGAAGCAAAATGGGGAGAGCTATTTGACATTGTTGATAAATATGAGATTTGGATCGGAGAATACGACGAGGCGATTGAATCTTTGCGAGAAGATATTGGAAGAGTTGATATGGAAATAAAAAGAGAAAAATCCACGTACTCTTGGTTACTACAAGAAGCAGAGACCGAGGCAGATAAAGAGTTGGTCGTTAAAGCTTTCCTAAGACAGTTATTTGGTTGGAAAGGCTAAAAAGAAACTATTTATAAGCAATAAGAGGGTTTATTATGAAGTTTAGAGTTATTATTAGGGAAAGTAAAGAAAAGATTCCCGGCGGTTTAGGAGCCAATTTACAGGGTAATATGGAATCTCAACACCGCCAAATCGCTAAAATTCATGGTGTTCCCGTTGAAGAAATTGAAGCCGAATTACAGAAAGGAATTGAGGTTGAAATGGAGCATACAAGTGATCAAGCTTATGCTCATGAAATCGCAATGGACCATTTGATTGAGGACCCAAAATATTACACTAAACTTGACACAATCGAAGAAAAGAAAAAGCGCAAAAAGAAGTCAAAAGGCAAGAAAGACGCATGTTATCATAAAGTAAAGTCTCGTTATGATACTTGGCCTTCAGCTTATGCTTCTGGTGCCTTGGTTAAATGTCGCAAGGCTGGAGCAAAAAATTGGGGCAACTCGAAGAAGAACGAAGAACTTGAGCTTGACGAGGTTTATTCTGAAAAACAAAGGCGATATATGTGCGCTATGGCAGAAGAAGGAGCTGATAGGCCCGAAGGACTAAGTCAAGAAGAGGCAAGAGAAATGTGCGAAGGTCCAATGCTTGATGAGGCAAAGAAAAAAAAAGCCGGCACCGAGTCTTCAAAGGAAAATAATTTAAGAGACTGGTTTAAGCGTCGAGGCGCCAAAGGCAAGAAAGGCGGTTGGGTTGATTGCAACGCTCCCGACGGCAAAGGTGGCTATAAATCATGTGGTCGCTCCGATGGCGAGAAGAGAAAGAAATACCCCGCCTGCCGCCCTACCCCAGGCGCATGTAAGGAAAGAGGAAAGGGCAAATCTTGGGGCAAAAAAGCCAAAAAGAAATCAAAATCTAGAGGAAAGAAGAAATGAAGATTGCAAGCAATGATTTAAGAAGAATTATCAAAGAAGAGCTTTCTCACGTCTTGAGCGAAAAATCAAAGATAAAAAGATCCGACAGAGCAAGAAACTACTTGGAAAAGCTCTCCGACACCATTTTTGCTAGTAGCGACTCTGAACGGCTGAACGAAGGAGTTTCCTTTTATGACGATAGAGGTCATTGGCTGATGGACTTTACAATCCAAAATGCTTTTGATCAACTGGACGGAAATGAAGTTCAAGTTGGCAATGAGGCTGCCGAACCTTGGAGATCCCTCTATTTGTCCGGACAAGCACAATCAACCAGAGAAATTAGACAGAAATATCCAATGTATAAATCGGATCTTTTCGCAGAAACATTTTCGCCCAAAATAATTATCATGGACTTAGTTCTTGACCGAGCAGGATATTTTTCATTTGTAATGAAATCAGCTGGAATCACCGGAGTGGAGGTCGACGAGCTAATGATAATCGAAGGACAAAACCTTGTGGACAATTTGACAGAAGTCTTAAGCTATTACACTCTACAAGCCGAAGATCTTTTCGAATTGATGAACTCGCTCTACATGGACTTAGGTCTAGACAATCTTCCAAAAACTTCATTACCATAACAAGGAGATACAAATGAAACTTACAAACAAAGATCTACGAAGAATTATCAAAGAAGAGCTTTCTCGTGTTTTGAACGAAGAAAACGAACAATTCGTAAAAAGTGTTTTGGAGAATCTCGACGCTCTCACCTCTGCTGGCATGCCTGCCTCTAGAGAGCACTCTGGAGTCCCAAAGGGTCAATTCTCGGAACTAATGAATGAATTCTATTTTAAAAGCAGCAAACGTTCTCTGAATAACTTTACATTCTACAACGCAATTGAGCAACTCAGCGGAGATCAAGTCCAACTTGGAGATGAGATTGTTGAGCCTTGGACTGAAATTAGTTTGATAAAAGATGTTGAAGCAAGGGATCTTAGAACTAGACGTAGATATATGATGTTTGCTGATTTTCATAATGTCCCTCTAGCACCATTTATAGGCATGGAGTTAATCCTTGATAGATCTGGAGAATTTTACTTTAAGATGGAATTAATGTCACCAGAATTTAAAGAGATTGAAGTAATCATGCTTATTAGAGGACAAAATCTTTTAGATAACTTATCGGAGGTCTTAAGTTATTTTACACTGCTTCATGAAGATCTCTTCGAATTAGCAGACTCTATTTACTCCCAATATGGGAAAGACAATCTTCCAAAAACTTCATTGCCATAACAAGGAGATACAAATGAATATTACAAAAGAACAATTAAAACAAATCATCAAAGAAGAGACTCAAGCGGTTTTATTCAAGCCCGGCCTATTGGAGCACGTTCAAACAAAAACTCCTCTTCATGAGAATATCTTCCGAGTTGGTTCCTCCTGTTACTTCAATACAATCCGTCAAGGACGCCACTTTTACAAAATGGGTCTTTACGAAGCCGTAAACGAGGAAGAACGCCACATGCTCGAGAATACAGATCTTGGTGAGTGGACTATATTCGAGGGCGAAGAAGTGCCCTTAGATTTCCCAATGTATGAGGAGACTCTCGAAGAAGCTAAAAACAAAAAGAAGAAAGATCCTCCAATTGGCAAGCCAATGAAGAACTCTGGTGGCGGAAAGAAATATAAAGTGTATGTTCGCAATCCAAAGACTGGTAAGATCAAAAAGATTACCTATGGCGACTCCAAAGGTGGGCTTAAAGGCAACTGGAACAGCGCTGAGGCTCGTAAGAACTTCGCTTCACGTCATAACTGCGCCGACAAGAAAGACCGCACAAAAGCTGGATATTGGGCTTGTAGAGCGCATAAAGATTTCGGGACAAATGTTCCCGGTCGTTTTTGGTAATATGGAGATAAGAAATGAAACTTACAAAAGAAACCCTAAGAAGAATCATTAAAGAAGAACTCAATGCAGTTATGTCTGAAATTTATGTGAGACCAATGGATTTAGATCCAAAAATCTTTTCTCCAGAAGAGATCGACAACATACATGGAATGATCGCCACGGGAGATCCGGGGAGACTGGAGCAAGCAAGAATGTTTATCGACTCACTGGGTGGAGATCCTTCTTACGTTGACGACTATATTAACTTTAACGAGGTTGGAGACATTGAAAAGCTTGGAAATGAGGCCTCAAAGTATGTACAAGACAGCGAGGAGTGGCAAGAACTCAGCGATAGAGCTGGTTCTTTAGCGGCAGAAAAAGCATGGCGACAAGTTCCGAATGCCTCAGATTATGACCTTGATTCCCAGTTTGAATTACAAGATATTGGCGACTTGCACTTGAAGAGGTTCAAATCTAGAGCAATAAAATGAGCGACTTCCCATTCAAAGAGAAACTAATCAGAGGAACAACCTTTCTGCGAGAATTCAAAGAGAGCGTTGATTCCTCTGAACTTATTTGGCACCTCGACAAAGAGGATCGAATCGTTGTCCCGATCAAGTCAAATGGCTGGAAATTACAACTGGACAACGAACTCCCAAAGCCTTTACTCGAGGGCAAAGAATACTTTATTCCAAAGATGACGTATCACAGAGTTATTAAAGGCAAGGGAGACTTAAGAATTAAATTAATAAAACTGGAGAAGTAAATGCTAACAGCAATTGGAGACGTAATGAGAGAAGCCTATAAGAGAGGCTGGATTACAACTAGAGACGGAAACATATCGCTGAGAAGAAAAGGTAAAGATATCCTCTATATTACTCCAACAGGTGTAAGAAAATCAACAATTATTCCTGAGACTGTAGTCCGAGTTCCAATTTTTAATGGCAATCTTGTTCTTGATTCCTTAAAGCCAAGCGGAGAGTTGGAAATGCACTGGATGCTGCAAAGAGAAGATAGAACAAGGTGTGTTCTTCACCTTCACCCAACAAATATTGTTGCTGCTATGTATGCAGGGTATGATCTTCACGAGTTGGCAAACGAATTCCCAGAAGTCCACAGATACACCAAGGTTGGTCATAATGTCGAGAATCTACCAGCTGTGTCTCCAGAGCTTGCAAGTTCGACATTCTTCCAAATGACGGACGTAGCAGGAGCGTTGCTATATGACGTTGTGGGTCAAGAAAATCATGGAGCCACCGCAGTTGGAGCTCACCCTTGGGACGCCTTCGAACATATCGAGAGATTAGAACATATATGCGAAATTGTTTTAAAAAGTAAATAAAATTACTTGACAAGTCCTCCAAGATAGGTTATATTATATACATAACAAACAACGGAGGACATTATGAACAATTACAATTTAGGATATGCATGCATTAACACCGAGCTTTCGTCTCGCAAGATCAAGGTTTCAACCAACCGCACAATGCGACGCAACACATTTGACGAGAAAGGTCTCGACTATGTGTCGGAGGTTATTCTTGCAAATTGCAAAGACCTTTTGACCATTCTCAAATGGAATGCTCGACACGATATTCACTTTTTTCGAATGTCCTCTGAGATTTTTCCTTGGGCTTCGGAATACAACCTTGAAGACCTGAAAGATTTCGACAAGATTGAAGAAGTCCTTTATCAATGCGGCTTGTTTGCTTCTGAGAACAACATTCGTCTCTCAATGCATCCCGGCCCATTCAATAAACTTTGTTCTCCCAATGAGCAGGTTGTTCTCAACACTATTCGAGACCTTGAGATTCATGGTCAACTTATGGACTTGTTGATTCAACCTCGCTCTCCTTGGGCAAAGATCAACATTCACGTAGGAGGTGCTTACAATGACAAACCTATGGCCCTTGCTAATTTTTGCAAGAATTTCCACAGATTGTCAGACGCAGTCAAGACACGACTGACTGTCGAGAACGACGATAAAGAAAGCTTATACTCAACCAAAGAGTTGTACGATGGTATATTCAAACAAATTGGCATCCCCATCGTACATGACTATCACCACCACACAATGTGTACCGGTGGTTTGTCTCAACAGGATGCCGTTGAGTTGGCTCTCTCTACTTGGGGCGATGTTGTCCCTGTCGTTCATTACAGCCAGTCTCGTGCTGTAGAACACAATGATCCAAAGATCAAGCCACAAGCACACAGCGATTCTTACTGGGAGCCCATCGACACCTACGGGCATCGCATGGACATTATGCTCGAGTGCAAATTTAAAGAACAAGGTCTATTCAAGATGCGTGAGTTGATGGCTGGCTCATCTTGCATGGCCGCGAAATAATGGAGGGACTATGAAAGAATTACATAAACAACATCACATTAAGTGCGGTAAGCATTCTGGTATTCCAAACTGCTGCATAGAGTGGTTTATCTCAACTTGGATCCCTGCTCTCGGTGTCAACCGCGACTTTGTAGGTGTTCACCATTTAAATAATGGAGACGCTGGATACATTAGGTGTCCTAAGTGTATTGAAGATAATTCGATAGTTGAAATAAAGAAGTGTGATTGCATATTCCCAGAAATAACGGAGAACAAATGAAATTAGAACAAATAAGAAAAGTATTAAACGAAACAGATCCAAGAGAACCTTCCCAGTATGAAGTCTTGACTCAACAATCTCGCTCAAACATGGCTGAACTTGAAAGGTTGGGGCTAAATGCCCCAAAGCACCTTCAAGAAGAACAAGGCCTTGTGGATCAACTAAACATTTTGAGAACAAAGAAGGACTATCTCTCGAGAGAAATAAAAGAGATTGATCATGAGATAGGCAAGATAAACAAAGAGTTGAGCGAAAGAAGCTTGAAGGAGGACAAATGAACGATTTTTTAGAAAAAGTAGCAACAAGAGCAGGAATAGACGATAGTCGTCTTTCCACCACACCAACAATGTGGGACGAGGAAAGATGTGTGTTTTACCGTACAATAACAATGGATCTAACAATGTTCAAAGGAGCAGAGTTAAGATTTGAAATCGAAGAAGAAATAGGAACAGAAGCCTACAATAATAAACTTGCCGAGTTTGAAGATAGGCTCGTTCAATGGATCAAGATAATGGAAGGCACCAATGAATCGAAACGTGAAGAACTCGATAGAGCAAAGGTTATGGAAGCAAGGTCTAAATTCAAAGATGAAGAAGGTGAAGAGTGTCCAATTAGTGAAGAGGAGATGCTAAAAGTCATTTCTGAAATGAGGGACAATTTATTTCCAAGTAAGGAGGACAAATGAACATTTATTACGGATTACTTCTGTTCTTTATTGGACAGACCCTATCATGGTTCCAAAGCAACTCGACAATTGTCGGAGAGAACATGGGAAACAAGGCATTGCTATTCGCTTGCCTTACCGCTCCTCTCACGACTCTGGCATTTGCAATGGGAACCAAGTTTATGTACGCAAATATGGAATCTCTATGGTCGGTGCGATTCATAACCTTTGGCATTGGCTATTTAGTGTTCATTCCCCTCACTTGGTATTTTCTGGGAGAGGAAATGTTCACGATCAAGAATGGCGTATCTTTCTTGCTTTGCGTAGCCTTGCTATTGACGCAGGCATTTATGAAATAGGAGGAGAAATATGAGCTTTTGCGAAGTATGTGAGTGCGACCCTTGTGATTGTCATGGTGGAGAACAAGAGGAGATCGCAATGACTTATATGTATATCTATGATCCTGAGAAGGAATTTTATTATGTGCCTCGAGCACCTTCTGTGTGTGAGGCTAGAACTAGAGCTTCCATATTCATGAAGCACTTTGGCGACGAGCCATTGATCTGCAACCCTCAACTATGGGAACTATTAAAGCAAAAACACAAGGTAAGATATTTGGAGGAGTAATGTTTGAGATCGGAGACTTGGTCAAATTAAAAAGAAAAGGGGTTTGTCTAAGTTTCCGAGATCACCCCGACAAAATATGCGGTCTCGTGGTTGAGATCGAAAGAGACGCCTTCTATACATACGAGGGAGATTACGACGATAGGATTACGGTAAAATGGCTATTGTTGGACTTAAAAGAAGAATTACCAGAATTTTTATTAGAAAAAATAACAAAGGACACTTGACAAGGTGTCCTTTTCTTGTTATATTATAAACATAACAAACAACGGAGGACATTATGATGAATTTAAAGAAAGAACAATTTGTAAACTTGCATGGACATAGCTGTTTTAGCTTATTTGATGGATTTGGTTTCCCTCAAGAACACATGGACTTTGCCTATGAGAATGGGTCTCGAGCATTGGCTTTGACCGATCATGGTTCAATGAACGGGTTGTCTTATCAATTGCTTCGAGCAAAAGAAATGAAAGCCGAAGGCAAGGACTTCAAGCCAATCTTTGGTGTTGAAGCTTATTACATTGACTCTTTGGAAGAGTGGCAAGCTCTTCGTAATGAGATTGCCCTAGACAAAAAGCGAGCCAAAGAAATTGAGAGCGGAGATTCCGCTATGGTTGTTGAGGATGAACAACGAAATGACAAGCGAGCTCTTGCTCGTAAGCGACATATTGTATTGTTGGCTCAAAACCAAAAAGGTCTTGAGAACATTTATGAGATGGTTTCAAAGTCATATAGCGGAGATTACTTCTATGGAAAGCCTCGCATTGACTTTGGCTTGTTGTCAAAGCATTCCGAAGGTGTTATTGTCACCACTGCTTGTCTCGGTGGACTTGCCGCAGAATCAATGTGGAAAAATCAAGAAGAAGGCCATGATGCGATTGTTGCAGACATGGTGCAAAACCTTACAAAGTTCCGAGACCTTTTGGGAGATCGTTTTTATGGAGAATTGCAATGGAATAACATTCCAGAGCAGCATTTGCTAAATAAAGCCATAATTACTGTAGCAAGCAAATTAAACATTAAGCTAGTTTCAACCTGTGATTCGCACTATCCTCGACCAGATGCTTGGAAAGATCGTGAGGTTTACAAGAGATTGGGTTGGCTTGGTAAAGCACCTGCTTGGATGGACGACAACATTCCAAATACAGTAGAGGAGATCGGTTATGAACTTTATCCCAAGAATGCTCACGAAATGTGGGAAGCATATCAGAAATATTCTGCTCAGTGTGAGTATAGTTACGACGATAGCCTTGTTATGGAATCAATCACCAACACAGCCTTTATCGCTTTTGAGCAGATTGAAGATTTTTTGCCTGATACTTCTGTTCAGTTGCCTTCTTTTATGGTACCAAACGACAAAAGCGCTGACGAGGCTCTTAGGGAACTCGCTGAGAGCGCTCTTAAGGTCTATCTGCGCGGGCAAGATAAAACAACCAAAAGACATTACAGCAAACGATTAGAGGAAGAATTAGATGTTATCTCGTCTCAAAAATTTAGTGAATACTTTCTTGCTACAAAGGGAATTACTGACTTCTCTTGGAACTATACTTTCGTGGGACCTGCTCGTGGTTCCGCTGCTGGCTCTCTACTTGCTTTTCTTCTAAAGATTACCCAAATCGATCCAATGAAATGGAATCTTCCTTTTGAGCGTTTCTTGACGATGGACTCTGATGGATTCCCAGATATTGATATCGACTTCGGAGACAACTCTTTAATCAAAGAAAAGATGGTTGAGGAATGGGGCGAAGATTCTGTTGCTTTCATTTCCAACTACAACACACTTCAATTGTCTTCTCTTATCAAAGACATTTCTAAACGAGAAGGTGTTGACTTTACTGAGGTAAACAAAGTAACCAAAGCAATGCTTGTTGAGGCAACTCCTATCGCCAAGAAAGCACATGGTATCCGTGCTGGCGTTTACACTCCAACCTTTGAGGAAGTATGTGAATACTCTGAGACTTTGCAAGGCTTCTTTAAAAAGTATCCTCAGATTGAAGAGCAAGTATTTGGTCTTATCGGACAACCTCGCTCCATTGGTCGTCATGCCGCTGGTGCTATCATTGGAGATTATCTTCCAAGCAAAATGCCATTGATTACTTCAAAAGGTATTCGCCAAACTCCTTGGGCTGAGGGACAGAACGTTCGCCACCTTGAGCCTCTTGGGTTCATTAAGTTCGATATTCTTGGTCTCGAAACCCTTAAGACATTCGAGGACACAATCCAACGTATCTTAATCAATGAGGGCAATCGCAACCCAACATTTGACGATATCAAGAAGTGGTACTATCAGAATCTTCATCCTTCAGTATTGAATATGAAAGATAAGCGAGTCTACAAAGAAGTGTTCCACGAGGGCAAATTTGCTGGTATTTTCCAATTTATGAACTCGGGTATGCAACGACTAGGTAAGAATGCTAAAGTGTCTTCTATCGAGGAAATTGCCACTGTAAGTGCTATCTATCGTCCTGGTCCTTTGTCTGCTGGTGTTGATAAAATGTATGTCAAGGCCAAAGACGGAAGTGAAGAACCAGAGTATGATCATCCTTTGATTGAGGAAATCTTGGGCAAGACTTTTGGCCTTATTGTATTCCAAGAGGACATTATGAACTTGGTGAATCGTCTCGGGCATGGAATCTCAATGTCTGACGCAAATGTTCTTCGTAAGCTTTTGACAAAGAAAGGTTTGTCTGAGAGCAAAATGAAGAAGAAGAAAGACTTGTATGAACGTTTCGTTAAAGGTTGTGAGAACAAAGGTATGTCATTCCGTCAAGCAAAAGCCTTGTGGGAGAAAATGGAATACTTCTCTGGGTATGGTTTCTCAAAGAATCACGCTATCCCTTACTCTATTATCTCTTATCAGTGTGCTTGGCTACAAACTTACTATAAGGACGAGTGGGTTTCTGCTTTCCTTGATCACGAACCTGATTCTCGTAAAGAAGCTGCTATTAATGTCGCACAGTCTTTTGGATATAAAATCAAAGGATTGAACATTAATACTTCTGCAAAGCGTTGGGAGGTTGTCAACGATCAACTTGTTGCTCCTTTGACAACAATCAAGGGTCTAGGTGAGGCTGCAATCGATGAAATCATTCTGAGACGACCATTTGCCTCTGTAGAGGAATTGTTGTTTGACAAAGGGGTAACTGCCCGTAAAGTGAACAAGAAGTCCTTAGACGCACTTTGTCGAGCTGGAGCAATGGAAGACCTTATGGACGAGCGATTCTTTGGAGATAAGCACTTTTGGTCTGCAGTTGTCGTTGATAAGCCAAAGAACAAGAAAAAGCTTGGAGAGAATATTGAAAAGTATAAAGATGAAGGCTCTTTTACAAAGGCCGAGATCATTACTCATTACAAAACTCTCACAGGTATCTATCCAATTAACATGGTGGTTCCTGTCAAAGCTTACAAGTTCTTTGAGATTCAAGGAATCAATCCATTGTCTGAATACGATCCTGAACTTGGAATGGCTTGGTGTGTTGTTACCGAAGTTATGACAAAGAAAACTAAGGGAGGAAAGTTCTTTTACCAAGTAAAAGTCATTGATTCTAATATGGAAGAAATGAGAGTTAATTGTTGGGGAGTTGATCCAAAGACTGATCACCTCTATGTTAATCGACTTTACGTATTGGAATGGCCTCAATACAATGAAACTTGGGGATTCTCAACTCGTTCGGGAGTCAACAAGAACTGGAAGCTATTGGGATAAAGGAGAAAGTCATGAGACCAGAAAGAATACACTTCACAATATTTTGGGATGAAGAACGTACTTCAATGTCCAGCTACGAAATGTATGAAGAAGAGATATGGGAACTTATGCACAACTATGAATATGGTGGACAGCTTGATCTGTTCACCTATGTTCCTGTTGACTATTACTATCAGTGGCTTTGGGACGTATATGCCCAAGAACCCTATGAAGTGGTTGTAGATTTACTTATTTGGTAAAAAAGTTAACCATTTTACTTGACAAGCTTGTCAGAACATGTTATATTATATACATAATCAAAAACGGAGGACATTATGAACAATCAAATTTTATGGATCGCAGGAGAAGAATCTCCAACAAAACTTGAAAACTCAATTAACATTCACGCCGAGAGAACAAATTCAAATTTATCTTTTACTAATCAAGTAAATGGTTTTCCCGTGCTCACAATGACACAACTAAACAATGGCACCCCTAATCAGTATGAAATTCATGGACTAACTGTCCAAGGGTTCTCGAGCGTTCGTTATTTAGTTGTTAAGCAAGGAAAGATTTTAAAAAGCAAGGGAAAAGGCTCTTTTGTAGACTTTCTTTTTTTCCATCAGCCTCACGCCCCTGACCCTTCGAAGGACATCCCCATTCATGCAATTGAGCATACAAAAAATTCAATGTCTGAGTCCGGCAATATGTCAAACCAAAGATCTTCAAAATTTATTGGATTAATTGATTATTATGGAACAAACAAGGTTCTTTGTTCCTATGTTGTGGAGTCAAAGAAACATGCCGAAAAAATAGGCAATAGCCACCTAGCCGCTTTTAGCAGAATGGCTAAATTGGGAGCAGAAGTATACTTTTGCACAGAAAATGTTTTAGGCTTCACAAAGATCAGCCCACCAGTTTTGAACTCAATCTATGATATTACGAATTCTCATCCTGCTGCCTTTTTGCAAAATGGAGATTTGATCTTAGAGGCTTCTCTCAAAAATGGACAAGATCCAAGCAGAGTGAGCGATCCCTCTAGTGGACTTATTTCTTCTTTTGTTAGAGTCGTTAACGCTGTAGATAAGAACGTAACCGTTGTGCTAAGAAACACAGGTAAAGATCAAGATTTCTTTGAAAAGAAAGCAAACAAATTAACAAGCGCATTGTCAGGTTGTAATGTTATGTTAGAATTATTGAATGGAAGTAGAGTTCAAATAAATCCAAAAAAATTAAACAGGCAAACCTACTGGCAATATTGCAATACAGGAGAGAAACTATCAAGCATTTCTTTAGAGGTTCTTTTAAAAAATCAAGGCTGGCTCCTTATGTTCTCAAATCATGCTGGTTGCGGGAAATCAAATATCTTTTCTCCCTCCGGAGAAGTTAGGACTTTAAAAAAGAGCAAAGATTATGGCCAAAAAGGTATTCCTGACTTAGTATTATACAACAAGTCATTGAACCTTTGTTTAATCATAGAAGCGGAAACTTCTGCCAACTATAACAAAGAAGGTAAGGGAGTTAATCAAGTTCTTTTGCCTGAATTTAAAGCATGTTTTCAGGAGCAGTTCTTGCCTCTTCTGCCAAAAGGCACGGTTTGTGAGGCTTATGTATGCACTTTCGGAGCCAGAGTTCAACAGCAGCATAACTTCTTTTCACTGACACCGAACGGCGGATTGTTCTTTGAGCAAAACGCAAAACCAATCTGGAGGGTAAAACGATGAGATATATTGGAAGCAAAAAACAATTATTGGAATTTATTGAAGAATCAATCAAAGAAGAGTGCGGAGACATATCTGATATGGTATTCTGCGATTTGTTCTCTGGTACTGTATCAGTCGCTTCTCACTTCAAGGACAAGTGTGCAAAGGTCTATGCAAACGACTGGGAATATTACAGCTATGTCTTGCAAAGAAACTATTTGCAGAATGTTCCCGAAGATATTGACGAGTCAATTATTAAGAACTACAATGGAATATCTAAGATTGGATTAGTTACGGAGAATCTATCTCCCTATGGCAAAGAAGGAAGAATGTTCTTCACAGAACAGAATGCAAAGTTGATTGACGGCTGTCGTCAAAAGATCGAATCAGACTTTCAATCTGGAGTAATCAATGAGGGAGAATATTATTTCCTCCTGTGTTCTTTGATCGAAAGCTTTGACAAGGTTGCTAACACGACAGGTGTCTATGGAGCTTTCCTAAAGAAGTTCAGAGGAACTGCCTCCAAGAAGTTCGAGCTAAAAGCCTACAAGCCATTAAAAGGCAAATCGGGTGTTACTCACCAAGGAGACTCCAATGAGTATATAAAAGAGATCAAGGGAGATATTCTTTATCTTGATCCTCCATACAACAATAGGCAGTATGGTGCAAACTATCACATTATCAATTATATTGCAGAATATAAAGACGTGAAGTTCACAGAGAAAACTGTTGACGGAGAAAAGAAAGAATCAAAGACAGCCTTATATGATTACAACAAGTCTGAGTATTCAATCAAAAATAAGGCATTAAAGGCCCTAGAAGACCTTTTAGGTAACTCTGACTTCAAGTATATCTTCTTATCCTATAATGACGAAGGGATCATTTCTATGGACGATATGAAGGTTGTAATGAGCAAGTTTGGCACATACTCTTTGAAGAAGAAAGAATATCGTCGCTATAAATCAAATAACCATGAGCAAACACAAGAAAATGTATATGAGTTGCTCCATATTCTAGTAAAGGAGGATAAGTAATGTTAGAAGAATTAATAAAAGAATATGAGGCACACCGAAAAGTGCCCGAGACAAAACAAAAAGAAAATGCTGTTGCCTCACCAATTGTTCAGTGGGTTGGTGGAAAGCGACAATTGATAGCTGAATATGAAAGCTATCTTCCTGACGACTTCGATACGTACTATGAGCCCTTTGCTGGAGGTGCAGCATTGTTGTTTCACTTTTGGAGCAAGTTTGGTAAGAATAAGAACTACTATATCTCTGACATGAATAAAGAGTTGATAACAACCTACAATGAAGTTGCTCGAGACTACACTGAGGTTAATCGTCTTGTGAATCTAATGCACGAGAGACATACAAAAGAGTTCTACTATGCTATCAGAAACATTGACAGAAAAGAGATTGGCTCAAAGAGATATAAAAAAGAGTTTGATATCTTTGATAAACTAACCGACGCAGAGGTTGCCGCTAGGTTTCTATATCTGAATCGTACTTGCTTTAATGCTTTGTATCGCGTGAATGGAGA
>Ga0099848_1000456_pt1 | contig 19341 bp, 17 predicted proteins | sample CB_VirMetaG_3_FD_78179 | JGI IMG/M metagenome (GOLD analysis project Ga0099848, IMG submission 78179) | Freshwater to marine saline gradient viral communities from Chesapeake Bay - CB_1508_1S Viral MetaG | ecosystem: Environmental > Aquatic > Marine > Coastal | place: USA: Chesapeake Bay...
AGACATGTGGGGATGGCAAAATTGGGCCCGTGTTCCATCTTCAAAAGAATCAAACTTGGCAACGGGCCTTAGAGAAGAAAACACCTCAACAGATATTCCAGGTGCATCCTATCCTCCAGGTTACAATGTTGGTGGAATGACGGGCGGATGCAGTTCGTGTAGAAGAAGGAGGTATTAATCATGGCGTATAGGCGCAAACCACGTAATCAAAAAATGGAAGATCAAACCCCACAACCAGAAGAAAAACAACTACCAACCATTGAAGAGGTAGAGGAGAATATTAAAAAAGTCATCGAGATCGACAAGATGCTCGAAGAGACGCTTGAAAAACTTGAGGCTTTACCTTCCGTTTCCCAATCTCCGGCCCCCACAGGCAAAGTATTTATTGGCGAAGAGGACAAACGTTTATTTAAAAAATTTAATCAACACATTATTAAGAAGCTCGGGATTTCTGGAAACAGATCCTTTAAGCTATGATATAATTGTATCAGAGATAGCAGTTTTATGAAACCAGAGCTTATCAACGCTTACATGGACATTGCGGAAAGATTCGCTCTAGTTTCTAAATGTGAGAGATTAAAAGTCGGAGCAATTATCGTAAAAAACGGGTCGATTTTGGCTCATGGGTGGAACGGAACTCCAAGTGGATATAAGACAAATTGTTGCGAGGATGAGAACGGAGTGACATCTCCCTTTGTTCTTCATGCAGAGCAGAATGTCCTTGTGAAGATAGCTAAATCTACAGAGTCGATAGAGGGGGCGGAATTATTCTGCACTCATTCGCCATGTTCAGAATGCTCAAAACTTCTCGCCCAAAGTGGAATCAAAAAAGTATACTATAAGCATAAATATAGAATCACTGAGGGGATTGATGTTTTAAATGCCCTTGGAGTTGAGACTCAACAGGTCCTATGAATTTTAACACAGAGGAAGAGCGTGAGGCTCTTAAGCAATCTCTTCTCAACACAGAAGACCTAAATGAGACTCTTGAGTGTCTTGAGCATGTTCTAGTTCATAGAACCCCATTTGCTCTTTACGTGGCAACGGCGGATAGATCTGATTGTATGTGGATATTTGATCCAGATACTATCTATCAGATGGTGGGAGGAGAAAAGAAATATAACAAAATTTATAATGAAATGTTCCCCACTGAAGAAGATAAGTCTATAGGGGTCGTATTTTTTATATTAAAAAAAGTCGGACCTTTGTACTCGATCCGACTCGATATTGAAGTTGTTGAAGAAGTTATTGCCGAACTATACGAAAATATTTAGTTTCTGTAGAGCAAAGATTACCTCATTTACTTTTCTGGTAATTAAGCGGTTGATATCTCTGCGGAAAGGCGCCCCTGCATTTACAGTTCTGTTGGTGGGCGTAACAGACATCTTTACGCTTGGTGTTGTTGTATCAAAGGCTCTTACCTGGAACTCGACATCCAATCCAGAACTATCTTGAGCAATAAAGATATCACCTATTGCCAGCTCTGTAAAGAATTCCGTGTTTGTACCAGTTACCACGCCTGCGGAAATACTAATAGTACCAGAGTAGTAAATGGCATTCTGCTCAATGGTTAGAGTATCAATCGCTTCAGTGGCAGCGTCTGCAATTGGATTTTCAAGTGCCGTTACTCTAGATGATAGAGTTTGGATGTCTGTATCATGGCCAGATACTCTATCTAAAATACTATTTTGTACAATAGTAAGCTCTTGGATATCTTCTCGTTCTCTAGTTATATTGCTTTGTAAATTTTCTTCTAATGAGTTGATGTCATCTTCGAGTAACTGGAAAGCTGTCTCAAGATTCGAGATGGATGTTGAGGTTGCCTCAGAAAGGGCCGACTGGGTAGAGGCGATAGCCGTGGTAAAGATTCTAAGATCCCGCACTTTAGCATAAGTACGATCTCCATAGCGGACATTAACGATTCCCATATCTGTGGTGGGATCTACTGCCTCTGCCAGACTCACACCTAACTTCAATCCACTTTTAACCCCACTACCATCCTCGACGAAAATCGTCCCTTCGGTAGTAAGTCCGTCTTGGGAAAGAACTTCTCCGGTTGTTGAGATTTCCTGCCGGGAGATATTAAGCAATCCCCCAGCATAATCCTCTATGTATCTAAAACGTAGGTCCGCGATTTTACTACCCCTCGCTATTTCTATTAGTATAGGTCTTTAAACCACATGTTTCCAAGTTCTTCTGGTAATTATCTTGGAAATCGCCGCTTGTTTAATGCCAAATAAATCAGCTAAATTTTTTTGGGAATATTTATCTGGATTTAACTTATATAACTCTCTTATTTTTAAGACTTGCTCTTCTGATATTTTGGAATTTATATTTTTCTCTCCTTTCTGTTGATCTGACTTTTTAAGTCTTGTTGAATAGGAAACTATTCTTTTTCTAGCATTTTTAGACATCTTAGCCTTGGTCTCTTCAGAATGTTTTCTTCCCAACCAAGGATGACCTTTTTCTTGAAATGTTTTAGACATTTTTTCTTTCGCTTCTTTTGTATGAGTTTTACCAAACATTCCATTCTTTTCACCATATAATTTTCTACCCTTGGTAGCTTCTGATATTCTCTTTCTTGTTTCTGGAGTATGAGTTTTTCCATACATAGGATTATTTTTGCCTTTAATACTAACTGATAAACTCTCTTTTAACCACCCATACAATCTGTTATTAACCCTACTATATTTTGAATTTGATTGAGTCATTAAAAATGCAGCGTACGCTAATCTTGGCGATTCTGGGTAAATTTTTACTAAAAGTTGGTGGGCAACAAAATGTTCGCGCGGTGTAAGTTTAACAATATTATCAATATTATTTGATCCTCCCAAGCATTTAGGCACGATATGATGCTTTTCAACATAGATGTTGGCACCGAGATCTCTTGCTTTTGCCCTATTTATTAATAGATCGTAGTGCTTACGATAATTCATAGTCAACCATAGTATTCTTTAATCAGAGATTCTTCAAGATTAGTTGTAAAAAATGCGTACATTTGTGGTGGGATAATTGTAGCCGGAGGGGGATTGTCCCAAAGTACTAGCCAATTATTGCATAGTAACATCCTTATTTTGGATGCCACCCTTCTATTCCCCCAGTCAATCTCGCTCCCTCTTAGATCGAGTATTGTTTCATACGTTTTTCTAAACATCGAAAACTGAGCATTGGATGATGCGGCAATAGTAGGCCTAAAATCACGAAGCAGTCTTTCTTGGAGAGCAGAAGATAGGTTACAATTTTTAGCAATGAGCGCTTTGATTGCTCTATTGTTACCAAGGTTAATTACATCTAGAGCTTGACAATTTGAAATATTAAGTATTTCTAACCGAGGAGCGTCATGGATAAAGACCCCTCTCATGCTTCTATTGCCTTCTAGGTTAATGTACTTTAGTCTATTTCTTGTTAGGTTGAAGTTGGCATGGACCAACTTATTTTTCTGCAGGTTGATCCTTTCAATTTTAGGATCAATAAGTTTATTTGAGTTTGCGTCGATCCAATGATCTTCCCAGGTCAGCAGATCTTGGTTTGTTAATTTTAACTCTCTAAGTGGGCCATTGTACCTCTCGTCAATATTTATCTCGAGTAGAAATGAATCCACCATTTGCTTATAAATCTTTGCAGAATTATTCACAAAGGTGCCAGAGGGATCTGGTAAATCAAAATAATTAAAATTCTCTGGACGCTTCAATCCAAAGGATAACGTTTTTATATCTTTTGATGCTACTTTGAAAAATGAGTGAAGTTTTTTCATTATTTCAATCTCCCGCCCGCGAGGGTTTTAGGACAAAAATCAAGTGAGTATTTTCCTTCAAATGGAATTGAGAATTTTTTACATTTAATAATATTCATACAAAGCTGATACTCAAATGGAGAATCGAACATTGCGCAATTAAACTCTGTACTTTTTTCTAACTGAGCCCTAATTCCTTCAATCACACCGAATTCAGTGTTATTATACTCGCTAACTTCACCTCCTCCAGAATCAAACACGAGAGGATCGGAGAAGATCCCAGAGACAATTGGCTCCCCTTTATTACCAAATCCTTCAAGACTCTGCCCTAGGAGCGAGGCATAAACAGGCGGAGTATTATACTCCGAAGTGGATACAAACGCGTTAGACGGTTTGAACTCCGCAAACGATCCCAAAGGTCTATCTATGGAAATGGTTGTCGGAGAAAAACCAGGTATAGACTTGTATTCTTCTGGGGAAAGAGATTTATTAAGTTCAGTAACGCATCTTTCAGCAACATTTTCATAGAGTTCTTGGCAATTATCCCCACCGAATCTCTGGCAAGAGGCAACTGGATCAAATCTTGTTAGTAATTCTTGTGGGATTATGTTCTCCAGAGCAATTTCGGGGATAAAAGATACGCCCAAAACATTAGAGGTAATTTGTCCAGCTTTTCCTTCCTCATCGAGATAAATCCCCGGTACTTTATACTCGAGTGATTCTACAATTATTTCTTTTGGTGGAGTTTCATATTCAGAAGCGGGTTGCCATGAAATATCTCTCTTGGGAGACTGATTAACAAAAACTCCGGCTTCATCGGTCTGATTAATAAGATTAATCAGTTTATTCCCTTCTGCAAACTTAATAAAATTGTTGATTAGGTTTGGTATGCCTTGCTGAGGTAAAGTAGATAGAACTGAGGCGGATTGAGATTGTTGAGTAAATAAAGCTCTATATTGTTCTGGTGTAATTGAGTTTGTAACCGGGATCCTATTTGGGATTCTGGAATTACCAACACCAGGGGACTCTAGGATTGGAGCATTACCCGCAAGGGTTTTAACCTCCACTATGTTTTCTTCATCACGAGAGGAAAGAAGGCGGGTGGTTATATCGCTTAGCGATTCATATGTTTTATTCTGAGCATTTAATAATGATTGCAATGTATCATTATTATCTGATGTATAAGTATAGTCTAGATTCGATTCGAAAATGGTATTAATGATATTAATTACTTCTGATGTATTTTCTAATGCCTCTAATAATGGTAACACACCCAGTGATGAGGCCATCGGCTCCAATTTAAAATTATCTAATTGAGATGAGTTTTTATAATACCCAAGTTTAATTCCAAGACCTGTTATATTCGCATACTTAATAAACCTTGTAAGATTCCCGCCATTAAACCCATCTAGCATTTGCCCTAAAGGCGTTGTGGGGGAGGCCCCTCCAAGAATTTGAATTAATTCCTTTCCTGTTAATCCGATAGATTTGTCATATAGTCCCCGAATATAATCTATGGATGAAATGCTCCCAAGATTATCGCCAATTAACTCTGTCCATTGCTTAAGGGCGATGGGAACGGTTCTATTAGCCTGTGGATATGTAAGATCGGGAGAGGCAAATGGATCCGAATAATTTCCTTGGATTACTTGATCAAGAATAGGCTGAAGGAGCTTGATATTATCTCTTGATTTTATGATACTATCTTGACCGGATTGAAAGAGATAAGTAATTGACTCAAGTAGGGTCAGATTATTTTGACCCAATATTTTTGTGAACTTAATGAGTTGGTTTGGATCGATTGCATAGGTAAGACCGATTAGCAAACCTACCAACTTAGGATATTGGCTGATCTGTATATACGTAGCTTTTGATTTATCTTTTTGAGCTATCGAAAGTATATTTAGTAACCCATCAATATCAGACGTAGAGTATAAGAATGAGAGATACGCGTTTATACCATCCTCTCCTCCGATCTCATAAATTAGTTGAGATAATTCAAAGCCTTTAAGAAACGATCTGAGATCACTAGAGTCGGAAAAAGGGGCAAATGAGGTTACTAACTCAGCAAAATTATTTGCTTGAAGAAGACTATTTATTTCAGAATCTTTAAATCCTAGAGATCTTAGAAAGTTTATTATAGCTGCGTTTTGTGATTGGAATGATTTTGTAGAAATATTTGGTAGGTACGAGAAAGAAGAAATACTTAATTTTTTTATAGTATCTATGATATTTTTGGTCTGTTCGTTGATAGCAGATGAAACTTTTAAAATAAACTCTAAAGACTTACCAGGAAGTTGAGAATATACAAATGTTTTAGAGAGACGTGAATAGGCTTCGAGTAAAAATTTGATACTACCCGATAAACCCGGACCTACTCCAGTAGGTAGGTCGTTCATGTACGGACTTGGAGGGAAGACCCTTTGTAACTCTTTTAATTGGGGTTCAAGGGAACCTAAACCATCATATCCCTTTAGTCTACCCCTATCATCCAAGGAGTTTAATATGGAACTTATTAAGTCTCCTAGGTATAAATACCTGTTGTAAAGAGTTTCCAGACTGGATAGGAGTAGATCTATTTGAGGAGCAAGAGTATAACTATCTTTTTTAACTTTTGGTATGTATTTATCTTGGACCCCATGTTTAAATTGAGCATAAATGGGGTTATACGTAATTGTTTGTTTTGAAATATCAATATCTTCGGATACAACTTGATTGTGTATAAAAGAATTTAACTTTAAAAATCCCTTTAGAAAATTAAGTCCAGGGATTTTATTTGTTGTTATTTTTGAAACAAAAAGAAGATCAAACCTACCAAATGCGGTTTGATTATTAATAATTTCAAACGCGCCTCCTTCATTCCGGCCGTAAGCACAGGCTAATAGATATTCTGAATACTTTGTAATGTATTCAACTCCGCCAACAATCGAACCCTCATAGGCTCCGAAGTAATCCCCAAGTGCCTTGAGTCTTTTTATCGAGGCGAACAATGCCTTACCTTCCCCTCCAAAGGTAGTAGAGAGAAGGTCTTCATTTACTGGCGTAGGGGCAGAGTATTCTTGAATTTTTGAGTCGGATGAGATCGAGTTAATATCAAATCCATTTTCTAAAAATCCTATATAATATTGCTCAATATTTTTATCAAAAACTGTTTTAAATCTTCCCAGAGAATTGAGTCTTTTTGATGTATATTTTGTCCATTGCTCAGGTAAAAATATCTCACGGGACGGAGATGATACATTGGAATTTAATTTGTATAACTCTCCTTCGTAGAGAATAAGATCATCGTAGCTTATTGATAAGCGATAAGAGAGTTTACCAATTTTCCCCGCGACTCTATTATAACTTAGAGGGGAATAGGAGGTTGTATCGGAAAGAGTCTGAAAAGTTTCCCAATATCGTTCTTTAGGAAATAGGGTGTATATTCTCCTTGTATCTTCATTTACTTCTCTCGGGGAGAAATGGAATTGATCTTCGGAATACTGATACTCCTCTGGAGTTTGAATGATATCAAATACAGAAGAAGCGGAAAAGAAACTAATATCCGATACACTTTCTTTGATAAGACTTCCGTATTGTTTTATAGCTCTTAAAAACTCTACGTATTCGCCTGGGATTTCAGTCGTATAGGACTCGATTACGGAAATAATACTCTCGAATAACTCCGTAGGGTAGGGTTGCCCAATACCCACAGCAAAAAGCCCCTCAAGGATAATAGTCTTAAGAGGATCTAGGGATACTGGATCGGAGTTTTGTATCCGTTGGATAATAAGCGGAATTAGTTTCTCTACAACCCCACGAAGTTCTTGTCTCTGCTTATCAGTTTTGAATGCTCCATATCTTTGCTCATACAAAGAAAACCCTTGAGAGATTATCAATGTAATCCTAGGACTTAGTATTTCTATCAGAGACGAACTCATCTGCCACACTACTTTCCTAAACTTTAAACTTTAAGTTTAAAGCTATTGGACTTAAATCGATCTAATGCAATCAAAAGTTTCCGTGCTCCTTCTCAAGGGGAAGAACGTCGATGAGATGTCTGACATGAATAAGATGGCAGTGCATCTAGAGCAGATCCTCACTGAGAAAGACGGAGTTGAATTGAAAACCAGACAGGGACTTACAGACCCGGCAGTTAAGTCCTCTGATTTTATCATATTTTGTGGATATGACTGCGGATCTTTAGGAGAGTTATTTAAAGCTCTTGGGGTGATTGAGACTTTGGAAGGCAAAGAAGGTCCTGTTATTTTTATGTATGAGGAGCCCGGTAATTCAATCAATGAGTATCTAAATCGCATTTTAACCGCGGGCATGGATCTTGGAAGAGTTGATCCTAAGATTTTTGATAAGATCATCGATACAAACACCTATCGTGATATAATAGGGTATATCGATGTTTCTTTGCGTAAACTTGGAACTCCAGCAACTGCTTAGTATTGCTACAGAGCTTAAAGATGAGCCTGCCTACGAGACCATTCTAAACAGGCTCCTTGAGCATGATCGATGGAAAACTGAGGCTACCTTCGCTCACGAAATAAGGTTAGAAGAACTTCGGCAATCTTATTCTGGAGCCCGGAGGTCTTCTCAGGCAAAACTCGAATCGGAATTTTCAGATGAAGATAAGAGATTTAATATAATTAGTTCATACGGGGCCTGCGGAGATAAACATTTAGGACTACTTTCAAAGACAAAAATATGGGAAGGATCAAATGAAAGAGCTTCAAAACTTTTTGAAGCGTGGTATTCTCATATCCAAGATAATAACGTCCTTCCTCTCAAAGACCTTAAAGAAGGTAGGATTAGGGTTCTTTTAATCATATTTATGTGGGCATCGGGATGCGCCCATAGAGCTCATAAATGGCCCAATGCCTCAGATATACATTTTATTCCGACTTTAGAAAAAGAACTCATAGAAAAGTTTTCTAAATTTAGTAAACATAGTATTGTAGCAGCGTATGAATCGCTTAAAGTTTTCTGGAAAGAAATCAATGACTACGAACAATGTCCGTTTAATGTTACACTGATTGGAGACATTTTAGATGATGCCTATAGGTATGTTTCGGAAAAAACGACGGAAGAGAGTAAACATGACATCAAGAACTCTCCGCTCTTCTCTGAGTTTGAAAAGACTTTCTCCCATGTCCCTTTGGAGGTCTTGGAAAAATACTATACGAAAAATCGCAAGAACTTTGTAGCGGCAGGGGTGGGGGCTCTGAGAAGAGTCTTTACCACAAACCTCCCAGAAGAATTGGAGCATCGCTACTCCACCACGGAATGGCCAAAGAAATGGCATCTCCATATTGCCTCTTTTGAGGAGAAGTGGCAACAACAACTCTATGATATTATGAACTCTACTCGCGAGGAACAAGAAAAATGGAAAAAGGCGTAAATATTTTAACAACAGGGCAAAATGTTATTGTCGATGGCGCAGAGGAGGCTATCGAACGTTATGAGAAAGGCGAGATTACCGCCGAAGAACTCCGTGAGACCATCCTTGGCTTAGATGTGGTCTATATCGATCAGTCTAAGTTTAAAGATAAAAAAGATGATAAACCTTCAGAGTAGGTAAAAGAATGGCCGACGACCGCCCTTCAATAACAAAACCAAAGACTGGATATTATGACAGATACTTCGGTCTAGGAGTAGGTCAGGGCGGTCTTGCGGGGTATAAGGCCGATCCTTATGCTTTTGCGGGCAATGGGTACATCACAGGTGGTACGATCCTTCCTCGTCGTGATGATATCCTTATTGAGGAGGGTGGTGGCGGGCCTCGGGCGATTGAGAAATACATGCGGCTGTTTAATGACAGCCAAATCATCTCGGCCTGGGAAAAATTAACAGGGGAAATCATTCAACGTAAGTGGGAGGTGGATCCAGCAAGTCCCTCTGATCGTGATGAGGAGGTGGCAGAGTTTGTTCGCCAGGTCTTATACCGCATGGGGACAAATACCAGGCAAGCCTACGGCAAAGAAATGCTAGTAAGCTCCAACTCAGCATTTGATACCTTTATCAGAGGGTTGTGCGAATCTCTCATCCTTGGAATAAGTATCGGTGAAATCTGCTGGATGAGACAAGGAAACTACATCGTCCCATCGGAAGTTAAGATTCGTGATCCAAGAAGATTCCTCTTTGTCCTCAATGAAGATGGTACCATCTCCCCGCGCCTACTCACGGTGGAGAGTTCGGTAGAGGGTATTGCCCTTCCGCTTAGATCTATGGTTATCCATAGGCATTGGTGCTATAGCAATTTCATGGATCCGTATGGAACTGGTCTTGGTCGCCAGCTCTATAGCCTTGTGGAATTCCGCCGGACATTAATGTCCTTCTGGTTACAATATGCCGATAAGCATACTACACCTACGGCGGTGGGTAAGTTTTCTCTGGGTACTCCTGAGGACGAGGTAAACTCACTCTTCACTGCTCTCCAACGTCTTGGTCAAGAAACCGCCATTGTCATCCCTGATGAGATGGACATTAGTTGGCTTGAGAGTCAAGGTCGTTCGGAAGTATATGAAAAACTTATTGAGTATGTTGATCAGCAGATTAGCTTTGTGATCAATGGAGAGAATACTGTTGGCCAAGAGACTGGTAATGTTGGATCGTATGCAAGGGATCAGATTTCTGATTCTGTACGGATGCGGAAAGCTAAAGCGTTTTCGGAAGAACTTGACGAGACGCTTAATGCGACTCTTATTCGCTGGATTGTTGAACTTAACTATCCAGGGGCACCGGTTCCTAGACTTCGTAGAAGCTTTGATGATTTAGAACAACGCGAGGATCCGGTTAAGATTGTGCAGATGCTTACCCAACTTCAGGCTATTGGGTATGAGGTCAAAGACCTCGATTGGGTAAGAGACAAATTAGAGATTCCGTCCCTTGGCAAGGTGGATATGAGCCAGATGATGGGCGGCATGCCTCCTGGCGGAGCACCTCCAGGGGCACCTCCTGGTGCCGATCAGGCTCCAATGTCCGAGGATAAAAACCCACAAGACGTGGAAAATGGCTCAATGGGAGCCTTTGGGGCCGATCCAAGTGCCCATCTGGAGCTGTTTGATTTCTCTGAGTTTGATGAGGACAACGAACTCGAAGATAAGACTCAGAAAGATAAAGTTGCCAAAATCATTGCCGCTAAATTCGATGGTGGATTGGACGATGTCGGATTCCAGCGTATTATCTCCTCTGGGGATTCCGAGGCTGATGCATCTAACTCCAGACTCCACATCGATGAATATACCTCGCCGGGCGAAATTGCCCACGGAGCACGGAGACTCATCGAAGAAATTAAAAAAGTCCCATATATCTCTCCAGAAGACTCTATGGCAAACCACTCATTTGAAATGGAGTTGGGTAGTATTGAAAGTCAGATTCGGGTGGATAGGATTAGTGAATGTGACGTTCAGAAACTAATCAGCCTATATTCTAAGATCTACCGTCTTGATCGTAAGGTGGTGTATAAAGAATGTGTGGTGGTGGATTGCCAGAAGGCCGGGTATATGAAGTATTTTGCTCCGTACTTTATGTAATGTGGCTTAGTTTAAATATACATTAGATATAACGTTTAGTTATCCCATCATGTTAAATATTAAGCCCGTAGCTCAATCACAATTTTGGATTCAGGCTTCTCCCTTCGCCCACTATTTCACAAACTTTAGTGGAATTAGAGATACCGCCGGAACATCCCAATACGCAGACGGCGTAAGAGGCCGTATTTTTAACCTCCGTGGTCCCCGCACCCTCTCCGAAGTAACCCTTTCGGCTCCTTTCGACCCTGAGAAGCACGCTGACATTGTCGACTTCTGGAAGGCATATGGCTGTGAGTTTGTAACTCTCACCATCACCCCGGTCACTTGCGGCGAGGATCCCCAGCCTCTCGGCCAACGCACCATTACCATCCCCGATGCTCAAATGACCAGTCTTAACTTCGGCACGGCTGATCGTACATCCTCAAACCCTGCCACCATCGAACTAACGTTCGTGATGGATACATTTACATATAACTGATTCCTATTCGCGAGGTTGAAGTATGTCTCTCTCCAACCTCTACTTTAGGGGGTGCTTTGAGCAACCCTCTGAGGATCAGATTAATGCAGTTGAGGCGATACCTGATGGGAACGTTGAAGGGAGCGTAGTAGATAGATCATGTGCCAGGGAAGATCTGAATATTTGTGGGATTAGTATTCAAGAGCTTTTTGACAACTATTCTATCTACTCAACTCAAAAGGGATTATATAAAACTTGGGGGGAAATCGAGTTTCCTTGGGAGATATCCTCACTCACCCCCGACCTATTTTTCGAACTCACTGACGATAAGTGGTCGGTAGGGACCTATCGTCGTATTACGGCGTATCCCGAGGGCGCAAGAGTCCTTATCATAGAGGACGATGGGTATGAGGTAGGGCTTTATGAGGCTAATCAAGACATCATCTCTATCTCTGGCCCGTTTGACTACACCAAGTGGGATAAGATTTGTGGGATAAAAACCACAATCCAGGTTGGTCTACCCACAATCGAAGAACTTCGTGAGAGATATGCCCCCTACTCCCTTAAATACTTCTATGACCAATGGGATGAAGTGGAGAGCACATGGTCCGAAGGGACATATGAACTGGCACTTCAAACCTGTCAAGCTCAAGGCGGAAGTCTGGCTGATTTTGAAAAATGTATGAGGGATTCTAGCTCTGATGTATGGAAAGACACCAGAGTGAGGAGAGAGTTCTTTTACAAACGTGGGGATATTGTTCTCATCGATGGTGAGTGTGGTGATGTAGTGTGTGTATGGATTGCAATCCAAGACATACCTGCCACCGAGGAGGTCTATAATCAATACGTTAAATTTGCCCCAGGGCCTTATTGGCAAAAGATATATTGCGTAGGGACAGATAGAAATAAATGCCTCGAGTATGAGAGAAAGAAGGAACCCGCCCTAGGCTACGATGTTGTTCAGATCGGGTCATTAGGCCACTATGTTGAAGTCCCGGTGCCCTATAGACTAAAACCAACAACCCCAGATTTAAATGACCGGGCTCAACCTCTCTCAGCCCCGACAGTTTTGACCCAAGAGCAAATAGACGCTCTCACCCAACCAACGGAGGAATAAGACATAATGGCAAATCTATTTGGTGGCGGAGGAGGTAGTTGTGGCACTGGGGGCATCCAGCGTGTCTTTCCCACCTCCCCCGATGTAACACAGAGCAACTCATCTCAGACATTTTCTACCCAACCAAATGTCTATTCCAAGCCTAAAGCGGGTACCGATGGCGTAAATCTTCGCGATTTTTATACCAAGTCCGACATCAATAAGTTCCTTAAGACTAAGGTCGATGTTGGGAATGTATATGATAAGGGCGAGGTGGATAGCTTATTGGCTTCTCTACAGGCAAATGTAAACTCCACTGTCATCGACCTCGTCACTGAGTCAGAACTCTCTTCCGCTCTGACATCACTCTCCCAGACAATCTTAGGCGATGTACAGGGTTCTTATTATACCCAAGATGTTCTGTATACAAAATACGAAGTGGATACCCTCCTCGCCGAGGTAACCACTAACCCAGACGATTTTGTCTCCAAAACTCCTACTTCCCTCCTCCAGAATACAATTAATCCAGAGGGGGTCCAGGCTGTCCCTCTCACCCTTGTAGCCTCATCGGCATCCCAGGTAGACGTAGTCCAGCAATGGATCGACCACGAATCCAACTCCATTGGCCGAATTAGAAAATCTGGGCAAGTGGAATTCTATGGCAATATGTTCCTTGGGGAGAACATCGAGTCTTGGCGACCGGCCCTTGATGTTAGCGAAAGACGAATCGCTGGAGTGGCCAATCCCATCCACTCCCTTGATGCAGTTAATAAAGACTACATGGAAGACTACATTACCGAGGTTATTGATAATGTAGTCCAAGGAGATGATAAGAACTATATTATTGACGCATTGGTATACTGATTATGGCAGATCTTAGAGACCGGATTTATCACCGTCGTTCACCCATCATTTCAAAGCGACCGGAGCTTCTTGACATCGATGATGGCGAGTTGGCCATCAATTACAATGCCAACGAGCCCGGTCTTTACTTCAAAGATCTAGCAGACGATGGCACAAGAAGTATTAGGAAGATTGGCCCGATTCACTTCGGCCCCACCCCACCAAACTTCTACGCCCAAGCCCAAGGCTACCCAGTTGAGTTGTCCAATGGGGAGTGTTGGGTGGATACTAGCGCTGGGGAGGATAAATACCTCCTTAAGGTTTGGAATGCCTCATCGTCTCAGTGGGTGGAGGTTTCAGCCATCTATGCCCATACCGACGAGAATCTTGATCAGTTCCTAGACGGCGCGGATGGGGACAACTTCATTCATACAGACGGCATCCGCCTCAAGATCAATAATAAAACCGCTCTGGCCGGGTTCTCTACTGCCAATGGCGACGAACTCATCATTAATGAGAACAATGAGTTTGCCAATGGAGTGGAGTTAAATGGCACCTCATTTCTTCTTACTTCTGAGCAGATTGAGGCGGTAGGGAATGATATTATCCTCAAGCCCCATGAGGGGTATACGTTCACTACGGACAGTGCCGTGGGGATTACTCAGACAGTATTTACATATACCGCCCACGGGCTTTTTAATGGTGAGAAAGTATATGTTTTTGGTACGCTTATCGATGGGGTGACTACATCTCCGGTACCAGAGGGTGAGTATTTTGTTGCAGATACAACTACAAGTACATTCCGCCTCAAAGACGCCGGAGGAGCATATGTCAATTCAACCGGAAATATCTATGTTTCCTACTCACCGGAAATCATTATTGACAGAGATCGTAATATTATTCAAGCCGGCAATTTTGGTCTGAAAAGTATTGATGATATTATTGACTCCACCTCCAATCAATTAATAGAGAAGGCATGGGATGTATTCCATAATCCCACCAATGGAAATGTGAGAGTCTTTGCCAGAGTTGGTAATGATGTGGAGCAGGTTGAGACATCTATACTCTCAATCGATGTAAAGAGTGCCGAGACATCCGACATTATTGCCGCTGGTAATCCGGTCTATTACGTAGGTAAAGATTTTGCTACTGGATTGGCTAAAGTGGCAAAGGCAAAAGCCTCGGATAGTACTAAAATGAGAGCTATTGGCATTGCCCAATCTGCAATTACACCCAATTCTAGTGGTTCTGTTACTCTTCTTGGCGAAGTAGGAGGGTTTGATACAACTAATCTTGTTGGTGCTTTGCCCAACTCTTCTAGCAATGTTGGCAGAGTGGTGTATGTGGCAGAAGATGGTGGGATCAGTCTCTTGCAACCAAATACTTTAACTAATACTTCTCAACAAATTGGTATTTTGATTCGCGAGGATACAATAGATGGAGCTATCATGGTTAACCATCCGAGTTCTTTTGTTTCCCTTCCGTCTCTCTCAGAAAACTATATTTGGGCTGGGGCGACTAACGATGAGACCGCTGCTCACTTCCTCCTCCCTACTTCATTTAAAAGGGTATTTAACGATACTGAGGGAAGGTGGGAGATAGGCTTGGCCGACAATATCGAATTTGGCGGGTATAAGTTTAGGTCGGATGGGCAAATTAAATCAGCTATTGAGACATTTATTGAGACTGCATTAATCCCGGCCCCAAACTTTACATTTTTAGATATTGAAAGATTTAGTAAGAATTACCGCTCGGCAAAGTACATTGTTCAAATAACAGGTATTAGTTCCGACGGGACAGATACTCCTGTCTATCAGGTAGGCGAGATTCTTATCATCCATAATGAGTTAGAAGCATTTGTTATGGAATATGGCATGATAAGTACATACGTTGATGAAAGACTAGGACAATTTGATGCTTATATTGATAATAATACTTCGGAAGTAGTTCTTACTTTCCGAAAATTTCCTCTTGTAATTAATTCAGTAGAAATTAAAATTGTTCGTACCTCTATATTAGTTTAAATCATATATAGAATATATTCAGGGGGAATTGTGAACCCGTATGGCAAATAGTAAAAAATTTAATGTTAGGCACGGGTTATCCTCTGGATCAGGAAGCACTCTAAAAGACATTGTTCAAAGTGACGGAACCGTAATAGATGTCGGGGTACTTACTGATTTACAGACAGTAGCAAAAAATAACACCGTTGCTGCTATTAACGAATTAAGGCAGTCTTTAGGGTTAATAGAAGGATTGAGCGAAACCTCTGAACCTATGGGGGTTCTCGACCGACAAGATTCTCAGATTTCTTTTGATGACGCAACTAAGACATTTAGTATTAGTTTAAAATCTCCCGCAACAGAATTTATAGTCTGGACAAAGGGAACTAGAAGAGTTTATACCTCAACTCAGACAGTGTCTATTGGTACTTCACCATCCACTGGACTATACTATATATACTTTAATGAGAGTGGTGTATTACAGTATAAAACCACTTATTTTGATTGGGAAAATGATACGCCTATTGCCTATGTGTATTGGAATGCAAGTACTTCTAAAGCAGAGTTTATTGCGGATGAGCGTCATGGCGTTGTTTTAGATTGGGCTACCCATGAATATCTCCATCGTACCCGTGGTGCAGTAATTGCAGAGGGATTTTCAATTAGTAACTATACCACTACAGGTGATGGATCAGCGGATTCTGACGTAACGATAGATATAGGTAATGGTACATTTTTTGACGAAGATTTAGAGGTTAGTATTACTCATAATGCAACTCCCACCGTAGGTGGATTTAATCAAATACTTACCGGAGACGCTGAAATTCCTATTTTTTATCAAAATGGGATTTTAGGATCTTGGGTAAGAGATAATCCAACAACATTTCCAGTGAAATATTCACCTGGTGGTAGAATACGATATAATCAGTTATCGGGTGGAAATTGGACAACAACGGAGATTTCAAGTAATAAATACGGTATAGTTTTTATCGTAGCAACAAATGAAATAAGAGCGCCTATTATCGCAATTTTAGGACAGAATGAACTTACAAATTTAAATGATGCTAAAGATATAGATTTTTCTTCATTAGCTCTTCCTGGATTTCCTATTGTTGAATTTAGACCTCTATACCGACTTATATACCAAACTTCAGACTCCTATACAAATTCTACTAAATCAAGATTAGTTGATGTTGCAGATATCAGGTCTCTTTCACCCTCTCCCGCAGGGACTCCCATTAATGACCACGGAACATTAATAGGTCTAGCGGATGATGACCATACTCAGTACGTTCATACTTCTCTCGATAGGACAATTAGTGCATCCCATACGATCTCTGGAAATACCAGATTTACTGGAGGGATAAAAGATTTAAATGGTAACTTAGGTACATCAGGGCAAAATCTGGTTTCCACTGGTGTTGGGGTGGAATGGAAGTTTCCAACTCCTACAACAAATGTTATCTATGTTTCAAAAGACGGAAACGATTCTAATAACGGCGGAAGTCTTCAAAATTCTAAACTTACAATTAAGTCCGCGCTCTCTTCAGCGTCAGCAGGAACGGTAATCAAAGTCTCTGCCGGGACTTATTCTGAAGATAATCCGCTCATTGTTCCCCCACAAGTGTCAATAGTTGGAGATTCACTGAGAGAAGTTACAGTAACTCCACAAAATAATGGCGATTTATTCTATGTGAGTAATGGAGATTATATTTCCGACATGTCATTTACTGGCGCGAGCAATACTGGAGCTATCTTCTCATTCAATCCTTCCGACCCACCATACATCTCTCAGTCTCCATACATCCAAAACTGCACGAATTTTGTTCCAGGTAGTCAAGGACTAAGAATTGATGGGGATCATTGTATCGGCCCATTTAAGTCAATGGTTGTTGATTCATATACACAATATAACCAAGGTGGTATTGGAGCTCAGATCAAAAATGAAGCTTACGCTCAGTTAGTATCGATGTTTACTATTTGTTGTGATACAGCGATTAAATGTGAAAGCGGAGGCGGATGCGATTTAACTAACTCTAACTCTTCTTTTGGTAATTATGGTCTTGTTTCAAATGGTCTGAGTGCCCTTAAATACACTGGGGATGTTGTATCGTCTACGATTGCTGATACTAATACTGTAAGAATAGATATTTCTTCTTCTCAATTAAATGTATCTTCAGCTTCTTATAATGAGACAACGGGGATCTTAACAATACAAACTTCCACTAATCATAATCTCCAAGTTGGTATGGATATTGAGATCAGAGATCTAATATTTACCTGTACATCTGGAGGATCTACATCATCTCAGGCGTTTCCTTCTGGGGCTAATGGGTACATCTTCTCTGTTAAAACAGCGCCCACAACCACACAATTTACAGTTAATGTTGGAACTTCGGATATTGTTCATACTTACGTCTCAGGTGGTACAATAGAGGCTTATAAGATTAGACCTTTTGATGGACAGGCAGTATACTTTAATAATCTTACCTACGAGGTATATAAAATAAATATCTCAAATGGTGGAAGTGGGTATACTTCTGTTCCAACAGTTGCAATTGGTGGCGCTACCGAAACGTGGGGGATTGATGCGCAAGCTATTGCAGAAATTTTTAATGGAGAAGTTGTAGCCATTGAGATTGTTTCCTCTGGTAGAGGTTATTCTTCCACCCCGCCATCTATTACAATTGATCCTCCTACCTCTGGTACTCAGGCAACCGCCTCCGTACAACTTGCACCAACATACTATCTTGTTCAAGAATCTACAGAAATTTCTACAGGAGTATATGATGTAGTTTTTAAAGACAATATTCCTTTTTCTTTATCAATAAATGATACTTCCTATTTCTACAAACAAAGTAGATTACTTGCTTCTGGCCACTCATTTGAGTACATTGGATCTGGGACAAATATTAATACTGCATTGCCGAGAAACGGAGGAGTACCCATTCAAGAAAACGAGACCGTCAGTGAAAATGGTGGGATTGTAATTTATACAAGTACAGATCATTCAGGAAGTTTTAGGATTGGCGACGGGGTGATTATTGATCAGACTCTTGGGCGGATATCTGGTCAGTCATATTCACAAAGTTTATTTTCCACAGTAACACCATTTATTCTAGCGTTAGGAGGTAATTAGAAATGGCATTAAAACTCAATGTATTTAAAACAATTACTGAAATTGTTCCTACTTCACCGACCATAGTCTATACCGCTCCTGTAGGGTATACTGGAGTTGTATTGTTGGGCCAAGTAGCAAATATAAACTCCACATCTTACGATGTTACTTTAGTCCATCGCAGAAATTCTACTGATACCGAGATAGTAAAAAATTTCCCCGTCAGTGGCAATGATACAATTAATTTAATCTCTGGAAAGTTATTCTTGGAATCTGGCGATTCTTTAGTCTTATCTGGGAGTAATGGCGTAAATTTAAAATTTATCTCTTCTATCTTAGAAACTCTAAATTGATAAAGTAAATGGACAATTATATCTCCTCCAGAAAAAGAAGACTAAGTATAGGGGTCTCTGGTTACACGGATAATACTACAGTATTAGATGCGATTGGTAATTTAGTAATAGATGGAAATGTTGAGTCGAAAGTTCTTATTTCAAATGTATCTACTGGAACATCGCCATTAACTATTACTTCTACAACTAAAGTTTCAAATCTAAATGTAGATAGA
>Ga0099848_1000458_pt1 | contig 19324 bp, 27 predicted proteins | sample CB_VirMetaG_3_FD_78179 | JGI IMG/M metagenome (GOLD analysis project Ga0099848, IMG submission 78179) | Freshwater to marine saline gradient viral communities from Chesapeake Bay - CB_1508_1S Viral MetaG | ecosystem: Environmental > Aquatic > Marine > Coastal | place: USA: Chesapeake Bay...
ACTGGCACTGCGCTTGATCCTCTACTGGATGATGATTATTATGATGATTAAGGAATAACAGGTCCGACCTTTATTTCAAAATGATCTAAAAAAGTTGTTGACATTTGCTTTGATGTGGTATAGAATGGCTACATCAAATGGAAAAACTGAAAGGAAATTGATTATGGCTATTAAACTCGACATGCTCACTGCAACTCTTTTCGCGGCTCGTAATGAAGCCGACAAAGCAACTACTGACTACATCTGCGAATACGGCGAGAATCCAATGGGATGTGGATTTGCCTGGGTTAAAGTAAAAGGCGTCCGCGGAAAGGCCCTGAACATTCTCAAGGAGTTCGGATTCAGGAAGTCCTACGTTGGTACTGGCCACTCCTTGTGGAATCCTTCTCAGAGCTTCACTCAAGACATGGACGCCAAATACGTTGGCGCTCAGGTTTACGCTGAAATGCTTCGAGAAATCGGTATTGATGCCGAAGCTCAATGTCGGCTAGATTGAAAAAACAGTTGACATTTTCGAAAAACTGTTATATAATTGGCTTGTAAATCAAAAAAGGATACTGCTATGAAACTCGTTATTCAAACTCAAATCCGCGAAAACTATGGTGCTCACGACTGGAATGGCGAGGGCGAGTGTCCTCAGTACTGGAAGTTCAAGGGTGGTAACACCTATGTGGTTCGTGACTTGAAAGAGTCTCATGTTGTTAAGATCAACATGAGTGGTATTCCCACGCTCTCCTGTTTGATTGAGGACAGCAACGAGTACGCTGAAGAGTACATCCTTGGCTATGACGTAGTTGAAGACGACGCAGTTGAGTGTGAGGAGTGGGAGACTCCTATCGAATTCGTTTGGGGTAGCGATCGTTGGTTGGCCATTCGTGAAACTCGTCCTGACGAGTACGATTCCTGGGCCAATGGTATTACTCTCAAGTCTGAAAGCTGGATTCCACTGAAAGGTGGTGAGCGCGCTCATTATGAGTGCCATTATTACGATAGCAATAATCAGTTAGTGGAGGCAGCGTAATGCATACCGTTTGGTTAATTACCTACAAAGGTCAAACTGAATCACCTTATACTTGGTCTGCTTTAACTATGAACCAAGCGTATAACCTTCTTCAAGATTTACAACACGAATATCCTTATCGTGAGTGGGCTATCGAAGAAAAGGATGTAAGCTAATGGCAGTACTTGCTGAAGAACTAATTGACATTGATGCTATTGACGCAGCGATTGAAAAGCGTTTCTCTCAGCCCAGTGGATGCTATGGTGATACCTATTGCCACTGCGACGTAACTGTTCTGAAACATCGACGTGAAACTTTTCGCTCGAAGGATGCCGAGTATATGGCACTCCCGAGCGAACTTAATTGGTAATGAAATGAATATATTTGTACTCGACAACGATCCAAAAATTGCAGCAACCTATCTCTGTGACAAGCACGTCCCTAAGATGATTGTCGAGTCTGCACAAATGTTATCAACCGTGCATCGTCTACTTGATGGGATTCCTGAAAAACGCAGGAGCAAGTCTGGTAAGACTATGCAAACATATTACGCATTTGGAGATGAGCGAGACGAACTGTACTACCTTGCAGTTCATAAGTTTCATCCCTGCACTACATGGACAAAAGAAAGCAAAGCAAATTACGAGTGGCATTACAAACATTTTAAAGCGATGGCTGAGGAATATCAATTCCGTAGAAATCGCGTACATTCAACATATCAAAAGCTTGGTGAGATACTAGCCAAGCCTCCTAAAAACATACCAGACATCGGGTTGACTGAGTTCGCTCAAGCGATGAGTCATTACCCAGATTGTAAAGTTCCTGGTGATGCTGTAACAGCATACCGGAAATACTACCATGCAGCGAAGCCTTTCGCTAAGTGGGAGTGGGGAAGGTCAGCGCCTGATTGGTGGCGCGGATTTGAAGGATATAAAGGATCACATCCTGATTGGTTCCTTCAGGAAAAACAGGCCTAAACTGTGTTTTTTATAAAATACTATGTGCAACTAGGAGAAATGATATGCCGAAGAATATCGCGAAACAACTCTTGTCCGACGCAAGGCGAGGAATCATTAGTTATGATGAATTGCTGTGTGTATGTTTAGAAAGACTTGAAAGTATTTCAGAAGTCGATCTATACCAAATGGCTCTCGACGAAGGATTTATTCAAGTTCAACGAGTTGAGCAAGAAGAAGATAAATTTGAAGCTGAGCTTAAAAAGCTTGATGCTACACAGCGAATTATCGAAAAAGTACTAAGACGATACGGAGAGTAAACGATGCTCGCTGATTGGATGTACTGGTTAACCGCGATTGTGTTTACTGTTGTTGGCTTTACTTGGGGCTTAGAGTACAATAAGCAACACATCATATCTATGACTATTGATTCACTTATCGAGAAGGGCTACATTAAAACACGTGGTTTCGGTAGAAACAAGGAAATGCTTAAGTACGACGAAGAGTAGATTATGATTACACCCTTTACATTATTTCATGTAACGTTTGTACACCCAAGAACATGCGACTTAATCTATAAAGGTGTCATGCGATATCGTGATGCTATGAAGTTCGTAGAAGAAAAAGAAAAACAAGGTATAGCTACTTGCGTAGAACTATATAAGCGTGAATCAGAATAGTTTATATTATGGAATCATTAATTATAGTCGGGGAAGCTCCCGGCAAAACAACGCCAGAAAAATCTCCAACTAAGAACCGAGTAATCAAGTGGGTTCAACGCTCGTTTGACTGGACGAATCGTTCTTATAATGATATTGAACTCGTTCGTAAATATGATAAAGTAATAGCGCTCGGTAATGTTGCTTCTACTTGGTTAGAAAAGAATCAGGTACCACATCTCAAGATACCACATCCAAGCCCTCGTAATCGTATGTGGAATAATCCCCAAACTGAAATTGATACCATCAGGAGAGTCACGGAGTATCTCTCATGATAGTGTGTATTTGCAAAGCTTTAACTGAAAATACTATCCGTGAGATGTTAGAATATTCTGATATTGAACTGATTAAACAAACAACTGGTGCTGGAACTCAATGTCAAACTTGCTTAGAAAAGCTAGAAGAACTAGCACAAGAAATACGTGGAAATGAAGATCTCTAAAAGAACAAAACAAATTCATAAAGAAACGGCTACTCAAATAGGTACTGGTCTATTAGTTAACTATCCTTTAAATCTATCCTTATTGTTTATATTCATCGAAAGATTAAACGTTACAGACCCAATTGTATTAGGAACTATGGTTACTTGCGTAATGACTGTTGTTGCTTATATAAGAGTCTTTCTAATAAGATCGTATTTTTCAAAACATCTAAAATAAAAAAAAGGGGCTTCAGAACGAAGCCCCTAAAGAGTGGTAGCTGAACGCTACTCTTCTTATAACCTATTAAAATAGGTTTGTTACGCGTACTTTTCTGTAGTACTTGTTGACACCAGCGTCAAGTCTTCCAAGAGCGCTAGAGTTGCCGGAAGCAAGATGGCCTTCAGCGAATGGGTTTGCGACCATGCCGTAGCGGGTCTTAAATCCAATTTTTGGCTGGAAGCTGTTCTCACCAACCGCACGAACCATTTGTAGAGGAACGTATGGGCAGTAGAAAAGACCAGCGTCAAATGCTGATGTACCTTTGTATCCAACGATTAGGTAGTTAGAACCAGCGAATGGGTCTACATATACACGGAAGCGACCGTTAAGAACACCAGCGAAGGTGTTGCCTGTATCGTCAACTTCTAGTGAGTTACCGTTAAGAGCAGGTGCGTAGTCAAGAACACCAGCCATCTGCAATGCTGAAGCAACGTCAGAAGAACAGATAACTAGGTTACCCTTACCACGACGTGTTCCTTTTGCGATTGCGTTAGCTTCTTGCTCGATCTGGAACATTAGACCTTTGAACTTCTCAACTGACCAACGGCCGTTAGCATCGACGTCAAGATCGAATACACCAGAAGCAGCAGTGTTTGTAGCACCAACTTCAGCTGTTGTGTAGATTGTACGAACAACTTCACGGTTGATTTCAGAAAGGATTTCTGATTGAAGGATGTTCGCAAGCTCTGATTCTGCATCAAGGCCGTGTACTGCACGTAGGTCTTGAGCAAGCTCAGTTGTGTACTCAGCTTTTAGAGCTCTTGTCTTCGCAGATACAGTAACTTTCTCGATTGAGAAGGCCATTTCAGCGTAGTTAGTACCACCACCGTCGCCAAGAGCTTCAGCAGCACCTGTATCCATACCTGTACCTGTAGAGAACAATGTTGTGTTAGCAGCATCGGTTACAGCGATTGTACCTGTATGTGTACCTGTACCAGCGAAGTCTGTATCAGCTTCGTTGAACATTGCTTCTGCACCAGCTTGGCTAGTATAACGAGCTCTCATCGCGAAGATAAGGCCTGTTGGACCAGTCATTGGCTGAACGCCGCAGATGTCATAAGCAATTAGGTTAGGAACAGCTCTACGAACTAGAGAGATTAGCACTGGATCGTAACCGGCGACTGGACCTGCTGCTGTAGCTAGACCACTGAAACCGTTTGCACCAGCATCGTTAGCTGGAGCTTCGTTCAAGAGGCTAGTCATATTAGCAGATAGATCACCTGTTTCGGCTAGTGCACGCTCTGTGTTCTCAAGAATAGTAGCAGTTACTGCTCTCTTGTGAGCGTCTTTGATTGGTGAAAAAGATTCGTGCTCAAGAATTGGGCTCCACTTTTCCACAAGTTTTTGATAGTTATTCATTATCGTCTATCTCCTCGTTTTAATTAACGTAAAATTTATTTATAAAAAACCAATTTTGTATTAATTATTCTTTTTTCTTGCGTTGAGTGCCTCAACAAGAGCATTAATAGAAGTGTAATCAGAAGCTGGTTTCTTTACTTCCTGTTCTTCTAGAATAATTTCGTCTTCTTCAGTGTCTTCTACTTTAGGAGCAACTTTGGCTTCGCTAAAGAAAGACTCTTTAATTACTCGAAGATTTTCAGAATAGTCTTCTATATCTTCGACATCAAGCTTTTCAGAAAGGACTTTGAATCTTTCTTTTTGATTCTCAGAAAGACCTTCTGTCATTTCTTCAAAAACTTTGCTTGCTTTGAGGCTAGCAATTGTTTTTGTTAGTTCGATGTTCTCGCTTACAAGATTGTTTCCTTTCTCTTCGAGCTCAGAAACCTGTTGTTCGAGACCTGATACTACATCAAATGTCTCTTCGTCGATTTCAATGTTATGCTCGTTGAATAGATCCTTAAGACCATTCATTAGAGATTCGGCCATCTCAACTTTAATACCAGCTTCGATAGCGATCTTGTTTTCTTCCATCCACTGATCAACTACGTAGTCTAAGTACTTGTCAACGTTCTCAACGATTTCAGTCATTCTTGTTTCGACTGCTTCGTTAAGTTCTGTTTCTAGCTTAGCTTCGAGTTCTTCTTTGAGGGAAGATGTTTTTTCTGTTACTTGTTCGTTGACTGCTGCTTCGAAAACAACTGTTAGTTTGTTTTTGAAATCTTCAGAAAGATCTAGACCTTCGAAGATAGAAGCAATTGAAGATTCAACTACGACTTCTTCTACTGTTTCAACTTCTTCAGCTGTTGGAACTGGTTGGCCCGCGCCTTCTTGACCTGGTGTTTTAACACCGGATGCTTTTGGCTCTTCTTTCTTTTTCTTATCGTGAGACTTGTCTTCGCCCCCAGCAGGTGTTACCGGTGCAGGTACGGATGAAATCCCATCGTCAGCAACGAATGCTTTTTTATCGTCTGCCATAATTATATCTCCTTTTGTTTTTTAAGTACAAATTTTAATCTGACTGCAAATTATTTATTAAAACGTTAGTTTCTCAAAGAACGAACGAATGTTTGAAACATTCTTGCTGCCGTCTCTTCATCAATTTTACGTACTACACGATTAATCTTCTTTTCAACCTCTTCAGCAATCTCTTCGATTACTTCCATAGCTCTCCAAGATGCAGAAGCGATGTCGTAGTAATACTCTCTGTTCTCCATAATGCCATTAACGAATGCATTAGGAGCTGAAGGATCAGTTACGATGTCTACGGTTGAAAGATGAAAATCTCCTTGTACTTCCATCACTCCGTTCTTTTCTCTAACTGAACCTAAACCTCTAGTAGAAACTCCTATTTTGATTCCCTCGTCGAGCAATGATTTTACAATCTCGCCCATAGGGGTGCCAAGAATTTTAGCTTTACCATAGAAGTCGTTACCTTCGCGTCTCATAGACGTAATCAAATGAGAAACACGATCCCCGTTAATCTGTGGACCATCTGGGTGTCCTAGTTCGCCTAAAGCTCTCTTAGGCTGTATGAACTCTTCGTCGTATCTTGTCATCTCTTTTTCAAGAGTATCTGATGGGTAAATACGACCGTTGCGATTCTTGATATCACCTTGCATGAAGATACCTTCGATGAAGTAATTCTTCTTACCTGTCTCAGCATTAGATTCGGTAATTACTTCGCAACTTTCATTAATTTCTGTAATTAGTTTCATAACTTTACCCTATTTTTGTAAATATTTATAAAACCTTAAGTTCTAGTTTAAACGCCCGCTTCTTTAGCGAAACTTAAGATCTCATCAAACCCTTTTTCATCTTTTGTTAAAAGGTCATGCATTTCTTTTTTATTCTTAGCATTTAAACTTTTAAACATTTTGTTAAGCATAGTAGCTTCTTTTGTGTCTAGCTTAACGGTTTTGTTGTTCTTTAATTTTAACATTCCAGCTTTCATGTTCACCATTGTTTCGGTGATTTCTTCGATTTCGTCTTCTTCGTCTAGAATTTCTGACATAGCGCTCTCATAAGCAGCCATTAGATCATCATCATCTCCAGGCTCGCTCATGCGCTTATCACCTTCTACATAAGCGTGAAGGCTCTTCATTTGAGCGAAAGCGTAAGCTAGTTTGTTCTGCCACCATTCTTCTGGATCTAATCCGTCGATAGCGAGATATTCCATGATTTCGTCTGCAGCATAGGCAATGAAGTGCAATTGACGCATCATCATTGGAATTTCTTCTTCTGGTGTTTCGTTTAAATCTACTGATGTTTCTTCTGCTAGTTTATCGATCAGAGCTTTGAATGTGCGGCCTTGTTTTTCTTCATCGATATTGCGAGGCATTTTAAAAGGCTTGTCTTTTACTGCATAGGCTTGATCATATTTAGTTTCATCTTCACCAGGAGTAACGTCTGCTAAATTCTTCTTCTTAGTTAGCCCCTCGATTTCTCCGGTGAACTGAGAATCAAGAGCAACAGGGTGTTTAATCAACTCAATAGTATGTTGATCTTTGAATCTCTTTTCTTCCGCAGATTTTGGCTGCGCTACTTCTGAAAGAATTTTCTTAAATGTTTTCATTATTAGTCCCTATGCTTTTATTTTAACACATTTATATCAATTATTTATAAACAAAGTGATTTAAGTTTTAACGCTACGCTTTTGAGCCGGGGCTGTGTTAGCGTTAGCTAGGAAGTTCTTTGCGGGTTCTTCCTTTTCTTTCTCATCTGGTGGGAATATAGATTGGAACATTTCTTCATCGTCACCACCATCGTCACTAGGTTCGTTTTCATTTTCAAATGCTATTTCGTCTTGAATTTCTTTATACTCTTCTTCGGTCATCTGAAGAACGTTAGTAACAACCCATTTCTTAGAATAGTATTTACCAATTTGTTCTTCAATGTCTCTAAGAGTATTAAGTCTTTCTCTTAAAATTTCTGTTTCTTTTAATTCTGTAAAGTAGTTATCCTGAATAAAGTCATAACGAATATCATTAACAATTTCATCAAACTCTTCAGGAGTTAGAACACCTTTCAGAATCAATTGCTTTTCTAGAATTAAGTTAAATAATCCAGAGAAGCGGTTTCTAATTCTTCTAATGAATTTTCCAAACTTCAATTCATCTCTAGTAATCTCACCAGTACGACCAAAAGCATACATCGTTTCTGGTTCTAAACGACTAATAGGTACCTTCAGCGCTTTATATAGTTTACGCTGAAAGTACTGTAAGTTGTCGTCTGTACTCAAGCCTTGAGCTGAACCTCCAGCAAGAGTATCAACTTCTGTACTACGTTCTCCACCTCTACGTGGGAACCAAAAATCTTCTGTCATTGTCATCATCTTGCGAGAATCAGAGATCTCACCAGTTGATGCGTTATATTGTAACTTGTTCTTATGGCGAGTCATCATATCACGTAGATATTGCTCTGCCTTATTCTTTGGCAAGTTACCAACATCAATATAGAAAATACGTCTTTCAGGAGCTCTTGTTAGTGTGTAAATAACAGTAGCATCTTCAAGCATACGAAGCTGGTTAAGAGGCTTAATTGCAGGATGTAAATGGGATAGTACTAAACTATTATTCTCATTCATCAATCCTGAAGTAACTCTAGCGATAGAATCTTTAGAGATCTTAAAACCAGTTGTTGAACCTGATGCGCTAGTCGCTCCAAATCCAGACTCAGAATACAAATAATATTCGTTCTTTATTTTCTTAGTAGGAGCTCCAGAATGAGGATCTTTTTCCTTCTTGTCGATCTCACGAATAAGTTTTAGTTTTCGTGCATCAACATATCTAAGTTCTGTAATTCCTTTCTTTATGTTCTTGGGATCTATGATGACGTGATAGTTTAGTCTTCCGTCTACATAAAACTTTTGGAACATATCATAAGCAGTATTAGAAAAATCTAATAGAGCTAGTATATTATAAAATTCATCAACAATCTTTTCTTTAACTTTATCAGGAAGTTCTGTTTCTTGAAGAGAAATTTCTACAACCTGTTCGTTAACATCAACACTAATTGCTTCGTTAATAATATCGTCTAGAGCTTGTGCAATTTCAGGTTGCATAGCCATAGCACGATATTTTGTTACAAGCTCGGATTCGGTCTTAGCCGAACCCTCAAGGTCTAAAATCGTATTATAAAATCCACCGAGCGCATTACCTGAAACGGTAATAGCTCCATCATCGTTTTGAGGCTCAGCAAACGAAACTGGTTGTTGAGTTGTTTCGTTTTCTGGCCTCTTAATCTCAAAGCCAAAAATTTTCACTATTATTTCCTATAAATTATGTAGTAGGAATTCCGGTCGTTCCTTCAACTCTCCAGAAGTCGTATTGGAACGTTACATTGAATTCTTCAATTGTGTCAGTAGTAGACCAGTCCATAGCAATTGCATCGATAGTTATTGGATACATTCCTTCAAAAACATACGTACGGATAGGATCTCCGTCTTTACTATACTGAGTAATAATTCCGTTTGATTTATAATCAGCAGGTAATGAACGAAGGTTTCCGTCATGCGAGTTAATCGCATTAGACCAAGCCTCCATCGCATTTCTGATTAAGAAATCTTCATCGTTGATGATTGTAACGGTCCAATCTTCAAATGTTCTATCGCCTGCGTATTTTACCTGACGACCAAAGTATGGTGCTGTAAAAGAACCTAAGTTAGAAGCTGGTAGACCAGCAGTTTTAACCATGAAAGGAACTTTAAAGTCGGCTTCAGGAGCTACAGGGTTTAGAATTTGAACTTGGAACAGAGTTGGACGAGCGCCACCACCTACTAGTTGTGACTTGAACTCGTTAATATTAAATGCCATGTTCTCGTTCTCCTTTTTATTAACTATTTATTATGAAATCGAGCCAACAATTTCTTCAAACTCAATTCCTGTTCTTGTAGCTACAAAAGTAAGCTCAATAACATTGATTGAGCGAGCAGGCTTGATAAAGATATTTGCTCTAAATTTACCCTGATCGATAATTGCAGGTGTGTTAACAGTTGCATCAGAAATTACTCTGAAGTCAATGATACCACGTCGACCTTGAATTTCTCTCAAGAATGGTTCAACAATGTTTCTGAATTGTGTTTGAGAGAATTCATCGTTAAGTTCGAACAAGAATGATTGAGCGGCATTTGCAATAGCTTTCTCAACAGCGATGAACAATCTACGAACGTTGATTCTATCAAACGCACTTGGTAATCCAAGACCTGTTTTATCACCGAATAGAACGATACCTTGTCCTACTTGTGACATTACTGGGTTAACATCAGCGCTATATAGTTGGTCACGCTGTGCTTTGTTAGGATTGAAAGCAAGTTTAACTACGTTCTTAATTACACCTTTACGATAACCAGCTGGTGATTCAAAAGGTTCTACTCTTGAAGCAAGACCTGCCATGTCACCGTTTAGTGGAACCCAACGGTACTTATCGTTGTACTTGTCATAACGATATTTGTAACCGCTATCCATGAACCAGTAAGAACTGTTCTGAAGTCTGTTGCGGTATGCAATAACGTTTGCTAATTTAGTGTTTGTCTTATTCTCATCTACAACATCAGCTTTAGAAGGAGAAACGAAAGCTACTACGTCTTTTCTTGAATCTGCTACGTTGCTGATTAGGTAGTTAGCTAGAACACCATTTTGGTCACCTTTACCTTGTAGGACAAAGGATAGATCAATTTCGTTAGAGTTAGCGAATAGATCATAAGCTGCTGCTAATGTACCAATTGATGTCGCAGTTTCTGTTGTACCATCAGTACCACCACCGAATGTTTCGACTGCTGATGTTGCTGCTACTAGTGCAGCTGAATTAGCTACTGCAATCCAGTCAGAACCATTATCGATAACATCTACGAAATAGTTAGATGAACCGTCTAGCTTTGTTGCTGAAGCGCTTGTAGAAACATCGTTATAAACTTCTAGAATAGCGCCTTCTTCACCAGTAATTGCTCCAGTCTTGTCTTTTACAAGAATGTGGAAGTTATTAGTGGATGGTGCTTTACCAAATGTTGAACTTGCAGACCACTTGCGTGTTAGTTTAACTTTGCTAGGCTGTGTTTCGAATAGTTTATACAAACTAGTGAATGCAATCTCGTATTGGTAGTGAGTAATTAAAGCAGTGTTACCTGTTTCTTCTTCTACACCGTACTGATCGAGTGCTGTTTCTGTGAAAGTAGAAACTACTAGTGATTGATAGCCTACTGAATCGTTACCGATTTCAATAGTGTCGCCTGAGCTGATTGCTGGTAGTTTATCTGTTTCTACAACAAGTAAATCAATTGAGCTAGAAGCATATTCTAGTTCTGAACTGAAAGACAAAGATGTGTTTCCTACTGCGGTGAAGGTGAAAGTATCTAGTAAATCACCTACTGCAGCTACATCATTTGAAAATGCAGTTGATTTAGCGTATGAAACTTCGATAGCATTACCCAATGCGCCAGGATATAGTGCTTCAAAAGCACCTGCTGCTGAGTTTCCTTCATCAACAGATTCGCCATCAAGTACTAAGGTAGTATATCCACCTGCTTTGGCTGCACCGTTATCTGCACGAACCACCCAAAGAGCGTTTGCGTATGAAAGATAATCAGCTGCTACGAAAAAAGTTTCGAAGTTATTGTCGTTTGGTTTGCCGAAACGCTCTACTAATTCGTTTTCTGAAGAAACAAGAACTGTTTCTCCAACTGGACCCCATCTAAAAACACCTGCTACAGCAGCAGGTGGCGTTGCGATGGCTGGTACCGCTGCGGATGCGTCCACCTCACGAACGATTACGGAAGGACTTACGGAAAAAGCCATATTATTCTCCTTTAATATTATCTATTTAAACTTAAGTTTGTTTTTTAGTTATCACTGTTTTATTTATAAAATCTAAAGGTTTATATTTGCCAGCCCTCGCGAACGGCTTGAAAGCCATCGTCATCTGGTAAATCTTCTCCCGTATCAATAAAACCGAAAGGAAGCAAGTCTTCTTCAATTTGCTCTTCCGTTTTTTGTCTCAATTTCATGAGAGTATTTATGTCTGTCAAGTCTTTGAAAAATGTTTGGTCTGTTAGCCACGCAAAAATTACTAAATTCATTACTAAGTCGTCGTGTGATCCCGACTCAGCTTCGTATGAAGAACCCTTTTTCGAAAACCGTGATAACTCCTGTATTGTGTTAAAGTCTCGCAATAACAGTTGATTCTGTTCAATCAACATTTTTAATATAGTACAACCAACAGATTTTACGCTTTTGGTTGTTCGAATTCCATTATCTACTCTTTTTCCAAATCCGCTTGAGATTCTTTTTCCGTTTCTACCAGCGTTTTCAGTATAAAGAAGATTCTCATAACCATAGTCCATCAAGAGTACGTCAGAAACCTGTTCTCCGATGTCATTAATTTCTATTAATATCGCACACTCGTTGTATGTTAATCCTATTCTATATATAACTGATGCGAAATCTACCGGACTCACCATATTATCCCTGAAAGTACAAACTTGTTTATAGGGCATCTTAGTGATGTCGATTATGTTAAAAGTAGAATAATCGAGACCTTTACCACGAGAAACGTCCACTGTCATTACATAAGAATGATCTTCGATTGCTCTTTCATATTGAGTTAACCCTTCGCTTTGAGCTACGGGTCTAGAATAAGCAAGTTCTTTTAGTTTTGATCCATCGATAAGCGTACCAGAACTACCTAAGAATTGGCAACAATATTCTTGGTTGAATTTTTCTTCATCAAAGTCGAGCGCTTCAAGTGTTTCTTGTTTCCACTTTTCATCTCGACCTGGGACATCGTACCACATAACCTTAACATATTCATATCCATTCGTTCCTTCTTCAGCTCCCTTGCATGTTTTCCAGAAATGATTTAGTCCGTTAGGAGTTGAAGTCATAAGTAGCTTTGTTGTTTCACCAGAAGAAATAGTAGGATAAACTGAAGCGAAGAACTCATCATATCCCTCAATAAAAGCGACCTCGTCAAGATATAGAAATGATATTGACTTACCACGAATAGCAGATGAAGTAGTCGTACCCGCATAGATCTTACAGCCGTTTTCTAAAGTAATGTTTCCTTTGTTCCATTCTTCGATACCTTGCTGCAACCATTTAGGTAAAGCTTCATAAGCTAATTTGATTCTATCTAGAACTTCTCGAGCTGAGTCTCCTTTATTAGCAAGAATAGCGACTGTCTTGTGTTCATTGAAAAGAATATAGTGAAGGATAACTGCAGTAGCTGTTGTAGTCTTACCGCTCTGTCTAGCTGTTAATACTGCTACACGTCTGCTATTTGTAATCTTATTAGTAATTTCTTTTTGATAATCATACATGTCGAGAGGAATGAATCCCTTGTCAACGTGTACGATCTTAATATAATTTTCGGCAAAATAAATGGGATCTTGAGCACAGCACATGTACTCCTTAATTTGATCAGGAGTATATTCAATCTGTTCATTCGACCTTTTAAGGTACGTGTTTCCCAGATAACCGTTACTCATTCTCGCCCTTTATCATCTTAAGTAAATCTGCTGTTGATACGATTAGATTGTTGTTGGTAACATTTGTTTCAGTCTTGTGTTCTTCTTTTGCGTAGCGTTTCTTAGTCGACATATCAACATAATCTTTGTTAGCATCAAGAAGTGTTTTCATTAGAGTAGAAACAACTTCAAAGGCTCGAGGTGATTCTGACTGCTTAGCGATCTCGACCATTTCTTTTACTGCATCATCACCTAGATTAATAATGTTCTCGATATTTTTCTTAGCTAGCTCGATGTCTTTTAGATTCTCTTCAGCACCTGCATCAGGTATAGCTGGTAGTGTTTCGGCTCTTTGAACTGGCAAGTGGTCTGTGTCGAAAGAATTAGCGGGTAACTGTGTTTCCATTTTATTCTCAGAATCTTCCATTGCTTCTTCAATAGGTCTTAGACCCAGTGTAGATGTAATCTTATCATCACTCATTTTCGTTTCTCTCCATGACTCTCTTTCTTAAATCACTACTACTAAATCTATGATCTCGATTGTTGAAATAAAGATCGATGTCGCGTTTTCGACAAATGTCTTTTCCTGTAAAATCTTTATCTCTATATTCTTGTCCTAGTATGCGAACGTGAATAGTATACAACTGAAGAATATCTTCTAAATCTCTTTCTGTGTTATAAGGAATAATCTCGTCAACGTAACTCACTGCTTTGAGTTGAGTATATCTCTCAACTATTGTTTGAACAGGAGGGTTTTTCTGTGGTCTATCTAAACTAGGATCCATTTGCAATCCACAGATTAGGTAGTCACACTGAGATTTTGCTTCTCTCAGCATTTGTATGTGACCTGCATGAAGCAAGTCGAAGCTACTGCATGTAAAACCAATTTTCATTTTTTATCCTTAACTGGATGGTGCTGTATTCGCGATTTCTTCAGCGTAATCCCAGTTATCATCAAATTCAATTAAACTATAATCGATACTTAAATCCCTGTTTGTTGTAGGCTCGTTGTTAGCAGTCATTCCTGGTGTTAACGAGTAAAATTCTTCGAATGTTGCATTAGTAGCAGTATCAGTAGCGTAGCGAACATCGACAAACTTGATAATGCCTTTTGTTTTCTCTGGTCCGAAGAACCAACCTTTCATTGTAAAAGTAAGCGTATATAAAATACTGCGTCTTTCTTCAAAGCTACCCTCATAGAGTTCATCCATCGACACTCCGTTCAATATTAGAGGAATATCTATAGGTTCTAATCCAGGAATCAATCTCACTGTGCTGGTGAAATCAGGATTGAAGAAAGGAAGAATTTGTTCTAATAGCTTCACCGCATCTTCTTGATACTTAGCCATGATGTACAAAGAAAAATCTAAGTTGTAAGGTGTTCCCGCATACACGAACTTGCGTCCACCTATTGATTCATCAACAACTGTTTTTCTTATCTTAGTGATAGGAGAAATCTTACGTTCACCGTCATAAGTCATGTTAGTAAGTTCAAATGACATACGAGGTAGGTTGATTGCGGACTTTGTTTTAAAATCTGGATTCTGTTCTATTCTTGCTAGAATCTTTTGATATGGCGCATAAGAGATAGGTACAATCATTCGCTGCTGAAGCACTTGATTGTTATCAATGCGCTCAACAGTTAACTGATTAAAGTAAGTACCGAATAATGCTACATACTTACGTATTGATGCGTTGTAAAAATAATTTGCTATTGCCATTAGGAATCACTTATGTTTATATTTTCGCTAAACGGATCTGCCTCAGAGAAGTCAAGAATGTTATCACCCTCTGTTTCAAATACGTAGTTTCTAGCAAGATTATCAGCACCATCAGTAACACCAAACTGATCACCTGCTGTGTTAGCAAGAGCTTGTAGTGTTGTCGTGTTGCTTGTATCAATAGTGTCGAAGTATGTGTCGATAGGCTCACGACCAGTCTGGAATCTTTGTCCACTGTATTCGATAAGTTCTGCTCTCATGTCGTAAGTCTGAAGTGTACCTGTTTGATAGAAGATACCTTCATGCTCAACGAACTTGATCTCGTACATCTTCTCACTAAGCGGGAAGTAGATTAAGTCACCTTCTCGAGGACGAACTAAATCTGTAACTTCTCTTGTGACGAAGCGCTCGAACGTGCGATTAGCTACGGTAAATGTAACTGTGTCTCGAATTTGTAAACCGAATTTAGATAGGAAATCACCCTCGCCTTCGAATCCATCAACGTTCTTGACGTAAGCTTCAAATTCGAAAGTCTCATCATATAGAGGAAGATCGTCTTCATTGAATACTCTGTCAATAGCACCAAACGAACGCTTGATGTAGATAATATCTACACCATACATTTTAATTGATTCAATAACTAGATCATCGATGAGTTGTTGCTCATTGAAGTTTGAGTAGTTATTGAAGAATACGTTAGTAGCCATGATTAACGCTTATCCAATAAAGTTATAGGTAAGAGGCTGATACGAACGTATCGCTTCTTCTTCCATGTTTTTTCTTTCTTCTCTCGCTTCTTGTAAAATTTGTTCGCCATTAAAAGATACGCCGCCGACTAGCTGCATATTCGTGAACTTAGTTAGGTTTAGTCCCCATTGTTCACGAACAAGAGTTGTAGCATAATTCTGCAACCAACGATCTCCCCAAACGTCTGAGTAAGATGCGGGATCAATCACGTCATAAGCTTCGACAATAATGTATTCTCCAGGAACTAAGAAGTTCTTATCTACATCGATATAGAGACGATTCACGTGCTTGTTATAACGAATCATTGGCTTGCCTACAAGCATTTCTTGTAAGAACTCAAGGTGAGACATTGCCATGTAATAGTTCTGAACGTTATAGCCAGTAATATCTTCGAGGTTGTTTAACACGAATTGATACTGAACGTTAAAGATACCAGAACCCGTAGAAAGATTTGTTGTAAGAGGGAAGATACCAGAAATTCCTAACAATCCAGCAGGAAGATCAATATAGCCGTTTGTTTTGTCAGCTTCAGTAATCTGATGCTTTAAATAAACGAGTTGGCTACCATTATAGTGATAGTCGCGCCAGAATGAAACAGCTTCATCGATACGATCTTCTACCTGTTCATCGGCAACGTTAATTTCGATCACAGGCGCGCCGATCTTTCGAAGGATATAATCCTTGAATAATTCTCTTGTTGTTGGTTGCGCCATAGTTTTTCTCTTTTACCTATATTTTATTATTTAGGGATAGTGCTGCTTAAATTATATCTGCTTCTGCCATTAAAAATGCAGTAAATGTTATTAATAAAGTATCATCGTATCCGCTAGCACGTCCCCAGAATTCTATACTAATTGTTTCTGAGTACTGATCGCCTTGATTTATTGGGGTCCCGGCGTCAGAATCGGCCCTTGTCTCAACATCAAAATTAAGATTTATATAATTAGTATTACTTACGTTATACCAATTGCCATTAGTGTAACTACCGCTATTAGTGGTTGCAGTATAAGTAGCGTCCTGTCCTTCGTTCGTATTTGGTGCTGCGTCCTCAACCCATACCATTTTTATAGCAGTTGGTGTTGTCGTGTTTTCATATATTGTAGTAAAGGTTATAGGGTCTAAGTCAGCTCGTACATTACTTTGATTAATCCATTCTGCAGTTGGATTATCGTTGCCGAAAGCATCCCCGCGTACTTCAATTTTAAAAACACCATTGTCATTTGTAAATCTAAAATCTACTTCAGCAGAACTACCACTTTGCCCAAAGCCAATTTCATAGTCAGCCCCAAAACATTCAACTACATAACTTGATGTGCGTCCTGTAATTGTTACTGCAGGATCAGATCCTGAAGTAGGAATTGAATTTCCACCTGTGCCGGGTACCAAACCTGCTATAACTTGAAATGTGTGTGGTATGCTCATAGTTTTAACTCTTCTACTCGATTATTTATTTTTATGGAGTATGCTCAGCTTCTAATGTAATAGTCGAAGTAGCCAAAACAGTTAATGTTGAAGCATTTCTTATCGATAGATCCCCATCATCAGCCAGGCTATCTTCTTCCATTTGAATTTCCCAAACCCTATCAGTTCCTAGATTCAACCAAACATTATCTGGTGATGTTCCATCTGCGAAATCAATTTTAATATCATAATCACTGGCTGAACCGGTGTTAAGCCAAGTTCCCTGTGAACCACTGGAAAAGTTTGCGCTGCCACTTCCTGTTGATAAATCATTTACATACCACTGACCATTATTATCTACTGTAAGTCGTATTTTAGCATAAGCGCCGTTACCGCTAGAATTAACAGTGAAGAATCCAGAAGGTGCAGTAACTGGAGATGGTGTTGCCTCCTCGCCTGCTAGTCCGACTATAACTTGAAATGTGTGTGGTATGCTCATAGTTTCTTCTTTATGCTAATCCTGTCCATTCACATTGATAATATCCGGTCGCAAGTATATTTGAACCAGCAGCATCAGATGCAATTTCTACTTTCATTGTTCCATCTTCAGAGCCGTATAAAAGAAGATCTCGACTATCTCTATACCAAAATTTTCTTGTTGTTGCTAAGCTTAGCCAACTGTTTAAAGTAGCACTATCTATTACACTTAAATTATTACCAGAATAATTTGATACTCGAATATAATACGTCGTACTTGGTGTAACATTACACCATTTAGTTGATGAAAATAAGTATCTTCCAGAACCGCCTTGATTATTTGGATCTTCATATTTGTAAATATTACCGTTAGCATCAAATTCCCATCCCATTACTAAATCATTGCTACTACTTGCTGCTCTATCAAAGAAACTTTCTGGAGTACTTGTAGTACCGTCTAGTGAAACAGTTTCAGTAGGAGCAGCCGCACCAGCTGACGTATATCCTACTGCCGATCCGTAGATAGTACTTGATGTGTCACCACATAGAAACGTAATTTGCCAATGTTGATAATCTGCCCATGTAGGTTCAGTGTTGTCTTTCCATACAATATTACTAGAAAAAGTCGGTGTATAATTGTTGCTACTGGTGTCTAATAGGAGAGTAGCACTCTTACCCTCAACATAACCACTCTCAGTAAAAGTTGTAGCTGCAGTGAGAGTGCATGTCATCATAGGAGAAGTAAAGTTGATGTTATCAGTAACGTCTATTGATGAGACCTGAAAATTGTTGTAAAGCCCGTTAGCGCCAGTGATATTAGTTAGACTTCTAGTGTCTGATATAACGTCTGTTCCACTTATTTTAATTGCCATGATCGTTTATCCTAATCTTTTCTGCATTCTTACAAATCCATAACCCAGATCATTATATTTTTGAATTATCTGTTGTTTATTAGCTTTGTCAAGTTCTTCGTCGTCGTCGAACCGACAGCTTGTATAGACTATTTCTGAATTCGAAGATTCGTATGTTTCTCTTAAAGTAACTTTATAGTTATGAATTTCCATTTTATGTTCCGTACCCTGTTGCTGTTGCTCTTACGATAGAAGAATCCCAACACGTAAATCCGATCATCCAGTATCTACTTCCTGACCAAGTAGGTTCAGTATCTGCTGGCCACTTGATGTTAGCAGAGAAAGTCGGCGTGTGCGCAGATGCAGAAGTATCTAACAATAGAATTGCAGTTTTTCCTGTATTTTTATTAGACTCGGTAAACGTAACGTTGCCAGACATTGTTAGTGTCATCATTGGCGTAGCGAAATTAATAACAGTCGTGATCGCGGTTGCGATAGGATGAAACGCATCATAAGTGCCAGAAGCGCCAGTGATGTTTTCTAGCGCTCTACTGTTGTTGATTACTGATGTTCCTGCTATTTTAATTGTCATGTTTACCCCTTAAACTGTAGCTTGGGTGCCGTATTCTGCGCGTAAGAATAATGCTCCGCCGTTGGCTGTAATCTCACAAGTCGAATAAAAAGTTCCTTGATCACACACTAACTTGATGCGCAAATCTGGATTCGCAGAACCAAAGTCAGCTTGTGTTGTTGCTCTATTCGTTTGACCAAAATTTGGATTTGCTTGCGCCATCCAACCAAAGGTTACAGGGAAATTGTAGTAAGTTCCAGAGTTGTATCCGTCACTAGCAGGAGTCGGACCAAAAGCGTAATTACTAGCATTACAATCACCGAA
>Ga0099848_1000461_pt1 | contig 19231 bp, 26 predicted proteins | sample CB_VirMetaG_3_FD_78179 | JGI IMG/M metagenome (GOLD analysis project Ga0099848, IMG submission 78179) | Freshwater to marine saline gradient viral communities from Chesapeake Bay - CB_1508_1S Viral MetaG | ecosystem: Environmental > Aquatic > Marine > Coastal | place: USA: Chesapeake Bay...
AATCTCCATCATCTCCCGTTCTATATGATGTAGTTTGCCCAGTTTTCATAAGTGTAGCACCTACTGGTGGTGGGCAATAACTCGAAATATCAATATTAGGGTCTGTGTATACTGGAAATGTAATACTATCCAAAGGGTTACCATCTTCATCTACTATGTTGATTGTTTCATCGGGCAGTTCTACATCTTGAACGCTTGGATAACTTACACTGTAAGAATCATCGCTATTTGAAACTGTAATATCGGGCAGTTCTAAATCTCCACCACTTACCACGTTAACATCGTAGCTATCATCACTATTACTTACTCTTGCATCTGCACAACTTACATCAACAACTATTTCTGTACCATTGTATGTTGCATCAATAGGATTGCCTAAATCATCAACTAGTGTTAACTCCAAATTAGTATTACATGATGGCTCATAACGTAAAACATCATTAATGTAAACCTTAACATCATTAGTCAAAGGAATAACAACATCTCCATTGCAAGTAATTTCTTCACAATTATCTAATGGTAAAAACTCGGTGTAACTTATCTTGATTAATCTATAGCCATCCATTGGCCGAACTTCGCCAATCTCTGATTTTAATATAATTTCCTTTCGTATCTCAACCTGGTTTACTTCGTATCTTAATCTATTGTAGTTTCCGTTAAATACATTCAATGCAGCATACATAATGCCGTTTAAATCGTATTCCTTAAACTGCAATACTAATACTTTTGGCGATGCAATCTCATATGGTGTATTGCTGGACATTGGCCGTTCAGCACTTTGAATTCGTATTGGCCTATCATCATGCCTAGTGTAAAAATAGTTGTACTGATGTTCACTCAAGCCAACATCTTGTTCATTCTTTATCACTCGCCCATTTAATAGGATAGCATCTTCTGCATACGCTTGGAAGATTCCACCACCATTAATCAGTTTTATGTTTTCTATCAATGTCATTTAATATCTTTAATGCAATTAGTTTTATGTAATAATCATAATTAAACTTGATCGAATAATTCTCTGATTTTGTCTGTGAAATATCTATTGGCTGCTTCAATTCCTCTTGTTGTATCATCCGAATTTATTTGTACTAAATCGCCATGATTATTTCTTTCAACCTGGCCTTTATATATTGTTGATGTAGTAGTCTTTCCATCTCTCCTATCAGCAACACCATAAACCACATCATCACCTTCTTTTCCTATTGTCAAACTTCTTACAAATTCGCCACTCAATTGCATATCAATGTATCCGGTTTGCCTTCCTTGTGCTGCTCTAAACTTCTTGTAGGCTTCAGATTTATAGCTTTTTCTTGGCTGTCCGGCATCTAATCTTTGCCTATGCTTTGCTTTAACATCATTAGCGATTATCACTTTCATGTCTGCAAAGATTGTAGGCATACCTTCAGCAATCTTGTTCAATTTAGTTCCTATTTCATCAAAGTTCCAATCCACAATTCTCCAATGCCCAATTTATTAAACTTTCTTTTGTGTTTATCCAAATGTCATCACCATTCACCAGGTAATATACATTTGTCTTATATTTTAATTTGTAGCCTTCACACAAGTCAATGTAATACCATCCATCATTGATGTAGGAATCAACCTTAAATTGCGTTCTTTTTGCACCACCACATCCACAACTCATATGTGCCAATTTATATCATAGCCTTCACAAGTCTTACAGCATGACTCATCAATTAGCTGAATATACATTAACCTAACTTTGTCTGCATATTTTTCATACATAGACATCCAAATATCTTCACGATCAATGCTCTTTTCACTATTATTTAGATTCACCAAATCATTTAAGTTCTGACTTAATCTTAAATCTTGTGCAATCAAAACACCGGAATAATACAATACTGCGTTTTTAAAATTAGTATCACCTTTGAATCGGCAATCAAAATCACATACCAAACTGAAATCCACTTGCAAACCAGTTTGTCCTTGTGTATAGCTTACATCCTTACAGCAATTATTTGCCCACTCGCAACTACCTAGTGTGTTATATGGCCGATATGCAACATCATCAATGTATATTTCAACATCTTTATTCTTGGCTCTATATTCAACATAAACATCATCTGCTGTGTTGAATGAATAAGTTGTGATTGTTGATCCATCTTTGATGTACAATGTAGTGTCTATGTCCACAACTGCATTTGCTTTTACTTTGTCAATTCTAATCCTAGCATCTTTGCACAATGAAGAAATAACAACTGAACCACTATAATCCACTTCTGTAGTGCCAATATCATTTAGGCTTCCTACTACTGGCGCACCATTGTAATTTGGTCTTATATCGGCTAATACATACTCAATTGCTTCGTTTATCTTTTGCACTCCGTATGCTTTACCAGTCAATGTTGCTTCATTGGCAATCTTGGACAATTGCGATATGCTTATTCCTATATCTTCAAGAAACTTTCCACTTGCAGATGTTAAATCTCCACAAGATTTTATGCCTATATAATTATCGTAACATTCCATTGTCCTTCATTAACTTTTTAAATTCTTTGTATTGCGTATCTATTGTATAGGTATCGCCATTCTTTAAAGATATGTTTGTTCCTCCTTCTAAATTATCATAAAATGAGCAAATCTCTAATAAATCCACCATGCCAATTCCACGAATAACATCAAGTGAACTTTTAATACCCAAAGATTTCAATGTGTTTTCTTCATCACTATTTTCAAGTAACACAACTAATTCTTTAAATATACTCATTTAATCACTTTTAGATAATCTCTTATTATAGCGCACTTCAAATATCCTTCAACACTATCTAAATCTTCAAAATGCATCAATGCCATTTCTATAGAATCAATACTACCCAATGACAACCAATCAAGGAAATCCACATCACTCATTTGCATTAAATGATTTGTAGCTGCTTCTTTGGCTAATGCCGATATTATTAAATATTCCACTATTCAAAGATAATAAAAATACAAATGCGCTTTTTAAGGTATTAATAAATCGGTATGGCTTCATGTCGGCAATTGTATCCACCACGATTTGCAGTAAAGTTTAATATATCTGTGCCTTCAATCATACCACTACATTTATATCCACCTAATGTGCCACCAGCATTGGCAATCGGTATTTCTTCTTCTAATTGTTCATCAGTTATAAACTCAAAGCTAGTCCAATGCAAACATTGACCACGAGTAGTTTTAATATTGGAATTTACATAAGCAATTTTGTTCATTCCATACTCTTCTTTGATCACTCCATTGATAGCACCATCATATTGTCTGATAGTATCACTTGCCACCTGGCCGATATTCTTTTGCAATACTCCCAAACTCCCATCACCAACAACATACTTTTCTAGCACTTCTCTTGCATCTTCTAATGATGTACCAACCAATACATTCCTGGTTAGTATTTCTTTTATCGGCTCTGTGAACTTTGCATTAACTCCACTACCCAAAAGATTATTTTTTACAATCTCTATTTGTGCTTTCTTGTAATCATTTAATGGCACTTTTTTTAATGATATAGCATTGACTGCTTTGTGTAAATCCTTTTGTAAATCGTTTATCTTGTCAAAACTCAATAGGTAGTCATCAACTGCTGACTTATAGTCTGTTTTTAATAAAATGGTGTTTAGCTTGTTTTGTATTTCATTGAGCAATTGCGCTTTTTCCGGTATGCTCAATCTTTTTCCGTAGTAGGATCCAACTAACTTGTTTAATTCTCCGGCTAATTCTTTTTGTACTGATGCTAAACTCGTGTTGAATTGTTCTGCAACTTCTTCAATGTAAATATCTTTAAGTTCTGCTAGTTTTTCAGTTGCCATTATTTTGCACCTTTTCAATTAGTCTTTGTGCAGTATCAATATCAAATCCATAAATTTCTTGCAATAGTTTTTCTGCACTTGCTTCTGTCATTTCATTCAATGCAACTGCTTTATTTATTGATATAATACCTTGAACACCACCAACTGTTCCTTTTAATTTGGCTTTTGCTTCTGCTTCAACATCAATTTTACTTTCAACTGCTGCTTCCAAATTACCTTCAATAGATAATACTGGTGGATTAATTAAAGTTAATGCTTCTTCGTATAATTCTTGATTGGTTTTTTTGACATATTCATCTCCGTAGATAGATGCTAATTCATTTAAAACAACTATCCCACGCAAATGGAAATTCATATCTTCTTTTGTAATTGGACTATCAATTGCTGCCGATAAACTTAAAATGTCACCTTCAGACTTTCCATATAAGACATCGTAATCTAATATCACGCTTAATGTTTTTCTTTCAATGTCGCTTTTAATATCGGCTAAATATTGCTTCGTGATGGCCGATTTCATTTGACTTGGTAATGCGCTTGAATTTAATGCGCTAATCTCACTAATAAAATCAAAAGTATTTGCACTTCTTACACTTCTAATCGCATAAACTTTCACGCTTTGATGCTGTGCCTTATCGTAAATAATTATATTCTGAATTGCCTTCAAACTAAACTCAAGCATTTCAATGTAGTTATTCACTATTTTTTCCATCAATGCATAGTAGCTTTCTTTATCTTCTTCTTTGGCTGTACCACTTTGCGCTGTTCTTACATAATTTAAACACAATGCATCATCTACTTTAGGCAACAAAGTATTGAAACAATGACTCATGTTAAACTCTATAATGTCAGAACCACTCGAATAGTATTCTACAAACGGAACAGATTTGCCATTATCATCTCGCCTTCCACTTGGCTTTCTTTGAATATCTCCGTATGGTGATGTAGTGAACATCTTGCCACTACCATTGCAATCCATACAATCAGTATCTTCACCTTTTATTGTTCGATAGCCTTGACCATTACAACTTCCACAAATTGATTCGTTAAATACTCGTAATGGATAAGCATTTTTAATTTGTACTGCCTTCGCATCGGAATAAGATGATAAGAAATCTTTGCCATATTCAGCAGCATTGGCCAAGTAACTTTCAAAGTATTGCAAATCTTCACCCATTACTTCAACGGATGATAAATCACCACCTAATGGTCTTGTTGGCCTTTCTCCAAATCCATTGTCCGGAACATAGTATTCTTCGGTGATATACTTTAATTTGCCATTAACATACCCAACTGGAATGTGCCTATAATATCCACTTGGATCAACTCCCATGTAATACTTCGCACTTTGCCACTTTCCACCATGCTTAAACTTCCATTTGCCATGCACCCAAACTGCTGTGTTTGCATCAAAGTAAACCACATTCTTTGCGATAAATGGCTCAAAGTCTAATTGAACATTAAAATTGTCCACTCCCATCGGATGGTTAGGTGGATAATACTCTGCATTCAAATTAGGATTAACTGGTAACCATACCAAATGTGCATTTGGATATTCTACCATTTCTTGAAAAATAGATATAAGATATTGTACCAATGAATAAGTGCCTAATGTCGTATTTATTCGCTTATTCGCTAGTACATCTTCAAGTTCTTCTTGCACATCATAAGATAAGCCAACTGATTTTACCGATTTCTTGAATGCATCAATAGCTTTTATGAAACTATCTCTAGTGTATAAATAGCTGTTATTGGCTCTATATTCAGTAATATCTTTTGGTTCATTCGGCCTATACTTATGCAATAATTCTGTAAGACCTTTACCCCTTGTATGCAATAAGATTTTATCACTAGCCTTTTCCCATTGTTTAATGGGAATAAGGCCGGTAATACTATCTATTTTATCAAAAATATAATCCATTATGTTTGTTGTAATGCTCTAAATTATGCTAATTCTTCCATAACACCTGGCAATGCAATTCCACCTACAATGCCAATGTAATCAAAAGAAACTTCAATATCATAAAACGCTGGCTCATTAGAATCTTCATTCATAATGTAATCCCACTTGTTTTCTGATACTTGAAATCTAGCGCTTTCTGTAGCGTAATCTGGATGAACATAAAATAAACCATCACAACCTATCCAAAATAATCGGTATGCACCTAGATTATTCTTTGCATTGTTATGAACTGCGAAATCAGTATCGCCAGTTGTATCAACACCATAAGTTCTGAAAGTGATTGTGTGTGTTTCACCTACTTTCTGCTCTGGTCGGCATGAAGAAAGTTTCATACTTACCTTTGTAGTTTCTGGTTTTGCACCAATCCCTTCGGTAGTGATGTGTACATTGTCAGCAGCTACTGCCGATGCCCATTCTGTTGGATCGGTGATGTCGCTAAAAACATAACTACATTTGATTAGTCCTAAATATTGAATCCCAGCCTTTCTTGTTTCGATTTCACAACCAGCGTTTGGGAAACTTGGAACGCTAACTGCACAACTTGCTGCACATAATGCCATTTTGATAAATTTTAAATTATAAAAAAAAATTAATTTTGGGCTAGCACTATATTTTTATTCGCCTTGTTCGGCTTCTTTAGTTTCTTTTTTCTTTTTTGGTAAATCGTTATTTGGCTTTGACTTCACAAATCTATCTGGATAAAGTTTGTTGGCCACTTCAAATTGCTCTTTGGTTTTCACCACTTCTTTTCCATTGTGCCATGTATCATATACTTTCATACTTGTCAATTTCTACAAAGATAAACAAATTATTAATGCGCTTTTTAGCATCTCTTTATGTCGCTTTCACATTGTCTATACAAGGTAACTTCTACCATCCAAAGACCACTACTCGTATTTCCTTTCTCAAACAATGCCGTATTAAAATAACTGTTGCCATTCACAAGTATGTTTGTGCCTTGCAAAACGCTTTTTAAATGCTTAGCTGCCGTTTCATTTAATACTGCTTTAATTGTGTATGCATCCCAGTTCTTTGAGTATGTCTTTTGTCCTTGACTATTATAGGCAACATCGTTCATCTCAAACTCACTCAACTCAATATCAGTATTCAAGTAGATATTATTTTCGTATGTGCCATCATAGTATGCGCCAATACAATCAATTGCGCCATCTCTATATTGACTGCTTATCTTGAGCAAATCTTCACACCTTTGTCTGCAATAGGCTTGTGATGTGAACTCTAAATCTACACCATCAATTTGGAATACTCCACGAACATAAAAGATTTGATCGGTAAAGTTGCTTGGCCTAAATGTAACTGACAAACGCAATCCATTTACTACAGACCAAGTATTGCTTACTATATCAATGTCATTTGTTAGTCCAATGTAGTCTGCTTCTTTTATTATTGTGCCACTTTTATCTATTATCTGCACCTTTGCAATTGTCACATCAGAAAAGTTATAATTGCCTAATGCAAATTGAATAGGTAAGATGCTGTTGCTTTCAAACGGATGCGAATATGGCGCACAATTGGTGCATTCGCCAAATGTAGGATAATTTTCGCCACAAGATATTTGATTGGGAAAATCCACATACCTAGTCTTTGTGTTTGTGCTTAAAAAAACATCACTACTATTATCTATATCAGTCACTACTTGCAACATACTACCATTATTTTATTGTAATCTAAATTGATATTTTGAACTTTAAACTTGCAATCTCCACCAATTGTGAAATCACCTTCCAAATCATAAATAAATGGACTAGTCAATGTGGCAAAATACGATTCACTTTGTACGGATGCAAATAGTTCTTCTTCACTTATATTGTTAGGCTTAATCAATAGTGCCTGGACATCATACGCAACTGCGCTTTCAGCAATGCACTCTATGTATTCACTATCTTCACAAATAGCACCATATTTTCTGCCATCATCATCATATACATCTAATGCAGTTATGTCTGGCGATGGATTATCATTTTCATAAATCGCACATCTTATTTCTAATGGCTGATTTATTGTATGACCTATCATCGCAACTGATACAATAGTATTGTTCACTATTAACAATTGATTGAATACTGAATAAAATGATGCATCTAATGTAGTTAATTGGCCTACATAGTTTTCTTCAACTCTGAAAAACATTCGAATAATAGTGTAATCATGTCCACTAGTTGTTCCGGTTTCAATTTCATCTTGTGTATAATTACTACTTAATGTGCCCATATTGTTTGTAAAAATATGTGTTTCTTCAAATAATGGAATAGTGATAGTTTGCAAACTTGACATCAATGTTGAATTCACTATCCCTTGCTCACTCAAGCAAGTTTCATAACTTGGTGATGGTGGCGTTTCTGTTGGATATGTGTCATGCCATATCTTTAATTCCAATGCCATTCTTTCGTATCCAGCGCAATCAATCTTACTTGTTGTTCGTGTATTCAAATATGACTTCCAAGATACATTAATCAATGGCACACATTCAGTAAAGCTAAATATAACTAAACTTGGAACACCTTTGCTTGTGCTTTTATTTGCTGCATCTTTTACAACTGCAATTAGCCGATAATTTTTGTATTGTAAATCATCCTTATCAATCAAGAATTCAGCATATTTTTTAGTACCATCTATTGTTGTAATTGTTGTTGTTGTGTAAGTAAGTAAGCCTAATTGCTCATCTCTTGATGCATTTAATTCTGATTGTATATCTTGTGAGCCTAAAATCAAATCCACTCTGTAAGCCAAACTATCAAAATCATCAAACTTTACTCTTATAGTTGTATCAACATTGCTCAACAAACTATCTTTTAAAGTAACACCATCATAGTATTCAAATTCAATATCACTTACTATGCCTGGACCATTATTGTATTCATCATTCTTGCTAAATGCTAGTGCAGCACCATTGGCATCATATTCCCCATTCGCATTCCAAAAATAAACATTGTAATACTTAATGACATCGTAAATAGTTGTAGCATCTCCATAGCTTGTAAATGCATCTGAATTGTCCAATGTAGTTGCATCTGTTGAATGCATCCAATCGTTCACATCCTTCAACAAATTAAACTCATGAGTAACGCTAAAAACAGTTTTACCTACATTCAATATCTCTAATGTCGCTGTGCCAATATTATGACTTCGATTATTGCCATAGTAAAGCATTGATGTTGGTGTGCTTACTGCCAATGATGAAACATCTAGAATGAATCCCCTTGCTGCACTTCCATAAACCGGATGTATATTGCTTGGATCGGCATTGTATGCTGTTGGCGAAAACATCGCTGCATCAAAAGTTAAATTCCCAGTAACTGCTGCCGATGTGCTTACTCTTGTAACTATTTTAAGATATTGGCCAAATGAACCAAAAGATACGAATGGTGTATCTCCTAAACTCCACAATAAGCCACTATTATCATAAACTTTAATATCTGTAATTGTCATACAAATCCTTTTATTTCTACTTCTAAATTCTTAAATCTAAACACTACTTCTTCCATACTTGCTTGACCAACTTTTGTCGTAATATAATTATCTATGTCAAAAGTATTTAACATATCGCAATTAAAATCTGCTGTCATAGTATATTCAAATGTCTTATATGGCTCTTTTGGTTCATATCCCCTTGCATTTGGCCTTCTTCTTGGATCATCTATGAAATGGAAATTATCGTACAATGTACCCTTCCAATTAATTGTAAAATTCACTCCACTATACAATGTAGTTTCACTTATTTTTTTAGTGTAAAATGGCCGATTGAAAAATCTTCTGTATGCGCCATTGCTATCAATTAGTTCATTGCTCTCATAAGGCAATCTCATATTTATTGCACTGGTTTGTTTTGTTGACATCAAAATAGGCTCACTAATTTCCCAACTTTTAATATCATAACTTCTTTTTGTAGTTGTATTATCTCTACGCACTCCATTGTTTGCAGTTCTTAATTTTGCAAATGGCAATATTCTACTCAACTCACCTTCTTGTCTTTGGCTTACTGGACTATTCCATTCAACAATTTCATTGTAATACTTTTCTGCATACTCCGGAAATGGTGGAAAATTGGTAACTAAACTTGTCGGTGAAATAAATGATGAAAACTCCATAAAAGCATCGTTCCACATAGTGCTTTCTTGGCCATATTCAAGTCTTAAATATGACCAGTTATCTTGCTCTTTTATTTTTAGGCAAACATCTTCACTACTTAAATCTGCCCATTGATTATTAGTGATATAGAAATAATCTTTTCTTTCAAATTCAAGTGATCCATTTTTTACTCTATATCTTGCATTAAATACTTGGCCAAAATTATCTAAAAACTGAATGCCATTCCAATTTAAAGCATTGTTTAATGCCTTTGGTGTAGGCCTTGTTGGCTGATTTACTCTAAATGCATTTTTTTGTGTTTCTTGTTCCGATTTACTACCAGCTGCTGCGCCATTAAGATTCAAAAAAACTGCTGCATGATGATACGGATTTCTCCCTTCCCTATCATTTTCTTGACCAGTTCCATAATCATCGTAATAGTTGTGATCATCATAATCATCTCCAGTCCAAGCATTAAGGCCAGTATAATCAAATATTGAACTACTTGGTAATAATCCGGTCTTATCACAAAGATTGTAGTAATAATGGCGAATATAAATACCCAAAATACCATACTTCCAATCATCATCTAATGCCAATAAAGGATCGGATTGTGCAACTCTTAATAATGGATGCGCATTTTCAACCTGGCCAGTAAATGGATTATTGTATGTTAAAGAATTTAAGAATGCATCATCCCAAATTAAAGTATTCTTTAAACTTCTATAGGCATCTAAATCTGCATTCCATGTTGTAAGATTTACATTCAATTCACATCTATCTGTACACCATTCTATGGCTTTCCATAATATTTGGCAATACGGAAATGTATATCCAAATCCATCAATTTCAATCTTTACCCAAATATGGCTTCCTTGATTAGTAACTAATCTGTCATAAATCAAATCATATGCACTATCATAAAATGTCAATGCATTAGATATTGCCCTTTGCACTACACTATCCTTTCTTGAATATGTCAACTCCAAATCTTCAATGCCTTCACAGCTACTTGTTACATCTAGCCACAAAGAAGGTGCATTGATTGGTGTGTTACTATCTGCAACACTATTTAGGTAAATTCTTATCATAGACTATTCAAAATATTTTGTCTTTGCACCATTTGATGCATCATCACGCTTAAACCATTACGATCAATACTTACATTCACACCATTGCGTTTCATAGCTTTTAGCATCTCTCTATTCAATGAAATCATTTCATCCATCTTGGTATTCATCTTTTCGTTTATTGCGCTTGAATCAACCAATAAACCACCAGGATTGACAGATAGTGATTTGCTATTCTCAATCATAGCAACTAAATCATCATTACTCACATTGCCTAGTGCTTTTTTGATTCTCTTGTTTTGTTTCGCTGTCATTACTCGTTCATTTGGATGCAGAATTGCTGCAAATCCACCTTTACTATCTAACCGGCCACCTTTACCGGTATCTTCTGTACCTTCATAAAATGAACTACTTGTTAAACTTGTTGCCGTTGCTATACCAGCTGCTAATGCGCTTAATATCAATGGAATCATAACCAATGCACTTGCACCATCTTTCGCTGCCGATGCTATGGCCACAATTGATTGACTTAATGCCAAACTTTTATTGATAGCTATTTCTGCCTTTGAATTTTTTTCCTTTCTTTTTAGTGCTGCATCTTGCTGTGCTTGTAATTGTGCCAATCTTTCTTCTTCTAATTTAAGTTGATTTGCATTGCCTTGTTCGGCAAGTGATCTTGTGCTATCAACAACTTCTTGTTGCTTTGCAATCAATTCATCAAGTTCGTTTATTTCATTTTCAACTCTTTCACTTATACCTAATGAATCAATTAAATCTTTTGATGCTCTTAATATTTGGTCAATACCCTTTACAATTTCATCTCCATCAATTTTAGGCTTAAAATCTACTTCATCTGTTTTTTCTTTATTTTCCTTAAGCCATCCATCAATATCTGCTGTGCTTTCTTCAGTATCAATTCCTAATTTAATTTGCAACGCATTTTCTAATTCATCTTTTAATTCTGGTGCTTCGGATTCCATAAATTCAGTTAAACTTTTGTAAAATTCAACTTGCAATTCTCTTGCTACTTTGGACATATCTGCTTCTTTGGCTGCTTCTTCTGCACCTTCAACAAAGCCATTTACAAAGTTTTCAGAAGATTTCTTACCATCTTCTTTTGAAATCAATCCAAAATTTAATCCCAATTCATTGCTTAATTCTTCATAAGTTTTACTTACTTCTTCTAAATTTTCTTTTTGGCTAACAACTGCGCCATTTGTTTGTTCTAAATAAAATATTTGTTTTTTCAAATCTCCTTCTGTAAAGAATCCAACTCCTTCTGCATTTTTTAATTCATTCAATACTTGCTTTGCATTTCCAAGTAAACTTCCCCTACCTAAATCAATACCTAAATTGAATTCTTCATTTAATTTTATTAATTCTTTTCTTAATTCAATTTGCTGTTCTGCAGCAAGTATTTCTTGTTTTGCAATTCCATCTTGTATTTTTTCTTTTTGTTCAAGTTGCCTTTGTAATACAATTTTATTTAAATATTGCTTATTTGCTTCTTCTAATGCCAAAGCCAAATCTTTATTACTAATTTCTTCAGCATTCATATTTGACAATAGATTCGGATATTCATTTTTTAAATTCTTAATTAATTTAATCCTATCTTCTTGACTAGTATTTGCATCAGTTATGGAGTAGACTAATGCGTTTAATTCAATTCTTTCTTTTTCTAATTCTTCACTTAATGGTGTTTGTACATAATCATAAACAGAAGATGCAAAAAACTTCATGCCTTGAATAATTGGATTTAATCCATTTAATAAAAATGAACCAAAAACTTCTGATACATCAGATATTGCATTTTTTAATTGTGTCCATGCGCCTAGTCCGACTTTGGCTGCGGCTGCTGCCTGGCCACCAAATTGTGTGTTTAACTCTTGCAATATCATCTTTTGCGCTTCGGCAATCTGCCCAGTTTCGGCTAAAGATTTAATTACATCCTTTTGTTGTTGAGTAAACTGAATACCACTTCTTGCTAATGCAGTAACACCTAATATTGGATCATTCAAAGCCTTACCAACTTGCAAGGATGCACTTTGCAAATCAGTTCCCATCGCTGTGCTTAAATCCAAAACTACCTTTTGCGCTTCATCAAATTGCTCACCGGTAATCTTGGTAAATGTCAATAAAGTTGCAGTTGCACCTTTTAAGATTTCTTCATCACCAAATAAAGTGGATTTTTGTAAATCAACGGCTTGTTGTTTAAGTTGATCTAATGTCCTACCGGCAACTCCTTGTGTAGATTTTATTGCTTGTTGCACTTTTGCTTCGGCTTTGGCTTGAACATCGGCTGCTTGTATACTTGCAGTTGCTATCTTTTTGAATCCAGCAACAATGGCTGCAACACCTAACGCTGGTAATAATTTCTTGAATTGATTTTGTAAGCCACTAGTACTCTTGTTTGTTTCCTTTACCTTATCATCAACTTGACCAACACCTTTGCGTAACTCTTCTGCATCTGAACTTACTCGTAAAATTACATCCTGGATAATATCGGCCATACAATAGATTTACTTGGTGATGTTACAAAGATAATAAAAAAAACACCTAGTAATTTAGGCATGAATGCTTATACTATTATTCTGCTCTTAATCTTGAAATCGTATCTGATATTGTGGCTGTTCTTTGGACTGCTCAACTTATCTAATACTATCTCATTGCCATTCAAATAAAACTTGGCCTGGCTTTTTTCTTGGTCTAGTTGTGCAAACATATTTACTGCTTCTTGTAGAAATTCACTATTTTTCATTATTCATTATTATTGTGTTAATTGTAGTGTAGTAATCAACCACTCCCATATTTTCAAAGTATCTTATCTTAATTGGATCACCTTGTGCTAATTTGTAGTTGATCCCATTGTACTCATCAACTTTAGTTTGTGCATTATATTCCCAAAATAGCTGTTTAGTTGCTTTTCCTTTAAGAGTAGATCGCCTATGGTGCTGTTCGAGTATTGGTCGTATTTTGCTGTCAATTTTGTTGCTAACTCGAATGAAATTGTCAAAAAAAAACTTTTGGCTTCGGCATCCTTCATCAAGGCTTCCTTCTTCAAGTCATCATAATACTCATTAAACTGATATATCTTCTCATCATTAATCGTAAATAGAGTAACTGCCATGTCCAGGATATTGCGAGAATTAAAATCAAAAGACAATCTATCTTCTAGCGCATCCAATAGTTTAGTGACATTATCTGTGTCACCTTGCTTCATCAATTCTTTTGCAATCTTAAATGCTGCTTTGAATGTAAACTCATCCACTCCTATCTCTAGGTATGACTTTTTCACTTCTAGTGCTGCATATCTTTTGCTTGGCAACATCTCAATGTCAATCGGCTGGTACCATTTATTCCCCAAAGTATCTGTGTAAATATGTTGCATTTCCCATGTATTTGTGCCATCGGTTTGCTCAACATTAGTCTTTTTAGCAAATAAACTTTTTAATCTCTTAATCATACGTTTAATATTCTTCTTAATAACTCAAACTCATATAGATTATTAATCTTAACTTGATATACACCACATCCACCACGCTGCATTATGCATACTTCATCCAAGTTGCTTACATACAAGTTTAGATGTCCATTGGTCAATTCAATTGCTTTGCTTCCATCAACATCAATGCAAATGTCACTATTTTCTTTCCCATTGTTAGTTAATGGTCTGTTCTTCATTCGTAATTCATCATATATCTCCGGCATGATAATATGTTTGAACAAATGTATACATAATAATTTACATTAGTAAAAAAAAGTGTTTACATCATACCTGGCGCAATCAAGCAAGTGGCCCATACCCTTTGCTTCTGCTTCTTTCTTCAATATGTTCTTATTTCGGTATTCCACTTGCTGCAAATCTTCAATCAAATACTTCATGCTTGGATCAAATGTGACATCACGCAATTGCAATGCATCATTAAACTCATTGTAGCTGTCCAGGTGGCTTGGCTGTTTCTTTGGTGTCCACACTCTTTGACTTGAAACATTTAACTCCCTTCTGATAATCTCAAATGCATCTGCATTGCCACGCACCATTGCATTGTCATTCCTTCCGGAACTATCACCAGTAACACGAATAAATGCACCATCTGGTAGCAATCTTCTTATACGTTCACATACATCATACACATTCGCATGATTATCTGTTGTTCCCAGCCTTATCTCTCGCCAAAATCGTTTGAATGTTCTGTTGTGGTCTTGCTGTGATATTGTCGCTGTACATGGCGCATTATTAAAGTCGAATGATATGTCCACATCCATTGAATAGTCAAGTTCCCATTCTTGAATCATGTCGGTGTTAAATGCCCAAGCAAATGGTGACTTGATTTCTTTTCTTCCCCACTTGCCTAATCTCCAAACATTATACTTGTTTACATCTATTTCCCTATAGCTATCATATATAGCAATTCTTGATTTCTCGCAGTATGGATTAATGTCGCAAGTAGTGTGTATGCACTTTACCTTTATCTTTTCATCTGAACCACTTACATCAATTTCAAAATCATATTCCTTGTTGTAAATCTTTTGCTCAAAATCAGTATCAGTAAAATCTTTGAAGAATCTTTCCTTAATCCAGGACTTGCCATTTTTATCAACTTCCGGATTGAATGTCAACCATATTTGAACTGGCGCAACTTGACTTCTTAATGTGGTTAGTATGACATCAAAATCATCTTCACTTATATCTGTTGCTTCTTCAATCCATGCATCACTTGGATTAGTTGTAGACTTAATCTTAAACGGATCATCACATCCCCTTCCAAGAAAGTCTGAACCATTTATTAATTTAATTTCTAATGGTGTTTTGGTGTGATGCTGTAATGGATTTAAACCACTACTTTCAAAAAAATTGGTGAAGGAATCGAACATTGATGTTTTAACCACGTTTAGATTCTTCCTTATCAGCATTATCCTTGCCTTTGGATATTGTAATGCTTTATGAGTAAGTATCTGTGGTAATGCGTAAGTTTTGCCACTATCCCTTCCCCCAAATATTAAATTTATTGTCGCATCCGAATCATAAAGTGATCGGTATGGCTCTAGTGTAATGCTCTTTGACCAGGTAACATCCACTAGTCAATTGTTTTCAAGTTAATCATGTTAGTGACTTGATTTATCTGCTGTGGTGGTTTACCTAGCAATCTATCCATTGCTGCCTGGTATGCTCTTGTGTCACCTTCATCAAATGCTTTTTCAATTTGTCTTAATGTCATAGCGATGTCAAGAGTATATTCGCCATCCTTTAAATCAATGCCCACTTTATTTGCAATCACTTTGCACTTTTCTAATCTATCACCACTTATCAAGGCATCGGCTAAATCCTTCAATGCTTTTTTTCGCTTGTGGCCTTCACTTTTAGCCTTTGGTGATGGCTGATTTTCTTTGCTGAATTTATTGCCTACTTTTTGAGGATCTGTATGTTTGCCAAATGCCATTTGTGTTGTTTTAGTGTAGTTTGGTAGACAAAAATACAAATTATAATTTAATCTTCTTTATAGTACAAATCTTCGGCCAGTTCATCAGCATTTATCTCAATTGTAAAGCCTTGATCTCCTTCGGTAAAATAATCAGTTGCCCATTTGATTATTTTGTACGAGCAATCTATGTAGTATTGATCTAACATCATGATTTTTTTTTGTTATACCCTTAATCTAATTTCAAATCGTTGTTATCCAATATATCAAAAAATTCACCTTGCATTGATTCCCATTGTTCTAACTGACCACCATTTAACCCGGCTGGATTATATTTTAATGTGCTTCTAAACAACTGCTTTATGTCCCACAAAGCCATATACATTTTGTGTGCATTGTTTACAATCTCATATTCATCTCTATCTTCCGGTAGATAAAATTCTATTATTGCTTTCATAGACTATCTATTGCTTCTTCAATCATTTGCTTTACTTGTGGTATAGGAGTATAACATTCCTTAAGTTCTTTAAAATCTTGTTTCCACTTCTTATTGATGCTATGTTTTATGGCTCTTACTCCATTGCCTTTGTCATTAAAAAATGCAAGAAACTTTATTTCTTCTTTAGTAACTTCGTAGACATAAGCCAATTTATGTGGCACATAGTCAAGCTTGTAAAAATTTCCAATCATCTTTTTCATCTTAAATACTCTTGTTTATGAGACAAGAGTAATAAATACTCTTGTTCAAGTAAATCATTAATGGCTTCTTGCTCTGTTCTTCCATATCCAATTAAATCTCCTTCATCCCAATCTTCTCGTGATGCTGACCAGTCATAATCTTTTGATGGAATAGGTGGGCAATCGTGGCTTGTTGTTATTTTTCTCATTGTCTTTTGTTTTTATTTTTTAAAACGGCAAGTCATCAGCAACTGATGCAGTTCTTGTGCTTGTTGGCTCGTTATTCCGGCTCTGTGGCTCTTTTAAGTTGCCTATGTAAGTAGCTTTCACACCAGCTTCTCTTTCTTCTTTAGATTGGCTAATTTGGATTGATGCGTTGTTGCCATACTTGTCTGCTTCATCGTTTATCCATACTACCACGTTCAAATACTTTGCGCCATTCTCAAACGGATTGCCGTTTTTGTCTGTGCTTACAATCTTTGTCTTGTCAATTTTGTTTAGATCAATTGATCCAGTTAGCATTTTACTCATGTTTTTTTAGTTTAAATTATTAGATTATTGAGTGAATTAAAGATACAAAATATCTATCTAAAAATGCAATATTCTTTGTCATATATTCCTAATAGCAAGTTAACTTCATTGCGCAGTTGTATTCTACTGGCAACATCTTGCATTTGCCCATTTACTTGTACTTTCAGCCACTTTTTAACTTCAATTAGCTTGTTGTTTAACTCAAGATAAAAAGCCTTTGTATGTTCGTTTATTGGTGTTTGTTTTAATGACTCCATAAATTCGATATATTCTTGTCCGTAAGTCTTGATGATGCCTTGCCTATAATTTAGTGCATCGCCACTTTTAAAGCTATTTGATTGAAAGGATTGAATGTGAATGTTGTGTAGATTGAATCTTATTTGTGAATGCCCACCAGCATGATAGTAATGCCCAGCAGCCATCTTGCCAAAGTTCCCAGTTGCAATGCAAGGTAAGCCATTGTCAATTATCCTTACTAACTCGTTCACTTTTGGCTGGATGTACTTTGACTGCACACCACTTACGCTTTCTAAATCAATTAATCGCTGCTTCTTCTCCTTTTGCCATTTAGACTTTTCTTTTTTCTTGGCATAATTTATAGCGCACATAGGACTGCAAACGTATTGCAAAGGCTGTTTCTTTTCAAACACCTTTTTGCACTCCTTACATTTGCGTTTGTTTGTGGCCATAGCTAATCTTCAAAAAATGTCAAAATATCGTGATAAATTTCGGTGTAGTTTCTATCACTTTTGTAGTAATTTTCATGATAGTTTATAGGACTTGCCAAACTTGTTCTGGCCATCTTAAACTCATCAACTACATCCTGGTGGCTAAATCCTTGAGTAAGCAAATAATTTATAAGTGCATTTCTTATGTTCTTCTTCTTCTTGCTTTGATTTTTTTGCTTTAATTCCTTTTCAGTAATTGAGTAAACTGACTTACAAAAATCATAAAACAAGGTAAGCCTTGCGTATTTACTTTTGTATATCTGTAAATCATCAATGAGCAAAACATTGTCAAGATTGTTTTTTCTATCTTGCAGTTCTTCTCTGCACTCCCTAATCAAAGTGCTTAACTCCTTATCCGTTAATTTCTTAATGTCCATTGTTTTAAATTAAATCAAAAATTGTGTTTGCTTCGGCTTCTGCCCAGCTAATAATTTCTTCTTCTTTTTCGTTTACATCGTGATTGTGCATCTCCAATGATAAATGCATCGTTTCGTGAAATATCAAAGCCATTTTTTCTTTGCAGTTATTCATCCGGCTTGTGTTTAAAAAAATAAACATCTTATCAATGTTAGGTATCAAGTTGCACAGTCCAGCAATATACGCATCTTCGTTTGTGTTATTGTATGCTTGGCAATCTTGTAAACTTAAGCCATGCAACTGATTAACTCCAAAATAATTAAAAATATCGCAAGGATTATCCGATATAATCAATTGGTATGTGAAATCGTAAACTCTCATCTTAAAAATATCTGTACACTTCCGACTCCCAGTCTAAATAGATTTCATCATTAGTATCGTATGAGTCGGCAGCTCTGCGGAGTCCGTGAATAACAGTCGAATGATCTTTCCCCCAAATAGAGCCAATTTGTTTAAGGCTTAAAGTAGTCCTTGCTCGTGCTATCTTCATTATGGCTTGACGGATACACACCACGTCGGCGTTTCGGCT
>Ga0099848_1000463_pt1 | contig 19203 bp, 28 predicted proteins | sample CB_VirMetaG_3_FD_78179 | JGI IMG/M metagenome (GOLD analysis project Ga0099848, IMG submission 78179) | Freshwater to marine saline gradient viral communities from Chesapeake Bay - CB_1508_1S Viral MetaG | ecosystem: Environmental > Aquatic > Marine > Coastal | place: USA: Chesapeake Bay...
CACTCAACATTGTCCGCACAGATGCCATCGGAGAGCAGTTCCGTTGTGTCAAACGCAACAAATGGAATTGAACCTCCTAGAGGATACCTGTCCGTTAAGAAAAGTAAAAAAGGTCCCCTTAAACAGGTTGTTCCAGAGTACAACAGATTAAAGAACTTCTATACTTTGCTTTGGGATATGCAGGGTAACGAAGGCTATATTAATATTGTTGCGGCTATGCAAAAATTCTTTGACCAAGCCATTAGTGGTAACTGGTCATACAATCCTTTACAGTATGATAACAATGAAGTACCATTGAGTATCATGATGAAGGATATGCTAACAACTTATAAGATGGGTTGGAAAACATCTTACTATCAAAATACATACGACTTCAAGGGTGAAGAAGATAATATTCAACCCGAAGGTTTGGAGGACACACTGGTTGACAATACTGCCAATGGTGCTACAATTAACGGTGTAAATGGCAAATCTGCCAATGGGTCTACTTCCGCTGAGGAATGTGAGGCCTGTGCAATATAATGGAATTTTATGTCGGGAAAGAAAGAGAAACGAAAATTGGCTAAAACAGTATTCAACCGTAAAAAGGTAGACTTCACCAAACAGTATATGTTCTTTGGTGAAGATCAAAACACTCAACGTTATGATACGTTCCGCTATCCAGAATACGATAAACTCAACCAAACAATGTTGGGTTATTTCTGGCGACCAGAGGAAGTATCACTACAAAAGGACCGTGCAGACTATCAAGAGTTTCGTCCTGAACAAAAACATATTTTTACTGCTAACTTAAAATATCAAACATTACTTGATAGTGTACAAGGCCGTGGTCCTTGTTTAAGTTTTTTACCTTATGTTTCTTTACCCGAACTAGAAGGTTGCATTATTACTTGGGACTTCTTTGAAACTATTCACAGTCGTTCATATACACACATAATGAAAAACGTGTATCCTAATCCAAGCGAAGTGTTTGACACAATTCTCGATGACGAAAAGATTATTGAACGTGCTATTAGCGTAACCAAGCACTATGACGAATTTAATGAAATAGCACTACAATATTTTCAACACGGCAAAGGTACAATGTACGATGTAAAGAAATCATTGTACAAAGCAATGATGACCGTAAACATTCTTGAAGGTTTGCGTTTTTATGTTTCTTTTGCCTGCACATTTGCGTTTGGTGAACTAAAACTAATGGAAGGATCTGCAAAGATCATTTCATTGATTGCACGTGATGAAGCAACACATCTAAACTTGAGTACACACATTCTTAAGCATTGGATGAAGGGCGACGATGATCCGGAGTTTACTAAGGTTGCAAAAGAATGTGAAGAAGAAGTTTATGATATGTGGCGTAAATGCGTTGACGAAGAAAAAGCATGGGCGGACTATTTGTTCACAAAAGGATCGTTAGTTGGACTTAATGCTAACCTGCTTCACGCATATGTTGAATATATCGCTAATAGACGCTTAAAAGCATTAGGTTTGAATCCAATTTATAACCGTCCAGCGACCCAAAATCCTTTACCATGGACACAACATTGGTTAAGTAGTAGTGGACTTCAAGTTGCACCACAGGAAACAGAAGTTGAAAGTTATATTATCGGTGGTGTTAAACAGGACGTAGAAGAAGATACGTTCAAAGGGTTCAAACTTTAAAGGTGTAATGAAATTTTTTGTAATGGCAATAATGTTTTATCAGATGGATATTTCTGGTGATGTTTTTAAAACTCCATACGTAGAGGATCCAAAAACACATTACGAAACTATGCAAGAATGCATAATTGCCGCTAAAGATAAAAAAGACATGATGATGAAATCATCTTTGTCATATCCAGATCTAGGTATTTTGGATATACAAATTGATTGTGTAGTAGAAGGCGAAGACATATAATGATAAACAGTATTAGATATTATCTGTTACTTCTTATAGATTGGAAAATATCTCTTTTACAAAAGTTTAAAAAAATAGTGTCCGGAGAATACAAATACATAAAAACGGATAATGCTTGGATAAGCGAATATAAAAAATGGAAGAAACAAAATGATTGAAATTTATGGAAAACCAATGTGTCCATTCTGCGACAAGGCAAAAGCACTTTGCGAAGTTCGTGGTTTTAATTACACATATAAAAGTTTAGGAACAGACTATTCAAGAGAAGAATTAATGGAAATGTTTCCTAATGCTAGAACAGTACCACAAATAGTTGTAAATGGTAATAAGGTTGGTGGCTTTGACGGCTTTACAAAATATTTAGAAGAAACAAACTATACAGGAACAGGACATACTCTATAATGCTTATTGAAACAATTAAACCAGGTGAAGTAGTTACATTAAAACTATCGTCAGGCGAAGAACTTGTTGGTAAACTAGAAAGTGAAGACTCTGACACAATTAGATTAAGCGTTCCGCTAACATTGGTTATGAGCCAACAGGGTATTGGTATGCAACAGTATCTTTTTACAGCAGATCCTGACAAAACTCTAACAATCAACAAACGTGCGGTATCCTGCTTTACTCTTACAAAAGAAGACTTTGCTAAAGTATACAAAGAACGCACATCTGCTATTCTAACACCTCCGGCTAAGCAATTTATTGTCTAATAAATACTCGTATGCACGAGTTTGTATTCAAGATAAAAGGACAATTAGTCACGGTCAATAAGTGGGAAGATGTTCCACAACAGTTTGATCATGTGATTAAGTTTGTTCCTGATATTCCACCTGATCCTCATACAGAAGAACAGCACGAAGAAATTTCTTTGTGGAATGCTAGATTACAACAGTTAATGGAGATTGAAAGAAATGCCCGCAATAACTCGTAAGGGAGATGCTGACGTTCCGCACTGTTCTGGAATGGTTAGAAATGCACATAGTCCTGATGTATACGCTAATGGAATACCTATCTCAAGACAGTCTGATGTAAACACAAGTCATTTGTTACCAGGTGCACCTTGTCCGAGCCACGCGGCTCCTATTGCTGTGGGTTCAACCACTGTTTTTATAAACGGTTTAGGTTGTGGAAGAATAGGCGATGCTATCTCTGGATGTACTTCGGTTGCCGCTGGAAGTGCTGATTGCTTCGCAGGCGGATAATTTAAATTGCTTTGAATGGTATTGGTTTACCGTTTTCATCAACAATCATATCACCGGTATCGGCCCAACATCCTACCATAATACTGCTACCACCGATCTTAACATATCGAACAGGTTTCACTTCAATTAGTTCACCGTCTCGTAATCTTGATCGTTTGTTGTTTACTGACGCCGGCCCTCTTTGTTTTACTCCAGCCATATTACGCTCCTGCTTTAGCCTTTAATGCCGCTCTTTTTCTTTCGGATATTAATGCTTGTCTTATTTTTCTACCAATTGGTAATTGTTGCACTATTTCATAGATGCCGCCTTTTTTGGCTTCCCACTCTACTTTTACAGATGTACTCTTTGTTCCGCCCTGGAATGATAGTACCGCTTTTTTATAACTTACTGCTTCTCGTGTTTCTACCTTATCACCGTCCGTGAAAGTAAAAATTCTCATTTTTGCCATAACTCTCCTGGGTTAGTTGTTTGGTTATTTTCTTGGACGTTAGTTATCTTTTTGATTAAAAAATACGCAGTTTATTTTCTTGACAACAAGAAAAAATAGTGCTATAAATATAGAGTAATTGTTGACGTCATTGTATGTCACAAGAGCAGGACCCCGGGGCAGTTCCGGGCACCTCCACCATTCACTTAAAACACATTCACAGAGTGTGCTTTGAGGGGGTGATATAGGATTCGACTGGCTTGTTAAGGATGAACGAGATTACCGGTAAGGAACGACCGAGCATTATGTGGGGAGACTCACGCTACTTGTCCAAAAACTATAAACGCAAACGAAAACTTTGCATCTGAAGATCTACGTCTAGCGGCGTAATCTTACGGGGTTGGCAACTTACCTGGCAACAGAAAAGTTGCACACTTAAAGGAACACAATGACAGAAAGAACAAAAGAAGAAATTCTAAAAGAAGTACAGCATCATTTGGATACCAAAGTAGCACCAGCGGTTGCAAGTCATGGTGGACACGTAAGCATTATAGACTTTAATGATGGTGTATTAAAGTTATCAATGAGCGGTGCTTGTTCAGGCTGTTCTGGTAGCACAATGACACTTAAATTTGGTATTGAAAACATGATGAAGCATTATGTTCCAGAAGTGCTTGCCGTAGAAGGAGAAGATGACCCTAATTCTACAGTTGATCCTTACTACACCAAGTAAATACCACATTATCAACAACACTTTATCAATAACAAAAACAACAGATTAGAATGGAATCTTTCACGCCATAGGCGGTACACATAATATAGACTACATTTAGAGAGCGGAATAGGGGTGCTGGAAACGGTGCCCCTATTCTTTTATCTACGGTAAATACACGTAGGAGATCCATAAAATATGTCAGTAAAAGTAATTGATTCATTTCGTCGAATTGTAGCCACAAAAGGCGCAAGCACTAACGGACAGGTGGTCGCAGACGCAGACAACGATACACTTACCTTAGATGCTGGTGCTGGCATGAAAATCAGTGTTGACGAAAATACTGACAAAATTATACTTGAAGTAGAAAGTGCCGCAGAGTTTTTGTCTAATGCCGTAGGTACATTTGAAGTATTTGCGGATGATTCTACGGTACGAATTGTAGGAGCCAACGAGCAGTTAGGATTCAAAGGAGCAGGTACAGTAACAACAGCAACCGACGCAGAAGGTGCTGTAACTATTACAGGCGACGATGATCTATCAAACTTTGACAACAGCACATCAGGATTTATTTCGGATATTACCGCAGAAAGCATTGATGACCTAAGTGATGTTGCTCTTTCAAGCATCGGTGACGGAGAACTATTACAATGGAATTCAGGCGGTTTTATAAACAGAACAATCACAGAAGCAGGATTTGCCGCAGTATCAACAACAGGTAGTTACAACGATTTATCAAATAGACCAAACCTAACCTTTGATGGTGATCTAAGTGGTAACACAGGTGGAGTGGTTGCTGGCGGAGCAAGCACAATTACTCTTACACTTGACAATGTAAATTCAAATGTTGGAACATTTAATACAGTTACGGTTAACGCAAAAGGTTTGGTTACAAGTGCAAGCAATGTTGCCTTTGCTACAGTGGCAACAACAGGTTCATACAATGATTTAACAGACTTACCTAGCCTAGCAGGAACTTACAAATTTAATATTGCCGCTGACGACTCTACGGTTGAACCTATTAATTCTCAAGAAACCATACAGATAGTTGGTGGTACAAATATAACAACAAGTTTGTCAGATGGTGTAATTACTATTACTGGTCCAAGCAATCTTTCGCAGTTTACAAATGACAAAGGATACATCACAGCCGCAGAAGTTCCACAAACATTCAGTTGGAGAATTGGTGCTGATGATTCTACAATGCGTGATGTCAATGCAGGCGAAGATGTAAAAATTCTAGGGGGTGGAGAAGTAACAACTGCAAGTGATGCAGAAGGCAATATTACTGTTTCATTTACACAGGATAAAACTTGGGGAGTTATTACAGGAACACCAACCACATTATCAGGTTATGGCATAACAGATGCGGCAACATCAGCACAGGGTGCTTTGGCTGACAGTGCTACACAACCAGGTGATAATGTTTCAACACTAGTTAATGATGCTGGTTATATTACAAGTGCAGACATATTTAGATTTAATGTTGCGGCAGATGATTCAACAACACGTGAAGTTACCAAAGATGAAACTATTAAATTTATTGGATCACAAAATGTTACAACAGCAAGTGACGCTGAAGGCAACATTACTATTACAGGTCCGGATCTAAGTTCATATCTAACAAGTTATACAGAAACAGATCCTGTTGTGGGTGCTATTACAGGAATTGTAAAAGCAGACGGTGCAGGCAACATTTCAGCCGCAATAGCAGGCACAGACTACAGCACATTCGACGGAGCATTTGCTTCGCTTACATCTAAACCAACTTCGATATCAGGATATGGTATAACAGATGCATACACTAAATCAGAAGTTGATACAGCGATTGCTAATTTAATTGACAGTGCTCCAGGCGCCTTAGATACTCTTAACGAATTAGCGGCCGCTATAAATGATGATGCTAACTTTGCGGCAACAGTCACAACAAGATTTACAAACATAGAAAACAACGTGTTCGCAATTGGTGCCGATGACAGCACATTACGAACTGTGAAACAAGGCGAAAGCATTAAGATTATTGGCGGAACTAACTTAACAACATCAAGTGACGCTGAAGGTAACATTACTGTAGACTTTGTTAATCCTGGCTTTATTACCGCAGGATTGGAAAGCGGAGACAATGTTAGTGAACTAGTAAATGATGCAGGATACATTACATTATCAGATGTTCGTTTTAATGTTGCCGCGGATGATTCCACAATAAGACAGGTAAATGCAAGCGAAACAATTACATTCAAAGGCACAGGCGGTACCACAGTAGCCAGTGATGCTGAAGGTAATATTACAATCAATAGTGGAAATCAAACTATTACATTGTTTGGTGATGTAACTGGTAGTGGTTCAACATCAATTAATGTTACATTAGCAGATTCTCCTATAGCCGCTGGTACATATAATCGTGTAACTTTTGACACAAAAGGTATTGCACAAAGTGGTCAGTTGATTGATTATCTAGTTGACGGTGATTCTATAAGTCGTTTGAATAACGATGCTGGATATCTTACCAACGAAAGTGCTATTAATATTAATTTAGTTGGTGATGATTCAACAGGATTTAATCTTGTTGGTGGTAACACAGTTCAGTTAACTGGAGCAAACGGCATTGAAGTTACAGCAACTCAAAATGCTACAATGCCAACTGTCACAATAGATTTAACAGGCGGAAACATTTCTACATTTACAAATGATGTCGGCTACTACAAACAAGGTAGTTCAATGGTCGGTGATCTTACAGGCAGTGTGTTCAGTGAATCATCTACACGAGTAATTGATGGACAAACAGGAAACCTCTTTGGACAACTATTTGGAAATGTTACTGGAAACGTAACAGGAGATCTAAAAGGAAGTGTAGTAGCAGATGACTCTACAGTTATTATCGATGGTGTTGCAGGAAAAGTATCAACAACTGCATTAGATACATACGTTGCAAGTTCATACACTCCGGCTGTAACAGGATCCACAGGTGGAACAGCAACAGTCAATGCTTCTGCAAACAAACTTTCTTACACCAAAATAGGTAGAATGGTTCATGTACAAGGTAGTTTGGATGTAACAAGTGTAGCAGGTTGTACAGGTAACTTAGCCATTGAATTACCTTATACTAGTATGGCGGACGACAACGGAACAGGTTACACTGCATCAGTAGTTGGAACTTACAATGTAGACATAGCAGGAAGTAATATAGGAATTTATATCCAAATTGATCCTGGTGCTTCGACTGGTTTGATGTGGGCACAGGTAGACAATGGTGTAAGTGTTGCCCAATTAAACACTGGAATTTATCGTTTCAATTTCACATACACTGTTTAAAACAGCATAAATACTATTACTAAGGCAACTTAGAAGCATAGGCACATTAGAAAAAGGAGCAAAGGCATGACTTTTGAGCAAAATCAGTCCATTCTGGACACAGTTACCACGCAAGAGAAAAAAGTGGTAAAATTGGTAAAATCAACATTTGACAAAACCTCCGACCCAGTGTATTATAATGATAATACTGGTAAAACTGGTATTAACAATAGAAATGGCTTAAGGAGGCAAACAATGGCAAAAAGTATGGAAGTCCTTGAAAATATCAAGAGCATCTGTCGCAATGAATGGGGCGATGAATCTTTGTATGAAGGACCATCAGGCAAGTATAAATGGGAAGTAGGCAGAGACACAGGCAATGGCACCATCAATGGTGTTGTACGTAAATTTGTTGCTGAAGATAAAAACGGCAATGAAATCTACACCGTAGCAGGTAGTTTCAAAATCAATAAAGACGGCGAAGTTGCTCGTTGGACAGGATTGCCTAGACGATTCCAAAAAGAAGCAACTGAACTTGCAAAAGGGTCAAACGGTCACACCAACGGAGACTAATATGGTTTTCAAGGAAGCATTTTGGAGAATGTCCAAAAGTGACCGAATGAAACTTTGGAAGCATCGTTTAGAAAATGTTGACAAAGCAATTGAGAAAGCAAACACAGGCTGGCAATTGGAATTTTGGAACAATGTAAGACGACAGTTGGTAAGACAACTTAGTCTTTTAAATACGGATGACTGCAAAAAATAAACTAGAGCAATATTTCAAAAAGAACAGAATCTTTTTCTACAAGGTTTTATCAATTATATTTTTAATTGGTGCGGCTTATGTTTATGGGACATTTAATCCTAACAAATTTACTGTAAAAAAGATTGTTCATAATGTTGAATCGAAGATTGTTGAGACAGCACATAGTTTTGGAATATATGAACCTACCTTCAAATATAATGATCCCGAAACTTTTGTTATTGCACTTAAAGATTGCATAGACTATGTAAATTTCAAAACAGAACCTAGTAAACGTGTTCCTAGTGCAATTATAATTGGTATGGCAGGAATAGAATCAGCGTGGGGTACAAGTAGATTTGCTAAAGAAGGTCATAATTTATTTGGTATCAGAACCTGGGATAACACCGTACCACAGATAAAACCTTTGGATAATCCTGGTGCAGAATTTGGAGTAAAGAAATTCAAGACAAAATGTCAAAGTGTAAAAGCAATGGTAAACATTTTAAACAATCATCCTGCTTATAGAGATTTTAGAGCAGAAAGACAAAAACAATACGAATCAGAAGAATGGAACTATAGGGCATTGTTGGAAAAACTTGACGCATGGAGTACCAATCCAAAATATGCTGGCATAGTTTTTGATGCGATTAAGTCTAGACAACTACCATAAAAGGAGTTATAATAAAAATATGACAATGCATTTAGCACAAGGTTTGACAACCACTAATACTAAAAAACGTAAGCCAAAGAAACTTACAGAGGCACAGCGTTTGAAGTATGAAGTGCAATGGCGACAGCATAACAAAGATATGCGTCGACTTCATCTACACGATTTACAATTTAGTAATGTGAATGATTACATTGCATACTGTCGTGGTCAATACAAACCAAGAAAAGAGTTGAAACCCGTTAGCAATACACCATGGCACTATAGTGGTCCATATCGCAGGGAAACACCAAACATTCCTAGTCTAAACAGTGGATTTGGTGTTGCAACAAAAAAAGAACCAATGCAGTACACTGGAGAACGCAGACTTGTGGGTATTGCTACACTACATAAATCAAACATGGTTCCTGTGTTTGCGGATGACGATGATAAAACAGGTTCAAAACAAGCAACTGAGATTGCACAAATGAGGAGAAACTAATGCCAGATCCAGCACTAAAAACAAGTAAACTAGCCTATCAAATTTTAGGTGACGTTCAAAAAGTATCACCACAAAAAGGAGATGTAATTGTTATCGAACATCATTTGCCTTTGGCTACAGGTGATAGACTAAAAGTACAAAAACAATTTCAAAGTATTTTTCCTAACAACGAAGTAGTTGTAATGCAGGCAGGTATGAAACTTAAACTTGTCGGCAACGGCGGCGGTGATGGATAAACACACACTTATCTATCATCTACCTTTCTTTAAATATTTTAATGAGAGCGTGGATTATGAGATTTAGTCTTGGCGTGGTAATGGCTGTGATCGGTATGACTATTGTTTTAGCAGGTCAAAGCAAATCAGATACTATCCAAATAGGCAAAGGTGATGATATCATTACCTATATTAGCAAATACGATGCTACCAAAGATGAATTATACAGCAGAGATAGTAATCCAGAAATGTATTGTCTTGCTGAAAACATTTATTTTGAAAGCAGAGATGACAACTATGCGGGTCAAATTGCGGTAGCGGATGTAGTTTTAAACAGGGTACACAGTGACAAATACCCAAATACAATTTGCGAAGTGGTAAGACAAGGTGAAGTTCGCGAAAGTTGGAAAACGAAACAGACACCAGATCCAAATGATGCTGTGTATGTTCCGATTAGAAATCGCTGTCAATTTAGTTGGTACTGTGACGGAAAACCAGAAGATATACGCAACAAAGATGCTTGGCGTAAAGCACAAGAGATTGCATATAGAATGATTCAACACAATCAATATGTTGGAATCACAGAAGGTGCTACCCACTATCATGCGACGTATGTTGATCCAAAATGGAATCGAGATATGCAATTGGTTGGTAGAATAGGCGCACACATTTTTTATAGACAACCCTAATCATTTTGGCAAAATATACAATTGACAAAACCGGTAACGATGTTATTATATTATTATAGGCTTACAAAGGAGGCAATATGAAAGGCTTAGTAAAAATTGCAATGGCGGGTGTTCTCGCTAGTATGTTAGGTGCTTGTAGCACAATGACAACCATTGCTGAAAGAGAAACATACGCACAACCTAAATGGTATGCGGATTGTGCCCAAGCAGGAACAGAAGGTTGGTTCTGGTGGGAAAAAGAGTATGCATATGCGTGTGGTGCAGGTGAAAGCGTGTATCAACAAGCGGCAGAAGAACAGATGTATGCTATTGCGATGAACAATTTCGCAAAACGTATCAACGGTTCTGTGAACTCTAAAACAACACTTGACTTTAACAATGATGTTAGAAACACAAAAACTTTTATTTCCTACGAAGTAAAGGACACAGCAATAACTCAACATCTTGAAGAAGAACGTAGCACTTATGTATATCAAGGTAAACAATATACCTTTGTTAAACTAAAGATGCCTAAAGAAGTGTTTGACACACTTGTAAACGAAGCAAAAGCAAAACGAGTTAACTAATGAAGTATTTGGCAATCCTTATAGGTACATTGGTACTAGCAGGATGCTCAAGTACTTCAGAGGTTGTTCGTAATGAAGTACCATACTGTTATACTTCTAGCACAAAGATTCTAAAAGATAATTCTGTTGCCAGCAGTGAAACTGTAGTTGAATGCACAGATAAACCCAATCCACGTGCTATATTTGACAACGGTATGGATATGAACAGGTGTGGTTGGGCGAATCAAGCATATGTACTAAATGGCAAGCGATACCTCAAACAGGTAATGGCTTGTCAATTACAGGACGGAAGTTGGACCTATGTACCGAACCATAATTCTAATTAGCAGTATTTTATTTTTAGGTGCTTGTTCCACAGTTAGCACCACAGGCAAAAGTCATAAACATACCCAAACTGTTTACTTTGCCATCAACAATTTAGATGATGGTGAAAAGATGACTTGGAGTGATAATCCATCAAACAGTTATGGAAGTGTCAAAATTTTAGCAACCCAGAGTTATGGTGGTAAAACTTGCCGACTTGTGAACAATCATATTCAAAACTCATACAGAACTAGGAACTACACACAGTACGCCTGCACAAATGATCAAGGACGTACTTGGCAATTTCACACCCAGTAATGGTGAAGTTAACCATTGCTTTTATTCTTACATTATAGTAGAGTAAATACTAAGTTATGTTATTAGGTGTAATTACATTTTTATCAGCACTGACCATTAGTGCAGTTGCAATCTATTACAGTGTTGCAGGACTTGTCGCTATCTTTGCGGCCGCGGCCATTCCTATTATTATTATGGGTGGGGCTCTTGAAATAGGTAAACTCGTAACCGCAGTATGGTTACACAGATATTGGGATAGGGCCACGTGGTGGTTAAAAACCTATCTAACCACAGCAGTGTTCGTTCTTATGTTTATTACAAGCATGGGAATTTTTGGTTTTCTATCCAAAGCACACATTGAACAAACTAGTGCTGGACAAGAAAGCATTGCCCAAGTTGAACGACTTAGTGGTGAAATACAAAGACAACAAGACATTATTAAACGTGCTGAAGATCAAATCAAAAAGTTAGAAACCACAGGCACAGGCAATGATGCTAACATTCAAAATCAAATAGATAAAGAACAAGAACGTATCGATAATGCGTACAAAAGAATTCAACCTGCAATAGATGAACAGCAGGCTATTATCGATAGGCAAGCAAAACTATTTGAAAATGAACTTGCTAAAATTGATAAAGATATGGCCACCCTACAAGGTTATATTGACAACGGCGAAACTAAAAAAGCACAGCAAATGATCGGTGCTAGTGCAGATGGTATATTTGGTAAGAAAACAGCAGACAGAATCGGTGATTGGCAGGAACAAAAGAAAAAAGAGCGAGAAGAATTAATTGCTAAAATAAGAGATGCAAGAAATAGTCCACAGGCAAAAGCCGCATCAGAAGAAATTAAACGCCTAAGAAAAACTGTTGAAACACAGATTAGTCAATCAAATAGTCTAATTAATAGATTACGCAGTCAATTAGGCAACACTGATAAAGCCGCTAATATAGATGCAGAAATAGATGAACAAACAACAAGAATTAAGAATGCAAATGCTGAAATAGACACATTAACAAAAGAAAAATTTGCACTTGAAGGCGAATATAGAAAACTTGAGGCAGAAGTAGGTCCAATTAAGTATATTGCAGAGTTTATATATGGTGATAAAGCAGATCAAAATATGCTTGAAGAAGCAGTACGATGGGTTATTATTGTAATCATATTTGTGTTTGATCCATTGGCTGTACTTTTGTTGATCGCTTCCCAATATACATTTAATTGGAATAGAGCAACGAAGGGCGGCGGATTGCCCCCAAAGCCACAACCGGACCCAGAGCCGGAAGAAAATAGCAAGGAGAGCGATGATGAGTTGGTTCAACCAGCGGAAACCGAAGAAGAAATTCTATCCGGAACCCAACCAAGATCAGAAGCAGAAAAAGCAGTAGAACCTGCGGTTTCAAAAAAAAACAGTGACCAATACTTATTATGGTCAGACATAGATCCTGATACAGATCAAGAAGTCCAATTACCACAAAATTTTGAAGTATATCATTCTAATCCTAATCAATTAGAGTTTGATTTTGATGAACGTTACGAGGACGAAACAGAAGAAGATTATATCAAGCGTATTTGGAAGAAAAACAATCCAGGTCAAACAATTGAACTACAAAAACTTCTAAAAGATAAAGGAGTAATTAAACAATTACCTTGGGAAGTTGATGAAACAATAGATGACATGAAGGCCAAGGGAGAGTGGCCAGACAAGGCTTCTCAAAGTTCGCAGGACGCGGTAAGTGAACAGTTAGAAAAAATAGATGATCTAGATGCTTGGAATCAGTGGGTTGAAAAAGCAAACGAAGAAGCAGAAAAAAATCCAGAACAACCACAAGGTAAGCCAGTATACACAGAAGTTATAGAACCTGCGGGTTTTACCCAAAATTCAGAGCAGTCAGATAGAAGTATCTTTAATAAGATTAACGAAGCACGTAAAAACTTTGATCCAGAAAAGATCAAATCACTACAAATATCGGAAGAACAGTATAGAGATGCTAGTCAAAAGCATATCATATCTTTAATACAACGATTGAAAAAAGGACTAATTAATGTTGATGACCTTACACAATCAGAAGCAGATAAAATAACCAAACTGTTAGAGAAGAATTAACGTGCCAAATAAAATAAATTTAATAACACCGCCAGATGTTTTAAACAACAAAAACTTTTCTGTCACATTAGTTAATATTAGTGAAAAAGAAAAAGAAACTTGTAGTATTTTTTTAAGCAAACAAAATGATAATAGAGAAATAAATTTGTATGCTTATAATAATGATTCTAATCCCACATGGTTGCTAAATTCGGTAAGATGGGGTGATTGTCCGGCATATATTAACCTTGACAATACCACTGATATTAGTGTAAAATATACTAGTTACATTCTAAGTTTAAGCAATGTTTATTATAGCACAGAAGACAGTAACACTCAGGAACTTTACAGTTTGCTTAACGTTAATAGAGTGTCAGACGTGCAAGAATTTTTAAAGAAGGTATATGATGTCTAAAGAAAAAAACTATAACTGTGACTTTTGTGGCAAGAATAAAAACGAAGTGCAAAAATTAATTGTAGGTGATAATAGTACAATTTGTAATGAATGTGTTAGTCTTTGTGTAAACATACTAGAAGAAGAAAAAATTAGAACAATCAAAACCGAATCAGGTTTTGATGAACAGAAATTAAACCCCAAAGAAATTAAAAAACATCTTGATCAACACGTTATCGGTCAGGATCATGCAAAAATGTCATTCAGTGTTGCAGTTGCACAACACTACAAAAAACTAAACAATCCAAGCGAAGATATTAAACTTGATAAAACAAATGTAATGATTATGGGTCCAACTGGAAGCGGTAAAACACTTCTAGCACAAACAGTTGCTGACTATTTAAATGTACCGTTTGCTATTTGCGATGCAACTACCTTAACAGAAGCAGGTTATGTGGGCGACGATGTTGAAAGCATTGTAACACGATTACTACAAAATGCAGACGGCAATGTTGAACTTGCACAAAGAGGTATAGTTTTTATAGATGAGATAGATAAGATTACAAAGAAATCACAAAACGTAAGCATAACACGTGATGTAAGTGGAGAAGGTGTACAACAAGGACTATTAAAAATTGTAGAGGGCACAACAGTGCGTGTAGCCGCAAGTGGCGGAAAAAGAAAACACCCTGGTGCTGATATGGTAGATGTTGATACATCAAATATTTTGTTTATTGTAGGAGGTGCTTTTGTAGGTTTGGACGAAATACTCAAATCAAGAACCAATTCAAACAGTGTAGGATTTGGAGCAACCATTAAGGATCCAAATCTAGAAGCGGATCTATCCCAAATTCTTCCAGAAGATTTAATCAAGTATGGTTTTATTCCAGAGTTTATAGGACGATTTGGTTTAATTACCTATGTAAAACAGTTGACAGAAGAGCAACTCTGTAGTATATTAAAAGAGCCTAAGAACTGTTTAATTAAGCAATATCAGTACTTGTTTGGTTTGGACGGTATTAATTTGGAATTTACCGATGATAGTTTAAGGGCGATTGCTTCTAAGGCAATGGAACTTAAAACAGGTGCCAGAGGCTTAAAGAAGATAATAGAAGAAGCATTGTTGGAGTATCAATATGAAGCAACTGATTATGCTAGTAACGGATTGGATACTATAACTGTGCAGAAAGAGACTATAACAAAAAACGATAAACCTTTATTGGTTTACAAAAATACGAGGACGAATGGGAAAAAACATTAAGGTAAGGTCAATGGCACAAGTTAAAGATCCTAATGAAGCAGGTCTCACTGTAATCGTAAGAGGTAATAATCCACATGAGTTTCAAAAGGCTTTGCGTAAGTTCAAACGCAAAGTAAGTGAAAGTGGTATTTTACAAGATCTTAAAGATAAACAGTATTATGAAAAGCCTAGCGATAAAAGACGTAAGGCTAAAAAGGCGGCAGTACGTAGGCACCAAAGACTTTTACAAGAAGCAAAAAACAACTATTAAAAAACTTATATAGGCAAGGTAATGGCTCAACACGCAATGATAGACCTAGAGACACTAGGCACTAAACCGGATTGTGTGATATTAACACTAGGCGCAATCAAGTTTAATCCTTTCACCAACGAAGATCCACACAGTGGTATCTATCAAAAAATTAACATTGACGAACAAGATGCACTCGGTCGTACACAAGACGACAGCACAATTGAGTGGTGGGGTAAACAAACAGCAAGTGTTCAAGAAGAAGCCTTTACAGAAGAAGGTCGTATCAACCTAGATACAATGACCAAAGAATTAAACAAGTTTTTGGTTGGTGTGGATGTTATTTGGGCACAAGGTCCTGCGTTCGATATTGTAATTCTTGAAAACCTATATCAACAACTTAACAAACCTATTCCGTGGAACTTTTGGCAGATCAGAGATAGTAGAACACTGTTTAGTTTACTTAAAAAAGATCCACGTAAAGCAATTCAACAAGAAGCACACAATGCTCTAGCGGATTGTTACTATCAAGCACTATCAGTTCAGACAGCATACAAGGAGTTAGGTTTAAATGCGAATTGAATCAGATCTTAAATTAGATTATTCGGACGTACTGCTTCGTCCAAAGCGTAGCACATTAGGCAGTCGCAAAGATGTTAGCCTTCAAAGACTTTACAAATTTAAAAACAGCAAAAGAAACTATAATGGTATTCCAATCATGGCGGCTAACATGGATGGAGTTGGAACTTTTAAAATGGCAGATGCTCTTGCCAAACAAGGATTGTTTACCTGCCTTGTTAAAACATACAGTATAAAAGAACTAATTAGATTTTTTGATTGTGCTGACAAAGAACAAAGAACAATAAGATCAAACAACGTTGCATACAGCATGGGTATTACTCAAGCAGATTTTAACAAATTTGTAAGCGTTGTAGAACAAACAGATAATAGCATAAAATATGTTTGTGTTGATGTAGCAAATGGCTATACAAAGTTCTTTGCTGAATATATAGAAAGTCTACGCAATCAATTTCGTGACATTGTTATTATAGCAGGTAATGTTGTTACCGGTGATCAAACACAAGAACTAATTTTGAAGGGTGCTGACATTGTTAAAGTGGGAATTGGCCCAGGTAGTGTTTGCACTACTCGCATACAGACTGGTGTTGGATATCCGCAGTTATCCGCAGTCATCGAATGCGCCGATGCGGCACACGGCCTTGGTGGACATATTATCGCTGATGGCGGTTGTACTTGTCCTGGTGATGTTGCTAAAGCATTTGCTGGTGGTGCTGACTTTGTAATGCTAGGTGGTATGCTTGCCGGACACGATGAAGGCGGTGGCGAAGTAATTACTAAAACATATCGAACAGATGAACTAGACGCTAACTGTACTGATTATGTTCACGAAGAAAAACATTTTGTACAGTTTTATGGCATGAGTTCAGATGCCGCAAACAAAAAACATTTTGGTGGATTAAAAGATTATCGTTCAAGTGAAGGACGTGAAGTATTAGTACCCTATCGTGGTAAGGTAGCAGGCACGATTCAGGATGTACTAGGGGGTTTGCGTAGTACCTGTACCTATATAGGTGCACCTACCCTAAAGCAACTAAGCAAGTGTGCAACATTTGTTCGTGCTACTAACCAATACAATAAAATATTTGTTTAATAGATTTAATTAATTGAATCAATTAAAAAATAAAATAAGAAAAACCAGCACTCGTGGTTGGTTTTTATTCTTTTTATTGTATAATTAATAAGTCAATTTACTAAAGGAGACACACAGATGATTGATGAAATTAAGATCCCAAATATTACTTTTCAGTGTAGAGTAGGAGATGAAGAACCAGAAGAGGGCGGTTGTCCAATTGGTGGTGAATTTGTAGGTAAAACTACAGATGAACTATTTGGTGGAAAGAGAGTAATTGTATTCTCATTGCCAGGTGCGTTTACACCAACCTGTTCAACTTATCAACTTCCAGGCTTTGAAGAAAATTATGAAACTATTAAGGACAACGATATTGACGAAATTTATGTGTCAAGTGTTAATGATAGTTTCGTAATGAATGCTTGGGCAAAGCATTTAGGTATCAAGAACGTTAAGGTTATCCCAGACGGCAACGGTGAACTAACAAGTGCATTAGGCATGTTGGTTGATATGAGTGCTGTAGGGTTTGGCAAACGTTCTAGACGATTTGCTGTTATTATTAATGACGGTGTGATCGAAAAGTCTTTTGTAGAGCCAGAAGCATCTAGTAATAATCCAGATCCATACGGTGAAACTTCACCAGAATCGGTCATGGAATATCTAACTAAAAAGATAATGGCCGCGGCATAAAGTTTAAGACAGTCACTACGGTGGCTGTCTTTTTTTAGGGCGGTTAAATATACAAGTTCGCAAGAACAATTTCAATAACTTAAGGAGAAAAAAATGACCTTGGAAAATTTAGACTTGCTATACAAGGGGCAAGAATACCTTTTGTTTATTGTATTCATTATGATGATAGCCGGTTTGATTAAAGAACATAATCTGTTCTCGAGTGCTTATGCGTATGTGCAGAAAGTGTTCAAATCAAAGCGTGTAATAGTAGCACTAATGAGTGCATTAACTGGTATTTTACCTATATCTGGTCGTGTGACCGTTTCTGCTGGTATGCTTGACACACTAGCACCTCCAAAGGGTTCGCCCGGGCGAGAGAAGTTTGGAATCATCGACTATCTATCAACACACCACTACTATGTTTGGTCGCCGCTTGAGAAAACAATTCTCGTACCAATGGCGGCACTAGGACTTTCATATAGTGCTGTACTACTAAACCTATTACCTCTTTTAATAGTTTCATTAGGATTAGTGTTCGCCTATATTGCATACATGGTAAAGGAAGATGACATTGAATTAAATATTACTAAAGAACACTTTAAAGTGTCTAGCATTATACGAAATGTTGTACCTTTCCTTATAGCAATTGGTGTAGCCATCGCAGGTATTCACCCTGCTATTGTGTTTGGTATGCTTACCCTATACTATATGATTCTTACACTAACTTGGGACGGAAAGAAACTGCTGTCCTATGTTGATTGGAAGTTGATTGCTTGGGTGGCAGTAATCATCGCTTTGGCCAACTACACAACATCACATACTGCTGATATTAATGCCTATATGGAAAACTCACCATTTGACATTAACACCACCTGGGGATTTATTTCCATTAGTGCTATATCATTTGTGGCCGCTTTCCTGTTAGGATCATCCAGCAGATTTGCCGCTATCACAACAATACTCACACTGTTGTATGGTGTTGAATACTTTGTGTGGTTCTTTGCTCTTGACTTCGTGGGATACCTAGTATCACCCATGCACAAGTGCATGGCTATTGGAAAGATGTATTTTGATACACCGTGGAGACGCTATGCCAGTGCATTAGGTGCATGGGCATTGTTGCTAGTATTAGCAGGCGCATTTACACTAATCATTTAAATTAAGGATAGGGGCGTGGCTAACAATCACGCCCTCCAAGACTATGAGAATAATAATTTTAATTGTCTCAATTATCATGATGTTTATCATGATGTGCTTGCCACTGTTAGCAAATGCAAAGGATTTTGAGACTAATCAATTTAACCTTAAGGTAAAAGGTGATCACTGGGGTGTAGAGTTTCGTGAATATTCACAAAGCGATCGCTCACACATTCAGTTGGAACATTACCTTGACAAATGGCAGTTTGCCTATCGCTA